>ENA-OOZT01000296-OOZT01000296.1-human-gut-metagenome-genome-assembly--contig:-NODE-296-length-44403-cov-4.941598_pt1 | contig 44403 bp, 37 predicted proteins | sample MGYA00241192_ERZ501407 | MGnify/ENA primary metagenome ERZ501407 (study PRJEB25962, sample SAMEA2042911) | human gut metagenome | biome: human gut; feature: human-associated habitat; material: faeces...
AACTCTGCGGGGCTCTTTGAAATCATACCCACCGGCCGGACCGGTGGGGCGTTCTGCAAAAACAGGGACCGGAGAAAGCCTCCGATCCCTGCTTTTGGTATTTCCGAATTATTCTGCGTCGTGTTTCTGGACATGCGCCTTGATGGCGGCAAAGCTCTCCGCGCTGATCACATGCTCGATGCGGCAGGCGTCCTCCGAGGCGATCGCAGGATCGACCCCGAGGCCGGTCAGCCACTTCGTCAGCAGGCGGTGGCGCTCGTAAATGCGTTCGGCGATCTCCTGCCCGGCCGGAAGCAGCGTGATAAAGCCGCCCGCGTCCATGGAGACATAGCCGTTTTCGCGCAGGTTGCGCATGGCGATGCTGACGCTCGGCTTGGAAAACTCCAGCTCATTTGCAATGTCGATGGAACGCACAAGGCCCTTACGCTCCTTGAGCACCAGAATGGTCTCCAGATAATTCTCGGCGGATTCCTGAATCTTCATAGGTCCTGAACATTCCTTTCGTATGAATAGAATTATTATAACACGAAAAACGGAGTTAGGCAAGCCAGAGATTTGTGCAGGAGAAAAATCCGGGCTTGATTTTTGCCCTGCCTGCTGTTATAATATCTGCGAAGCTTTGCTGCGTCTGCAATACGGAGCGGTATCGAAGTGGTCATAACGGGGCTGACTCGAAATCGTGGTCGCTACTCGGTAGCTCTCTGACCGGAATCCCTTGATTTTATGGGGTTTTTCGGGTATTCTTAACTTAATATTTTTGCTTGTTCTCCCCATCAGTTCTCCCCGTTTTCCGAGGTGCTGATGTTGAGATAAATACGGAGCGGTATCGAAGTGGTCATAACGGGACTGACTCGAAATTTTTGGAAGCTCCGGCCGTTTCGTCCGCTGAAAATGTCCGCCGCACAGGGCTTTGCGCGGGTTCGGATTTCATAATTTCATATTGTTCTTGCGTGTTTTTCTTGCATTCTTCCAGAGCAAGGATTACACTTGAGGTATACGGAGAGTTGTCCGAGAGGTCGAAGGTGCGACACTCGAAATGTCGTGTTCCCAAAAGGAACCTAGGGTTCGAATCCCTAACTCTCCGCCAAAAACCCAGTCATATCAAGGCTTTGCGCCCATATGACTGGGCTTTTCTTTTTGCTGATCCGCCATAGCTGTACATGATTTTCGGCAAAAAATCATGTGCGCCATCCGACGGCCTCAGTTTCCGGCAGGGTCAGAACATTGTCCATAACGTTTGCGGACGTAAGCTTGGACTTATAATCCAGATGGCTGTAGATGTTTGCCGTGGTGCCGATGTCGCTGTGACCCAGCCATTCCTGAATCTGCTTCAGAGGCACATCGTTTGCCAAAAGCAGTGAGGCGCAGCTGTGTCTGAGGTCGTGAAAGCGAATGTGCCGCAGGCCGTTCTGCTCCAGCAGCTTGCTGAAATTGGCGGTAACGCTTCTGGGGTTGAAGATATTGCCCATGGCATCCACAAAAACATAGCCGTCATACTTTTTGCTGTAGCAATTTCCGCATACGCGCCGATTCTCCTTTTGCTGCTCCCTCAGCGCCAGCAGCTTTTCCCGGATGTTGCTGACCAGCGGCAGGGAGCGCAGGCTGGATTTCGTCTTGGCACGGTCGGCGCAGACGATTTCACATTTGCCGTCTATCTTTGCGTTGGTTACAATGTGCTTAATGGTGATGGTGTCCCGCTCAAAGTCGATGGCGTCCCATTTCAGCCCCAGCGCCTCGCTGCGGCGCAGGCCGTAAAAGGCGGTCATCTGAATCAGCAGGGAGTACGGATGATCCTTGGACGCTTCCAGCAGCCTCTCCAGCTCCTCCTGCCGGTAATAGTCCGCAATGTACCGCTGCTTCTTGGGGCGCTCCACCTTGTCGGCGGGGTTGAAGGGAATCAGGTCCATTTTGACGGCGTATTTCAGCGCCTTGTGGATATTGGCGTGATAGTGGATCACCGTACCGGGTGACACGGTTTTCAGCTCATGCAGATAAAAGCTCTGAATGTGCTTGGCTTGGATTCCGTCCAGCGTCAGCCCGGTGTTTCGGAAATACGGTGCGATCTTCCCCTTTACCATCTGCGTGTAAGAGGAAAAGGTGGTCTTTTCCACCGAGCTGCGGATAATCTCCAGCCACAGCTCCATGTAGTCGGCAAAGAGCATATCGGCAGACAGCTCTCCGTTTGACTTGTGCTCGGCAGGGGGAACATAGGTCTGACGCAGCTCCAGCAGCATTTTCTCCGCGCGCTTTTTGTTGTTCTTAATTGGCAGTCCCGTTGGAAACCACGGCTGCTTCCGTTTGCCGTTGGCGTCCAAATAGCTCAGGACCATATAATAGTAGTCGTTTTTGATTTGCAGGTGTCCCGCTATCATTCATCCATACCTCCTTTTGCTGACAGCGTATGAACGGGCACCCTTTCGGACCGTAACCATTATACGGCCTACTCGGGTGCCCGTCCAATGTGTCATTTCAGTTCAAATCCGTGTCACGCCGCCGGCTGCGGATTTCCCGCCGAGAGTGCGTAGCGGATCACATTGATTTTCGGTACGCGGTATGCATTGCCGATTTTCATACCGGGGATGTTGCCGTCGCCGATCAGCGCATAGGCCAGATGACGGCTGATGCCCAGCATCGCCTGCACCTGCGCCACATTTACAATGTCGGGGTAGTCCGTGAACATCACCTCATACAGGGTCTGAATTTCGATTTTAGTCATCGGCACCACCTCCATCGTCACCAAGCACATGTGCGAGAAGCATATCAAGCTCTTCTTCTGTGTTCACCGGCGAGAGGCTGACAATACCCTCTTCGTTTTCATCCTCACCGAAGGGAGTGCCGCCTTCGCATACGATATTATCCAGTTTTTCCGAAATAGCATGGATTACATAGTGAACCTCTTCCTGAGAGAGAATAAACACAAGCTCGTGTCCGCACTCATCATCAAAGGTTGCCACAAGCTTATCATCGCTGCGGTCAATACCGTTATCAGCATCGATGAGAAATTCAAGGAAAAGATCCTCAACAAAGAGGCAACCCGCCTCGGAAAAATCTGCGACCATACGGTCAAGCTCCTGTTTTCTGCTTTCGCTCAAACGGTTAAAATCAAAATTAGCTTTCATAATTTAATCTCCTTTCACCGGGCATCCCGGTCTTTGCGCTGCCGCGCCAAGTGTTTGTTATAAAAGTCCATGGCCTTGACAAGTGTCTCGGTCATCTGCTTCACGGAGGTGTCCGGACGGAAAAAGCTGCGGAGCTTGTCTACCGGTACCTTCACATATTCCACCTGATTGCCCTTAACCTCGGACAGAAGCTGCAGCACCGCGTCATCCGTGAGAGTCTGTGCCTCGCTCATGCGCCGCAGCCGCCGAGCCTGGGGCAAGGACGGCGTTACCTCATCGCTGTCCATAACAGAAAAGAGCATCTCCTGTTCGGACGGCTGCAAATAGGACAGCTCCACCGCCGGAGTCAGGGCGATCTTGCCCTCGTCCACCAGCTTCAGGATGTCGGGGATCAGGTGGGTGAGTCGGATGTAGCGCTGGATTTGGTTGCGGCTGTCGCTGCTGTTTTGTGCAAGCAGTTCGTCTGTTCTCAACTTCGTCCCAAGTTGGGACGAAGTTCCCTGATGTTTCAAAGCATCGTATTTCATCTTGTACGCAAAGGCCTTTTCCGACGGCAGGATATGCTCCCTGTCCACCATGGTGATAACAGCCTCCTCGTCTGTCAGGTCGCGGATAATCACCGGCATGGTGTCCATCCCCAGCGCCTTGCACGCTGCCAGCCGCCGGTGACCGGAGATCAGCTCATAGCCGCCGTCAGGCAGCGGCCTTGCCAGCGCCGGAGAGAGCACGCCGGCATCGGCAATGCTCCGCATGAGCTGCGCCATTTCCTCGTCCTCCTTCACCTTAAAGGGGTGATTTCGAAAGGGTGTGAGATCAGCCAGCGGGATTGCCTCTACCTTTGGCTTTTTCGCATCGAGCCGTTCCTCCGTGCTCATAAAAAGCTCCTCGTACCCGGTCAGCCCCAAATCAATCGATCGGTCATTCTTCATTGAATCCTTCCTTTCATCGTATAATCGTCTTGTCCTCTTGGGGCGGCCGCTGATTTCGCAGCACCTGCTTCTCCCGCGGGGAGAGGTAGGGGTCGTTTTCCACCCACGCATCCAATTCACACGCCAAGAGGTCTTTCAGCCTTGGGTTATCCTCAATCATGTTATAGGCGGTTTGCTTTTGCTTCCGAAGCCGGGAAAGCTCTGCGGTGCAGGCGGCGCAGGACTTTTTCAGCTCACCCCTCTCCGCAGGATCGGCGCAGCCTCGCTGCTTATTACGGATTTTGCTGCGTACAGCGGATATTGCATCCATCTCCTTGTCCATTCGTGCAAGAAACCTCTGCACATCCTCCGGCGTGTCCAAATGCTCCCGACACACCAGCGTTATCTCAGCGGTGAAGCGATCTAGCTTGCGGCAAGCCTCCCGGCACTCCGCTGACAAGGGCTGCCGATACTCCTTTTCGTACAGCGGCGCAACGCCCAGCACGATTGCCACACAGCGGAAGAAGCTCAAATACCCGGTGACGCGGGGCAAATGCAGATAAAAATCCCGCTGCCGGTAATATTCTTCCGTCGGCGGATTTTTCCTGGCATATTCCCGTGTGTAGGGCCTCATGAATTCAAAATAGCGCCGGGTCACACGGATGTCCCGCTGGTTCTCCAGCAGCCTGTCCTGCAGCGCTTCCTTGTCATATTCGGCTCCCAGCCGGAAGATGCGCATACACTTTTTAGCGCTTAAAGAACGGATGGTGGCGTACCTGCGGTAGGGATCGCACACGAACACATAGCCCTTCTTCCGCAGCACGGCGCTCAGCTCCGTCCAGCTGCTTGACATCGTCAGCGCCTCGTCCAGCGCCCGCCGCATGAGGTTGTAGCGGGTAGGCTCGCCGTTCTTTTCGGCAAAGTAGACCGACCGCGCCGTTTTATGCCGTTGGGGATTTTTCACCACTGACAGGCCATGCTCCTTGCAGATACGGTCGGACATATCCCGCAGCTTGTAGTAGACCTCGTATTTTGCCTCCAGCTTTTTGCCCGTCCACATATTCACCGGATTCACAACAAAGTGGTTGTGATAAGTGCCGGTGTTGAAGTGGGTGGCAACAAGCACCTGCCGGTCGTTCCCCCAAAGCCGCCGCGCCGTCTCCACGCCGATGCGATGGCATTCCTCCGCCGTGACCTCACCGGTCTTAAAGGACTGGTAGGCGTGGTAGGCCACATTGCCGCCGGCTTTGCCGAAGCGCCGCTTGGTGGCGGACATCTCCTGCGCCGCTGTTTCTGCGCGGCAGTTGATACCGGTGACGGCGTAGCTCTGCTCGCCCTCGTCCAGTGTCTTGGCCTTGTTGGCGGCGTAGATCAGCGCCTGCTCCAGATCCGTCAACCGAGTCTTCTCCGGGTTGCTGCAGTAGTCTACCACGCGGGAAACGCTGTCATGGATTGCCCAGATCTTCGTCACCGCCATCGGCCTCAACCTCCTCTCCGTGATAGGCCTGCAAAAGCAGAGCCTCGATTTCCGTCAGCGCGTCGCTGAACGCCGCCATGGAGACCTCGTAGCGGATACCGTCGTGCAGCCGCGTCAGCTTCCGGTAGGCCTGTATCAGTTCTTCCTTGGGTGCCTCTCTGACCACCGTGTCCGTCCCCAGGGTGCGGAGATACTCGGACATGTTCATGCCGCATTTCCGCGCCTTCCTGCGGATCAGATTCTTCTCGGTCTTAAAGACGCGCACATTGATTTCCTCCGTGCGATTGCGCATAGCATTCACCTCCTTCGTGCGGGGTTACAGGGGCGCGCCCCTTTCGTATCGGCAGATACGGGGGAATTGGGTGCCGCATGGCTACACAAATCCCATGCTCGTTATCCTTACGGATAAAAAAGCGGTGTATAGCCCCGCACCCCTTAAAGCGGCAATTCCTCATCGTCCTCCGCCTCTTCCCATGACGCAGATGACGCTTGTGACGATGCTTGGGGAAGCCTGGCGATGCCGTCATTCTGTTTCCGCAGTGACGCAAGTCTCTCGCTCCCGAGGGAACCGTCATGACCGTCAGCACCGTCATGCAGCTCCAAAAGCGCCAGCCGGGCAGCCGCCGTTTTACGATACTCGTAGGTGATTCCCAGAGGCAGCAGCACATCGCTGTAATGACGGGTCAGATGCTTGCTGGCGAGGTTAGGCTTCAGCTCCGTATTACCTACGGCGGCAAGCAGCTGGGACACCGTGCCCCGAAACCGCCTGTGCGCCAAGAGGAAATCCGCCACCTGAAAAACAAAGTCCGGGATGCGTTCCTTTCGCAAATCGTCGGCGCTGAGCGCCTCGGTAATCTCCCATCGGACGCCCCGCATCTGCATTTTCAGCTTCTTCTCCTCCACATCCCGGCCTGTAATGCAGAGGGTGGCGCAATCGCCGAAGCGGTCATCCTTGCGGAGAATCATCCCCGTATCCGCCACGCCCAAAATGCCTGTGGAACCGGTCATATCGTTGAAAATATTGCTGCTGTCCCGCTCCTTGCGGGTGTGATGGACAACGAAGATGCAAATGCCGTGGTCATCGGCGAGCTTTTTCAGGCCGGACAGATCCTTGTAGTCCTGGGCATAGGCATTGACCTTTGCGGAAGCATTGTCCCGCACCATTTGGAGGGTATCGAGGAATATCAGGCCCGTGGAGGGAAATTCCCGCAGAGTCTCCTCGATCTGCCCCTCCAGCTCCGCGCCCAGCTGTCCACAGGAAAAGCCGAAGCGGAGATTCTCCGGCGGAGAGTCCGTCAGCTCCTGCATACGCTGCTGAACGCGCCATTCCCGGTCCTCCAAAGCCAGATATACCACATCGGTTTTTCTGGTGGGCAGCCCCCACACCGCCTCGCCGCGGCTGATTTGCAGGCACAGCCACAGCACCATCCAGCTCTTGCCGATCTTGGAGTCACCCGCTAGAATAGCGAGCCCGTCGGAGAGAACACCGTCGATGAGCATTTTGGGGTGGGCAAGGGGTTTATAATACAGGGTATCGGCATCGATCAGTTGTAGCTTGTTCATGTGTTTCACCTTCTTTCTTTCGCTGGTAATTGTGTTTTTTGGTTTGGTGCCGTACTTCCGATACGGTTTTTGTGTGCCTGCCCCTCGTCGTCGCAAACTCCATATCGCTCGCTTTCCGTGCAAGCACGAAAAGTCCGCTCATTTCGTTGCTCCTCCTCTCCCCAAAAAGTCAGCCGACTTTTCGGGGGCCCCTTGGCCCGCGGCGTCGCCGTGCTCGCTCTTTTGCGATCGTCGCACAGTCATATCTGTCTCGGTAACGGCTATTCAGTTGTCGAGGTACACGGGGGAAGCTTAGAAGCTCCTCTCACTTTCCCTTTGCCGAATTTTTTTCGGATTTTCCCGCTGCTTTTCAAATTTTTTTCTTTTAAGCTGGTAAATTATAAAAAGCCGAGCTTGTGCAGAGCTTTTTCAAAGTTCCCCTCACTTGGTAGGCAGCGAGAAGGCCAAAAAATTAACCCCCTTGAAAAATTCTTTTGTTTTGGCTCCAAATTGGAGCCATTTTCCTGCGCAGGACTGCTCGTGGCTCCGAAATGGAGCCATTTTTTCGTCTATGGCATCAAAAGTGATGCCATGTCCATTCCGGATTTCAGCGGTGTGGCAGCAAAATTGATGCCACAAAAATAAGCGCCTGCCTCTTTTCAGAAGCAGACGCTCGTTTTTCGTATTCAGTTTTTACCGTAGCAGCCGGATCAGCAGCTCATTGATATCCTCGGCGGGCTTGCCGCTTGCTACCAGCTTGTTCCGAAAGGACAACAGGGCCATTGTCAGCAGCCGTCGCTCGCCGGCGCAGAGTGCTAACACTCGATTTCTTCTATACTTGAACATCACCACACCTCAGCAATAAACCAGCTCAGAAAGGACAACTTCCTCCGCACGGCTGCGGATGCTGTTCATCCGTCCCACCCATTCCATTTGATTTTCGGCCTTCAGCCGCTCAGTCACGCCTTCGGCTTCCTTCATCTGCGCAACCAGCCGATCAAACATCTCCTGCGCCGTGTCGCCGATTTCCTTGAGATGCTCGTCCAGCTTGCCGGTCAGCAGCATTCCCGTGTAAATGCCGTCTCTGTACTCGCGCAGATACCGCCTGCGCTTTTCTGCAAATCTGTTGTACATATTCTTCCTCCTTTCACGCCCGCCGTGTGGGTTTCTATCATCATCCACATGATAGCGCAACCCGAAGGAAAAGCCCAATATGCGAAAAACAAATTTGCAGATTTGACCATTTTACAATTCGGTTTGCAAGCCAAATTCGCTCCATTCACCCGCTTAGAGTGAATGGAGCGAATTTTCGGCGAATATTCCCCCCATCTGATAAGGCCCTGTGATAAAAAAGCAAGAAGTTCATTCTTGAAAGCATGAGATTATCCTCTGCTTTCCTCGTAAATCCGTAATAATCCTTGATAAATCGGCATCGCCGTGATATACTTAAATTGTATAATTATAGCTATCGGAAACCGCCTGAAAGTGAGGACATTTTAATGGAACCGACCATCGAACGCTGGTACTCAATGAAAGAGATTTGCGAATACCTCGGCGTCAGCCGTGATACGGTGCTCGCTTGGATAGAGAAAAGAAATATGCCCGCTGCGAAAATAGGCCGCCTTTGGAAATTCAAGGTCAGTGAAGTAGACGCTTGGATGAAGTCCGGCGTGGCGGCGGATAAGTAATTATTTTGGAGGTGCATTATGGCACCGGAGAATAAATTGGGGCTGACAAGCTCCGCCGACCTTGCCCGTGAAGAAGAACGCATCAGCAAGAAAAAGGCATTAGAACTGTTTGAAAACGGCGTGCTTGACACCCTGCCGGCGGGCAAATTCTCGACTGGCTTGACCATATTCTGAAAACCGAAATCGGCAAAGTCGTGGACTGGAGCACGGTGGATGAAGAGGATTATCTCCTTGCAATGGAGCGCAGCCCCATCAAGGATGTGGAGATCAAGGTGCTGCTGAAGGCGGCACTGACCGACGAGATAAACAGCCGGGAAGTCTATTTGAGTGGCATCGACCAAAGCTATTATTACGAGGGGTGCACGACCTTCAAGGCGGAAGATTTAAGTAAGGAATGAGGTGCAGATATGCCGAATCAGAATTGGCAATTTGAACTGGAAGAATATATCAAGCAGGGTGAACCCGACCGAGCCGAAAAAAGCGAGGCGTGGCAGACCGCCATCGGCTTGCAGGCGGTGGACGGGCTGAACACCTCTGCCTATCTGCTGGATACGGCCAAGGATCACATCGAGGGTAAAATCACTATCGATGAGGCCCAACAGCGCATCCACAACTATTATGAGCAGCGCACCACCTGCACCGAAATCGAGAACGAAACGAAAGAAGCAGACATTGTCTCTGCAAGGATCGCAAAGTTGTTGGGCGAAAAAGCCTTCCAATTCTCCCCCGCCGAGTGGCTCTCCATCCATCGTAGGCTGTTTGAGGGCGTGTTCCGTCACGCGGGACAGGTTCGGCAGTACAACATCACCAAGAAAGAGTGGGTGCTGAACGGCGATACCGTGACCTATGCGGATTGGAACAGTATCAAGGATACGCTGGATTACGATTTTGCCACCGAAAAACAGTTCTCCTATGAGGGCCTGTCCGTAGATACGGCGGTGAAGCACCTGGCGAAATTCGCCTCGGATATTTGGCAGATCCATCCCTTCGGTGAAGGAAACACCCGTGCCACCGCCGTTTTTATGATCAAGTATATGAAAACCTTCGGCTTTCGTGTGAACAACGACGCCTTTGAAAAGAATTCGTGGTACTTCCGCAACGCCTTGGTACGAGCGAACTACACGAATCTGCAAAAGGGTGTTCACTCCACCACAAAGTTCTTGGAGATGTTTTTCGGCAATCTCCTTTTAGGCACGGAGCACGAGCTGAAAAACCGCTATATGCACATTGATTATGTGGAGGGAAGCCATTCCCAAAGTATCAATTCCAAAGTTCCAAAGTATCAATTTGATACTTTGGACTGCTCGCCGGAAGAACTGGCGGTTTTGGAACTGGTCGCACAAAACCCGACCATCAAGCAGCAAGAGCTTGTGACCGCAACGGGAAGGTCTATCGCAACCATAAAGCGAATTATGAAGTCACTGCAAGATAAAAACTATATCCGCAGAGAGAGCGGCAAGCGATACGGCAAATGGGAAGTGCTAGTTTGACCGAAAACGGCCCTTGGTAAGCCTACATTAAAAACCCAGTTACAACTATAATAACAACGGGACATACAACATTTAAAAGGAGGCATTTGCAAAATGAGCGAAAGCACGGAATTGTACGAAAAAATGAATGATGAAATCAGAGCCAAGAAACCTAAAATGGCTATTTGCTATGATTTCGACAAGACCTTATCACCCGATGATATGCAAACATTTACGCTCATTCCATCTTTTGGAATAGATAAAAGCGAGTTTTGGCAGTCCTCCAATAAACTTGCAAAAGATAATCTAATGGACACGAATTTGGCGTGGATGCACGAATTGATAAGATATTCTGAGTTCAAACGGAAGTCTCTTAAGCGTGAGTACTTCAGAAAAATCGGTGCGGATGTAGAGCTTTATAAAGGCGTCAAAACTTGGTTCAAGCGAATGAATGAATATGCCGAAAAGAAAGGAATTGAACTGGAACATTATATTATTTCTTCAGGACTTAAAGAAATAATCGAGGGAAGCGAAATCGCTCAGTACTTTAAACGAATATATGCCTCCACATATCTTTATTCCGCAGATGGCGTCGCAAAATGGCCAGCACAAGCGATCAATTACACGAATAAGACTCAATTTATATTCCGTATTGCGAAAGGCTTTCTTGAAGAATACGATGAAAGAGTTAATGACAGCATGCCTGATGAATTGTTGAGAATTCCCTATGAAAATATAGTTTACATAGGCGATAGCGCAACCGATATTCCTTGCATGCGATTAGTAAAAAGCAAGGGCGGCTATTCTATCGGTGTTTTTGATCCCCAAAAAGATAACAGAGGAAAAGTTTACCAGTTGTTTAGTGATGGACGTATAAACTTTTATGCGCCTGCTGATTATTCTGCAAACAGCGAAATTTCCAAATTTATGAAACAAATAATCAATGAAATATCCGCAAAAGAATCAATAAAAATAGAGCTCAGAATTCTAAAGCAACCCGCAGAAGCTTTCAAAATAAAGAAAAGCATTGAAGATATTGCAAGAGCGTATCCTGTCAAAATGTCTGCGAAAGAAAAGCGTGAATTTGAACAAATGACAAGCACTTTAGAATCATTGATTCCAGGAAATATTGATTAGCATTTTTAATGGTGCATGGCTGGAAGGTTATAAGCAAAGATTTAATTTCCCCCACACTAGAATTCATCGGAATGATAAGCTGATATAGCAAGAAGAAAGGGACATATTTATATGGCTAACGGAAACAACGCCACAATCGGCTTTGAAAAACAAATCTGGGACGCTGCGTGTGTCCTTTGGGGGCATATCCCCGCAGCAGAATACTGAAAAGAGAAGATATAAAAATTGGAGCAACAGGCAAATGTAAGCCACCGTGCCGTCAGTAAGATGTATCGCGAGGAAAATATTACAATTGATATCTTAGGACGAATTTGCAAGCGCTAGATTGTTCCATTGATGATGTTATGGAATTTGTCCCCGATAAAGAGAATCGCGATAAGCCTGCCGATTCGTAAACAGCTGCTCTGTCAAGTCATGTTAAAGAATCAAATTGCTTAACAGATGAGGAGGAACACCCCGCATGACCAAACTTGAAGATATAACCGTGGGCAGTTCCGTAAAAGGAATTATCAGCAATTCGACTGTCACAATCGTTGCTGTCCAATGGTACGGAAACAATGTGCTCGAAATTACATATAAGGACAGCCATGGACAACCAGGCAATCAGATGCTGCTCCGCGACGAAGAAATTAATCTGACCGTTATGGACAATAGTCTGCCGTGGAGCTTTGACGCGGACGGCGAACAGATGAAGCTTGCATCAGAAGCTTATCGAATCAGCCTTGCGCATCTATTCGATCCGTATCTGGCTGTGCATACTTCCTCAGTGGAACCGCTTCCGCATCAGATTTCAGCTGTCTATCAAGAGATGCTGCCGAAGCTTCCGCTGCGCTATGTGCTTGCGGATGACCCCGGTGCCGGTAAAACAATCATGACCGGTCTGTTCATCAAGGAACTGATTGCCAGAGGCGATTTGAAAAGATGCCTGATTGTATCTCCAGGCAGTCTTGTGGAACAGTGGCAGGATGAGCTGTTTTCAAAATTCCACCTTACGTTTCAAATCCTGACAAACGACCGAATGGAATCGGCTGTGACGGGCAATGTCTTTAACGAGGTGGATTTCTGCATCTGCCGTTTGGATAAGCTTGCACGAAATGAGCAGCTTCAAGAAAAACTGAAAGTATCTGAGTGGGATCTGATTGTGTGCGATGAGGCTCATAAGATGTCTGCTACTATCTGGGGCGGAGAAGTGAAATACACGAAGCGCTTCCAGCTCGGCAAGCTGCTTTCTAATATCACAAAGAACTTTCTTCTCTTGACGGCAACACCGCACAACGGCAAGGATGAGGACTTTCATCTGTTTCTGTCTCTGGTGGACCCGGATCGTTTTGAGGGAATCCATAATACTTCGGAGCAGACTATTGATGTCAGTGATGTCATGCGCAGACTGACAAAGGAAGAGCTTTTGAAATTTGACGGCACACCTCTGTTTCCGGAGCGTATCGCCTACACGGTGAACTATTCCCTTTCGCCGCAGGAGGCGCAGCTATATCAGGCAGTCACGGACTATGTGCAGGAAGAGTTCAACCGCGCGGATAACTTGAACAATGAACGCAAGACCACTGTCGGTTTTGCTCTTACGATATTGCAGCGCCGCCTTGCTTCTTCTCCGGAGGCAATTTATCAATCGCTGCGCCGCCGACGCGAGCGCTTGGAGCATCGCCTTGCAGAGGAGAAAATGGGCAAACGCGCGGCAGATTACACGGATGCAGCTTATGACATAGACGATGACGATGATCTCACGCCGGATGAGCAGGAGGCTGTTGAGGAGAAAGTCGTAGACCACGCTTCCGCTGCGGCAACCATCGCAGAGCTTGAAATTGAAATCAAGACACTGAAGCGCCTTGAAAAGATGGCAAATGATGTCCGTGTCAGCGGTGTTGACCGAAAATGGGATGAGCTTTCCTCTCTGCTTCAGGATAACCAGGCGATGTATGGCGAGGATAACCAGCGTGAAAAACTGATCATCTTCACGGAACACAAGGACACGCTCAACTACCTTGCCGAAAAGATTCGTGCCTTGCTCGGAGATGGCGAAGCTGTTGTTACCATCCACGGCGGAATGCTCCGTGATGAACGGAGAAAAATAGAACAGCTCTTCAAGCAGGATGTCGGCGTGCGCATCCTGATCGCTACGGATGCTGCTGGCGAAGGCATCAACCTTCAGCGCGCGCATCTGATGATAAACTACGACTTGCCTTGGAATCCCAATCGACTGGAACAGCGTTTTGGCCGTATCCATCGTATCGGACAAACAGAGGTTTGTCATCTTTGGAATTTGGTTGCGAACGAGACTCGTGAGGGTTATGTGTTCCAAAGGTTGTTCCTAAAACTTGAGGAAGAGCGGCAGGCCCTCGGCGGAAAAGTTTTTGATATACTTGGCAAAGTCTCGTTTGATAATAAATCCTTGCGCGACCTGCTGATTGAAGCCGTGCGTTATGGCAATGACCCGGAAGTGCGCGCAAGACTCAATCGTGTGGTGGATAAATCTCTTGATCCGCAGATATTCCGGGATATCATCCGGGAAAATGCATTGACGGATGACGTGATGGATATCCATATGGTCAATGCAATTCGTGAGGATATGGAGCGTGTGGAGGCACACAAGCTCCAGCCGCATTTTATTGAATCTTTCTTCCTTGACGCGTTCCAGCAGCTTGGCGGACGCATTCGCAAGCGGGAAACTGGCAGGTATGAGATTATATCTGTGCCCTACGCCGTGCGGAACCGTGATATGGCAATCGGATACGGAGAACCAGTCTTGAACCGCTACGAACGTGTCTGCTTTGATAAGAAATACTGCACGGTTCCCGGAAAGCCCCAAGCGGATTTGGTCTGCCCGGGTCAGCCACTGCTGAATGCTGTGATCGATTTGATTCAGGAAAAGAATGTGGACACTATGAAGCGCGGCAGCGTTCTGATTGATGACAGCGATTACAGCGAAGATGCACGCCTGCTGTTTTACATAGAAGATGCCGTTCAGGATGGCGTCACGCTGAAAGACGGCAAACGCAGAGTCATTTCCAAGCAAGTCCATTTTGTTGAGATGAAAGCAGATGGGACTGCTTCTTCAGCAGGATATGCTCCATATCTTGACTACCGCGGAGCAACGGCGGAAGAGACTCCGGTGATTCGTGCTTGGCTGGAGTCGCAGGACTGGCTGCACCGTGATGTGGAAGCCACAGCAAAGACTTACGCGGTTGAGCATCTGATACCTCCGCACTTTGCAGAAGTAAAAAAGCAGAAAGAAGCCATGCTGAACAAAACTGCAAAAGCAGTGAAAGACCGCCTGACCGCTGAAATTCAGTATTGGGACTACCGTGCTGCAGACCTTGCGCAAAAGGAAGCTGCAGGCAAGTCCAACGCAAAGCTCAACTCCAAGCTGGCCGCTCGCCGCGCAGAAGAGTTGGAACATCATATGCAAGAGCGCCTTGCGGAGATTGAGAAAGAACGCCGTATCTCGCCTATGCCTCCTGTAATGACCGGCGGAGCGCTTGTCATTCCGAAAGGACTTCTTTATAAGCTGATGCCGCATGCTGAACCGGAGCTGTTCAGTCAGGGTGACAAGAAAGCAATCGAACTGGCTGCGATGAAGGCCGTGATGGAGATCGAGAAGGAATCGGGCTTTGTGCCGCGCGATGTCAGCGCCGTAAAATGCGGATACGATGTGGAATCCTTCGTGCCGGAAACGCTGCGCGGGCCGGATGGCAATGTGCTGCGCTTTGTAGAGGTCAAAGGCCGGGCAAAGGGCGCAGCCACTGTTACCGTCAGCCGCAACGAAATGCTCTGCGGCTTGAATAATCCCGAACAGTTTATCCTCGCCATCGTGGAAGTAGACGGAGACGCGACGCACACGATTTACCTGAAGCGGCCGCCGTTTGACGCACCGGGCATGGCAACGAACAGCACAAATTATGACATACAGGATTTGATAGCGTCCTCCGAGATTGTCTATCAGAAGTGAGGAAACCGATATGAGTACAAAAAAACTGATTGAGGTGGCATTGCCACTGGAAAAGATAAATGCGGAGTCTGCACGGGAGAAGTCTATCCGCCACGGACATCCATCCACCCTACATTTGTGGTGGGCGCGTCGTCCGTTGGCGGCGGCACGGGCGGTCATCTGGTCGAGTTTAGTCGACGACCCTTCCTCTCATCCGGAAAAATTTCCGACAGAGGAGGACCAGAGCAAAGAGCGCCAGCGTCTCTTCAAGATTCTCGAAGATCTCGTCGTATGGGAAAATTCCAATAACGAGGATGTCCTGAATGCCGCAAAGGAAGAAATCCTGAAATCTACGGATAATAACCCTCCTGCTCTTCTTGACCCCTTTGCCGGTGGAGGTGCCATCCCGCTCGAGGCGCAGCGTCTTGGGCTGGAAGCACACGCCCATGACCTGAATCCTGTGGCTGTGACCATCAATAAGGCTATGATTGAAATTCCTCCCCGCTTCGCCGGCAAAGCTCCGGTGAATCCGGACGCACAGGTTTCTGCTATGCGTAATGGTTGGAGCAGAGCACAGGGGCTTGCTGAGGATGTGCGCTATTACGGCGAGTGGATGAAACAGGAGGCATTTCAGCGCATTGGCCATCTCTATCCCAAGGTGAAAGTGCCGCATGAACAGGGCGGCGGTGAAGCCACCGTCATTGCATGGATCTGGGCGAGAACGGTCAAGTGCCCCAACCCTGCCTGTGGATGTGAAATGCCTCTGGCCAGCTCTTTTGTGCTGTCCAAGAAGAAGGGAAAGGAGGCATGGGTTAAACCAATTCCCGATGGCGATAAGGTTCATTTCGAAGTACAAAATGGAAAGTGCCCCAAGGAATACGAAAGCTACAAAACAGGACGCGGTGCAGCCTTCAAGTGCCCTTGCTGCGGCGAAGTAACGACAGATGAATATGTAAAGTCAGAAGGCAAAGCCGGAAGACTTGGAACCCAGTTGATGGCAATCGTTGGCGATGGGAAACATGGCAGAATTTATCTTTCTCCAAACGAGGAACATATTTTAGCCGCAAGAGTAGAAAAGCCGGAAAACGGTCCAACAGGTGCGCTTCCGGAAAATCCGCGGTGGTTTAGTCCGCCCGCCTTTGGCATGGATCATTACGACGATCTCTTCACTCCCCGTCAGCTCACTGCCCTGACCACCTTCAGCGAGTTGGTTTCCGAGGCACAGGCCAAGGCCGAAGCGGATGCGGTAGCTGCCGGGACGAAGAACGACCATCTTCCCCTGCGCAATGGCGGCGACGGTGCAAAAGCCTATGGCGAAGCTGTGGGGGTGTATTTGGCGTTTGGCATTGATAAGCTCACAAATTACTCGTGTACATTGTGTACGTGGCTTAATCAGCCTAAAAATGAGATTGTTGGCAATGCTTTTGGTCGGCAAGCTCTTCCAATGGTTTGGGATTTTGCAGAATCAAATTTGTTTTCAAATGGTGGCGGAACATTAAATCAGCAGCTAGCTTACATTCGCAAAGTACTTTTGGAATGTATACCAGTAGCAGACTCAACAGGACATGGCGAACAATTTGATGCGCAAAGTAACTGTGAGCTTAGAAATGTCGTTATTTCCACCGATCCACCATACTACGACAATATCGGCTATGCAGATTTGTCGGATTTCTTTTATGTCTGGATGCGGCAATCACTGAAGGATACCTACCCAGAGATGTTCAGTACTATGCTGGTACCGAAGGCAGAGGAATTGATTGCCACCCCGTATCGTCATGATGGAAGCACTGAAAAAGCAAAAAACTTCTTCGAAGACGGTATGCTTTCCGCCTGTAAACAGATGTACCAGTATGCACGGGAGGATATTCCGGTCACAATTTACTATGCTTACAAGCAGAGTGACACCGATGCATCAACCAACACATCGGCTTCCTCTGGCTGGGAGACGATGCTATCTGCCATAATCAATGCCGGATTTTCGATTACTGGTACTTGGCCTATGCGGACAGAGCGTGCTGGGAGAATGGTAAGCAACGGCACCAATGCCCTCGCCTCCTCCATCGTCCTGGTGTGCCGCAAGCGTCCGGAAGATGCGCCGCAGACCACGCGCCGCAATCTGATTGCAACCCTGCGGCGAGAGCTTCGGCCTGCGCTGAAGGAACTGCAGGCCAGCAACATTGCGCCTGTGGACCTGGCGCAGTCTGCCATCGGTCCGGGCATGGGTGTATTTAGCCGCTACCGCCGGGTACTTGAGGCAGATGGTTCTGTGATGAGCGTGCGAAGCGCCTTGCAGGTCATCAACGAAGAAGTGGATCTGTACTTCAACGAGAAGGTCGGCAGTCTGGATGCCGCCAGCCGGTTCTGCGTGGATCTCTATACCCAGTGCGCCTACAACAACATCAAGTATGGCGAGGCAGAGATCCTTGCAAATGCCAAGAGCACCTCCATCCCGATGATGGCGGCGCACGGCGTTCTGTATGCGAAAGCAGGCGTTGTGCATCTGATGGAACGCAGCGAGCTTCCGGCAGCGGTGGACTCCAATGAGAGCACCGTCTGGCTGCTGACCCAACAGCTGACCCACGCCATGGCAACCGGCGGCATCGAAGCCTGCGCAAAGATCGTGTGGGGCATCTTCGGTTCCGGCGCGGAGGCTGCAAAGGATCTGGCCTATCGGCTTTATACCATTGCCGAGCGCAAAGGTTGGACGGAGGAAGGCTATGCCTATAACGCGCTTGTTGTGGCTTGGCCGGACATTCAGTCCAGAGCAGCAGCGATGAAGGCCGAAACCCCGGAACAGATCACTCTGTTCGATATGGACGCAATCGATTCATGATAGAACAACGATAAGGGGGTGAATCTCCAAATGAAAAAGTTAATAGAGGCGGCGCTCCCTTTAACTGAGATTAACGCAAAAACCATCCGTGAAAAGAAGTTGGCTCCCGGACATCCCGCTCATCTGCATCTTTGGTGGGGACGAAGTCCGATCTCCTCTGTGCAGTCGGCCTTGGCTGCATCGCTGATCGATGCCCCGGAAAGCGACGAAGAACTCAAATCGCGGCTTGCGCGTGTGCAAAGCGGAGAGGTTCCGGAGTTTGGCAAAAAGCCGACAATTCTCGACCCATTCTGTGGCTTCGGAGGCGTAGCGCTGGCAGCACAGTCGCTGGGACTTCCTGCCGTCGCAAGTGATCTGAACTCTGTGGCAGTGATGCTTACGAAAGCGGCAACGGAAATTCCCGCAAAGTTTGCAAATGTAAACCCGGTCAATCATTCGGCACTCCGGAAGCAGTATTTTGGAACGGAAGGCCTTGCGGAGGATGTCGCCTATTACGGCAATCTTCTGCGGGAAAAGGCCTGGGAAAAGCTCAAGGACATCTATCCGAATGAGCCGGAAGGCACACCTTCCGCTTGGATCTGGGCAAGGACAGTCAAATGCCCGAACCCCGCATGTGGCTGTACTATGCCGCTGGCAAGCTCTTTTATTCTGTGCTCAAAAGGAACAAACGAGATTTGGGCCGAGCCTGTTTTGCAAGACGGAGCAGTACATTTTGAATTACAGCATGGATGCTGTCCAAAGGAGAAAATGAGCAATAAGGTTGGCAGTCAAGGCGCGGTATTTCGTTGTCCTGCCTGCGGTTCGCTCACAACGGATGCGTATGTAAAGCAGATGGGTTCATCTCATAAGCTGGGCGCGCAGATGATGGCAATCTCCTTGGAGACGGAAGACGGAATAAAGTATATTGCCCCATCCGAGAAACAGATGCATGCAGCGAATGTCCCTATCCCAGAGGATGCACCGCCCGGAGAAATACCGGATAATCCGCATTGGTTCACACCACCTGGGTTCGGTCTCAAAAGCTATGCAGATCTCTTCTCATCGAGACAGCTTACTATGCTAACGATGTTCTGCGATTTGCTCCCTGAGATACAGGATAAAGCTGCATCGGATGCCCTGGCAGCAGGAATGGACGCAAGCGGAGGCTCGCTATCAAACGGCGGCACCGGTGCTCTGGCTTATGGGCAGGCAATCGGAGTATATCTGGCTTTTGTGATTGATAAGATTGCAGATGCAAACTCCACAATCTGCTCGTGGCGAACCACAGGGAATAGTCTTCGAAATACCTTTGGCAGACAGGCAATTCCTATGGTATGGACCTACGCGGAAGGCAATCCTTTTTCAAAAATTACCGGGAACTTATCTTCTGCGCTGAAAAGCGTTGTAAATGCAATCCGGAATCTGCCTATCGGCAGTGAAGTATCCGTTTTGCAGCAAGATGCACGAATGGCAACATATCCGCAAAATATAATGGTTTGCACAGAGCTTCCGTATTATAAGGCCATTGGTTATGCTGCGCTGTCAGATTACTTCTATATATGGCTTAGGAAAAGTCTGAAGACAATCTATCCAGAATTGTTCAACCCCATGGTGACAAGTAAGGATGAGCTTTCTACCTGTGGTCAGTATGAAGGAAAGCATGCGGCAGAGTGCGAACAGACTTATGAAGCCCAAATGCGAGATGTACTCGCCCAACTGGCAGAACATGCCGACAGGAATTTCCCACAGCTATTCTTCTTCGAGTTTCATAAAGGAGATGAACTGGCACTTGCCAATGGGAACAATGGCACAGCTTCTCCATTTGAGACTTTAATCGGGAGTATGCTTCATGCTGGATATGAAATTACAGCAGTGTGGCCAATGCGAAGCGCAGCGGCTTCTGAAAAGGCAGATGGGACAAGAGTATTGATTGCGGCACGCGTTCATGATAAAACCGAGCAGACCACGAGAAGGGGCTTTGCAGCCGCACTAAAGAGGGAATTTCCCATGGTATTTGAAAGGATGTTGTGTGCCGGTGTGGATGTCAGTGATGAAAAAATCGTCGGTATCGGTGCAGGACTTAGTCTGTTCACTCGTTACAAGAAAGTCTTAAATGCATCCGGTTCAGACATGAAGATACACGATGCACTAGAGCTTATTTATCAAGAGATTCTGGGATATTTGAAAGAGAAAAACGCGGGCAGCGAAGCTGATACCGTTCAATTGGAGGAGGAATAAATCATGCAGGAAAATATAGCACTCGTTCAAAACGGATTTAGGATTTTACTTCCTGATATGGCAGGCTATATCTGCAGGGAGCTATCGCGCGTATACAAGAACAGCTGGTGGCAGGAGGTACTGACTGCACTCAGTGACCAATATGATCTGCCCTCTTCCGGTGAGTATGCTGAATTGCAAGATTCACTCGATGTTGCAAACTGTCTGCGGCTCATTGATCGGCGTTGGAATGATGTTTTTCGTTCCAAGCTCTCAAAGGACTACCGTACTTGGGCTACAGAACTCATGGGAGTTCGCAATAAAGTTGCTCATTTGGGAATGCAGGATATTGCACAGGCCGATGCAGAACGAGCATTGGATACAATGGCGAGACTTTGCGATGGCTTTGACAGTGATGGAGCTGAAGAAATTCGTGCTTTGTATCGTAAACTCCGCTATGGTTCAGAAGATGCTTCTACATCTTCCGCCCCGGCAAAAGAAACCACACCGACTGGAAAATCTAAGACTGTCGCAGCTGTGCTGGGACGTCACGTCGGAGAAAATCTCCCCAGCTGGCGCGATGTTATGCAGCCACACCCGGATGTAGCGGAAGGGCGCTATAAATCCGCTGAATTTGCCGCAGATCTTGCGCAGGTAGCCAGAGGCGAAGGTGCATATGAGTACCGTGACCCGGTTGAATTTTTCGCGAGAACCTATGTAACGGAAGGTATGGCAGGACTTTTGGTGGAGTCCTTACAACGCTTAAACGGGACAGGCGGAGAACCTGTTATCCAGTTGAAGACAGCATTCGGCGGCGGCAAAACCCACAGCATGCTGGCTCTTTACCACATTGCACACAGCAGAATGTCGCTGGAGTCCGTACCTGCCCTGAAGCCGATTATGGAACGCGCAGGATTAGAAGAATTCCCACACGCAAATGTCGCTGTTCTGGTTGGTACGGCGCTTGACCCATCCCGTCGGAAAAAGCCTGCAAACCTTCCGGGATATAGCGTTGGCACCATTTGGGGAGAAATGGCGTATCAACTGGTGACTTCTGCCGGTAAGCCTGAGCTATATGCAAAATATATTCGTGATGCCGATTTGAAAGGCGTAGCTCCCGGCTCGGAGAACTTGAAGAACCTGTTCAACGAATGTGGCCCCTGCTTGATTTTGATGGACGAGCTGGTTGCTTACGCAAAGGTTCTCTTTGGTGCAGAAGGTTTGCCTGCTGGTTCTTTCGATAATTTCATTACATTCATTCAACAGATTACCGAAGCTGCGCGCGCAAGTGAAAACAGCATCGTGGTTGCTTCTATTCCGGAATCCAGCATTGAGATTGGTGGCGAGGCAGGCCAAAAGGCACTCGAAGCAATCGAGCATACTTTTGGACGTATGGAGTCTATTTGGAAGCCAGTTGCTGCAAACGAAGGATTTGAAGTTGTACGCCGTAGACTGTTTTTGGACTGCAAGGACGAAGCAGCCCGCGATGCTGTTTGTGATGCATTCAGCCAAATGTATCAGGACAATTCTGAAGATTTTCCGCTTGAATCCAAGGAAGTGGAATATCGTGACCGCCTTGTATCTTGCTACCCGATACATCCAGAAGTATTCGATCGTCTCTATGGTGATTGGGCAACATTGGAGAGATTCCAGCGCACAAGAGGTGTACTGCGTCTGATGGCAGCAGTTATTCATGAGCTTTGGATGGCAAACGATGAGGGAGCCATGATCATGCCGGGCTCCATTACACTGGATATGCCGCAAGTCCGTGATGAGCTAGTTCGCCACCTTCCGGATACATGGAACAGCATCATTGACCGTGAAGTAGACGGAAAGGATTCTATCCCCTATCAAAAAGATAAAGCAAATCCTCGGTATGGACGCATTCTCGCGTGCCGTCGCGTATCCCGAACAGTTATGCTTGGCAGCGCTCCGAGCACTTCTGCCCTTCGGGACCAAGGAATCAGAGGTTTGGAAACTTCTCGAGTCCTTTTGGGCGTTGTTCAGCCTGGCGAAAATATTGCCGACTTTAAGGACGCATTGAACACGCTTCATGGCTCTCTGTCTTACCTCTATAACAATCCGAATGGAAACCGCTTCTGGTATGACACAAAGCCAACGCTGCGTAAGACTGCTGAAGATCGCGCCTCTCAGGTCTCTTTGGCGGATGTCGATATGGAAATTGAAAGCCGCTTGAAGAAGTGCAGAAAGGAAAATCCCTTTGCGGGGGTTCATCCGTCTCCAACATCTTCAGGTGATGTCCCGGATGACCAAGCAGTACGTCTGGTTCTCCTGCGTACCAATGATACCTATCGCAGGAACTACGATAATTCGGCTGCGATGAGAGCTGTTCAGGACATTCTGAATAACCGTGGAGCATCACCGCGTATTTTTCGGAACATGCTTGCATTTGTTGCCCCAGATGAGAGCAAGATAGGTGCGCTCCGTCAGGAGGTAAAGCGCTACATTGCTTGGACTTCCATCATGTCCGATAAAGAGGATCTGAATCTTGATGGTCAGCAAGTCCGGGAAACAGAGAACAATCTGAAGCGCAGCAACGACACAGTGGAGCTTCGTCTGAAAGAAACCTATTGTTGGTTGATGGTTCCCTTTATCGACCAATATGGCGACATGAAGGCAATTCAATGGGAAATCAGTGATCTCGGCGGCGGACAGGATTCCATTGTTGCAAAGGCAGCAAGGAAAATGCTTCAAAGCGACCAGGTCATTACAAGATGGGCTCCGGCTCTGCTGCAAATGACACTGGATGAGCTTCTTTGGAAGGATACTGAAAACATTTCAGTGAAGAAGCTTTGGGAATACCTCTGCACTTATTGCTATTTGCCAAGACTGTCCAGCTACAGCGTTCTTCAGGAAACCATTTGTCAGGGCTGCGCATCCGATGAGTATTTCGGAATAGCAGCGGCGCATAATGGTGAGCGGTATGTTGGCTTGAAGTGGAATCAGAGCATTTTCAACTTCAATAACACAGATTTGCTCGTGAAGCCTTCTGCTGCAAAGGCACAGATCAAGGAAGAGGCGGAAGCTCAAGCGGCGGCTGGCAGTCAAGCAACTTCAGGCGGCACTTCTTCCGGATTTACACCCAGCGGAAGCGGAATGCATACAGGCACCAGCAGCGAAGGTGCTGGGACACCAGGCGGTACTGGAGCTGCTACTCCGCCCACTGCTGCAAATAGGCATTTCTATATGTCTGCGGATGTCGATGCTGTCCGTGTCAATAGGGTAATTTCAACCTATGTTGATGAAATCATTCGGCATCTGATGCAAGTTGAAGGAGCCAATGTGCAGTTGAAACTGGAAGTAGAGGTTAATGCCCCTGATGGCATTCCTTCGTCGACAGTAAGGACAGTTTCTGAGAACTGCAAGACCTTGAAGATTACTGACTTCGGGTTTGATGACTGATAAGCAAAATTTGCTCTGATATAGGTGGCATAGCTTGCTGTACCGCCTATATCAGAGAAGCAAATCATCTTGGATTATTTTCTATGTATTCATTGTACTATCGGAACCATGTCAATTAGTACAACGACATTATTCCGGGATTTTTGATATTGTTCCGAAGATTGTTCTTTTTCGCCCGGTCAAAGGTGCGTGATGCTCTCGTCCGGGCTCACAAATCGATCGGCAAACCGGCGCTTGTACCGGAAAGTTTCTGAAACTTTGCTCTGTTCTTATTTGGGCCGTAAAGTCGTGCGTGCTGGAGCTTTAATAGCTGAAAACAGCGGGAGAAATCGCAGAAATCTGCGTTTTCTCCCGCCATATCATTCAGTTGATTTGCAAAATAATTTTTGGCAGTCCCTATCCATGCCTCCGCAGTATACCGGCTCAAAAAGGACAGCTTCTCTGTGGGGGTATTGCGGAATCAGCGTTTTTCGCCCTCTTTTGCCGCCTTCTCAATGCTGCGAATGGCCTGCAAATATTCCTCCTCCACGGGAGAAAGATTCTGCGCCTGATATTTCCTGTATTCCGCCTTTGCCTTCTCCATCGCCTGCGTGTGGCTGACGGTTCCCCCGTCGGTGAGCAGGGCCTCTCCGGTGGAGGCAAGGATGCGGTCCAGGTTCTCCACATAATCGCTCATGTACATGGGCCGGCGGCGCATCGCCTGAATCTCCGCAAAGTCAAAGTATCCGGAAACGAGATTGTTCAGTATCTTCAGTTCGTCTGCGGAGAGATAGTTCTTTGCGATGGCAATATCCTTCGCCGTGGGAAAATCCCCGGAAAATGCGGTGAGCCCCATAAATGGCTTTTCGGCATCGGCTCGCTCAAAAATCACCTCTGCGGCGGTATGGCCATGGGCGGCGTAGTGCAGCTTGTTCTGCACCATCTTGAAAAAAGCCACCGACTCGGCGCTTTTGGGGTCATAGTCCACGCTGGTAGCGTAGAGGTCGAGGACCTGACGGTACATCACCTTTTCGGAGGAACGGATGTCCCGGATGCGGTCAAGAAGCTCCTTCCAATAGCTGCCGCCGCCGAGATTCTTCAGGCGCTCATCGTCCATGGCGAATCCCTTGATCATGTACTCCTTCAAGCGCTCGGTAGCCCAGCGGCGGAACTGTGTTGCAATGGAGGACTTGATGCGATAGCCCAGAGAGATGATCATATCGAGGTTATAGTGATTTACGGCATAGGTTTTCCCGTCTGCGGCAGTTGTTCGGATTTTCCGAACAACTGCGCTTTGCTCTAGCTCGCCTTCCTCAAAAATGTTTTTTATATGCTCACTGACATTGGCCTTGCTGCTCTGATACAGCTCACAAAGCTGCGCCTGTGTCAGCCAGACAGTTTCATCCTGAAACCGGACATCAATTTTTGTCTCGCCGCTTTCAGACTGGTAAATGATGATATCGCCCTTGTTTTCATCGTTGAGGAAATTACTGCTCATTTTTGTTCCCTCCCGGCTTTTCGGTGGCTTCAGCAAATGCTCGGCTTATTGCTATTATGGTATCACAAAATCGGCGTTTTTTCAACAGACGCCAAGGGAATGATGCCGCTGTGCCTCTTTTTGAGAAAGCAAAGGAAAATGTCCACATCAATCTCTCCATTTCTGCGCCTCCCAAAGCATATCGATATGCCGACGGGATTTGCGGTTGGTGTTGTTGTAATCGTCCGAGCAGAGCCAGTCGATGAGATAGCATTTGGGGATCATGTACTTCTGCAGCAGCGCCAGCGCCTTCAGCTTCCCCACGCGAATCCATTGGCAGACGGTGCGGCGGTTATAGCCTGTGAAGTCCACAGCGGCGGCCACATCCATCACATCCGGCAGCGCGGCCAGCTTGCTCTCATAGTAGCGCCGGAGCTTCTTCTCGTCTTTGGCGCACGGCGGATGGATGCGGATTTTATAGGGCCGAACCATTTCGCTTCCGTATTTGTACCAGCCCTTCGGCGCTATGTATTTTTCCGGGTTGACCTCACGGTCGTTCATAAAAGCGATCACATCACTCTTTTTGATAGCGTAGCAGCGGGTTCTCTTGCCGGTGCAGGTGTGCGGAATTAGGTTAAATTGGAGAAGATAGAGCGCCGTCTGCTTGCTGATGTGGCAAGCAATCCGCATCTGCTCCTTATTCATAATCTCCGGATATTTTTTGAATTCCTTGGCGTCGTATTTCATAACGAAGACTCCTTTCTGTGTTTCGGTCCGAAAGGGCGCTTCGTATAATCTGTTTTGAGCCGGTTTTTCTTGCATTAAATCCGGGGGGCTGTCCGCAAAGCCATACCGGACAAGGGTTTTCTTCTTGCATGTTTTCTTGCCAGCGCGCAAAAAAATCGATTGTTTTGGGGCATTTCTCATTTCAATTTGAACTCTGGTTTTTTTGATATGGAGCTGGTCAATACCGGTCGGCGCGTCCGAAATCCGTTGCAGCACAAGGATTTTCGCCGTTTCCAAAACTGCCGCCACCGACCACAGCAGACACGAAAGTACCAAGTGCGAACAAGACTCGAAATCGTTTGATCCGCAAGGGTCCGTGGGTTCGAATCCCACCCGCTCCGCCAGAAATCACGCCAGTAGTCGGTTTTTCCGGCTGCTGGCTTTTCTTTTTCAGTTCTGTGCAAAGCCCAAGCCATTGAGCATTGCATCAGCCGAAGTCAGCTTCGAGCTGTAATCCAGATGTGCGTAAATGTTCGCCGTAGTTGAGAAGTCGCTGTGACCAAGCCATTCCTGAATCTGCTTCATGGGAACACCGTTTGCCAGAAGTAACGAGGCACAGCTATGTCTCAAGTCGTGATGCCTGATGTGTCTCAATCCATTTGCTTTGAGCAGCTTCGGAAAACTCTCAGTAACATAGTGGGGCTTAATCAGATCACCAATCTCGTTTACGCAAACATAACCAATGTAGTCCTTGATGTAGCTGCGTCCGCACAAACGACGGTTTTCCTGCTGTTCTTCTTTTAGGGCGAGAAGTCTTTCTCTCATGAAAGGAACAAGCGGGAGCGTTCTCATACTCGATTTAGTCTTGGTGGTGTCGGATGCGACCAGAACGCGCTTGCCGTCCAGATCACAAGAAGTAACTGTGTGACGGATGGTGATTGTATTCTGCTCAAAGTCAATAGCATAAATGGCCTGAATATAGCCTCCCACCATGCCTTGCAGAGACTCCAGACCGGAATCGATCTCTTCAATGCGCGGTTCCTTTCCCGGCTCAACAACCACGACAACGATTTTCCCGTTGTTTTCCAGCTCTTCGCCGCCTCCGGTGAGACGGTATTCGTCGGGAATGTCATCAAGACTGCCGTCAAACATCCGCGTCCAACCGTCTCCGGTATTGCGTATATAGCCATCATACGCTGATAAAAACGCCTCCGCCAAAGAACAGCGCAAGGTACATCGTCAGGATGGTCGCGGCGGTTTTGACGGCGCTGCCATCGACTCTGCGCCCAAAGAACTGGGCGCTGTCCCGCTGGCGGAAGGTCGCGGCAGCATTGGAAAGCAGAACTGCCAGCGTGGTGGTTTTCATGCCGCCTGCCGTAGACCCCGGAGAGCCGCCAATGAGCATCAGAAGGATCATCACGCCCAGCGATGTGCCGGACATGGCGGGTAGATCGACTGTGTTGAAGCCCGCCGTTCTCGGCGTGACCGATTGGAACAGGGCTGCCTGAACCCGCGCTCCGAGGGGAAGGGCATCAAAGTCCACAAAGAAGAAAAACAGCGCCGGAAGGACGATCAGCGTGAGTGTCGTAACGAGAATGACCTTACTTTGCATTCGATAACGGTGGAAATGCAGCTTGTTTTCGCAAATGTCATCCCACGTTAAGAATCCGATGCCGCCGGTTATGATCAGCAGCATGACCGTGATATTGATCACCGGATTTTGGACATAACCGGTAAGGGACGGATACAAATTATTGTTCGTTCCCAGAATGTCAAACCCTGCGTTGCAAAAGGCGGAGATGGAGTGAAATACCGCCATCCAGATCCCGTGCCATCCGTAGTCCCGGCAAAACACCGGCAGCATGGCGAGCGCACCGAGCAGTTCGATCAGAAATGTCCCTCGTAGGATGAACCGTGTCAGCCGGACGATCCCTCCGACCTTCGGCGCTGAGATGGCGTCCTGCATGGTGCTGCGCTGCATCAGAGAGATCCTTCGCCCGGACAGCAGCGCAAACAATGCCGCCACAGTGACAACACCGAGCCCGCCTATCTGAATCAGCGTCAGGATCACCGTCTGGCCAAAGACCGACCAATAGCTGCCGGTATCCTGCGCCACAAGACCCGTCACACAAACAGCGGAGGTCGCAGTGAAAAGCGCCTCATGAAATGGCGTTACGCACCCGGCTGTTGTGGAAAGCGGCAGCATCAGCAGCAACGCACCCAACAGAATGACCCCGGCAAAGCCCAATATGATAATTTGAAAAGACGAAAGGTGGTGCTTTCTGCAAACCATTTCTTCCGACATCATCCTCACCCCTTATGAATCGCGCGATTGCTTTATTGTTCGCAGGTCAAACAGACGCCACATTGCCTGACTGTGATGAAGGATACCCTGTACGCACTCAGATCGGAGACCGTGATCTCCAAATTCTGAGCGGTAAAGGAATCGCCCTTACTGGGGACTCTATTCAGCTGCTCCATGACCCAGCCGCCGACGGAAACACTGTCCGATTCCAGCTTGACGCCAAAGAATTCCATAAAATCCTCCAAGCTGACGGAGCAGTCCACGCGGTAGGTATTTTCGTCCAGCTTTTCAAAATCTTCTTCCACCTCGTCGTGTTCGTCCCAAATTTCACCGACCAGTTCTTCCAGAATATCCTCCATCGTAACAATACCAAGCGTCCCGCCAAAATCGTCTACGACTACGGCGACATGGGACTTCTGATGCTGGAGCATTTTCAAAATATCCCGGATTTTTGTGTGCTGATAGACAAACAGCGGCTCCGTCATGATCTCCGCAATAGGCTGATCCGTCATCTTGCCGTTGATATAGAAGTCCTTCTGATGAAGAACGCCGACGATCTGATCGATGGTATCCCGGTAGACCAGCAGGCGGGAAAAGCGGGACTGTGTAAAGGCTCTGGCAATTTCCTCATGGCTCTCGCCGATGTCCACGGCCTCCAAGTCGATTCGATGGGTCAAAATTTCTGCCGCCGTCAGGTCACGGAACTCAAGAGCATTGCGCAGCAGCTCGCCCTCGTTTTCGTCAATGCCGCCATCCTGCTCCACGTCCTCCATAAAACGAAGCAACTCCTCGTGGGACATTTTTGCATCGTCATCTGTCTTGAAGAAGCGGGAAACCAGCTTTTTCCACTGAGAAAAGAGAAAATTCAACGGTGTCAGCACCCAAATCCAAAGGCGGATAAAGGGCGCGCTGAACAAAGCAAAGCGTTCAGGGGCGTCCTTTGCAATACTCTTGGGGGTGATCTCACCAAAAATCAAAACAACGATCGTTACGACGACCGTAGAAACCGTCGCGCCGATGTCGCCGTAAAGTCCGACAAACAGAAGTGTGCCGATGGACGCCACCATGATATTGACGATATTGTTGCCGATCAGGATGGTGGAGATCAGCTTGTCATAATCTTCGGACAGCTTGAGCGCCAGCGCTGCCCGCTTGTTTCCGTTGTCCACCAACACCTTGAGGCGGGTCTTATTCAGAGACGAGAATGCCGTTTCTGTGGCGCTGAAATAGGCGGACATGACGATGCAGGCCACCATTGCGAAAATGCTTCCAAAATAATTCATTTCAAACCCCTTTATGTTCTGTTCATACGATCATTCCATGCAAAAAAGACACACCTATACCCGATACCGCAGCAAAGGGCGTAGATATGCCACATACGAACAGACCATATAAGAGCAGTTACCGTTATCGTCGCTATTGTCATTTTCCACGGATTTCTTTTTCCTTTTTGCTGTGTGCTTATTGTGTGCTTATATTATAGCATTTTTCCGGTGTAGATTCGGTAAAGAAACGAGTGCGGCGCAATCTCCTCCTGTGAGAAATCTTGAAGCGCTTCCGCTTATGCGATATAATAACTGCTGGCAGTTATTTATACCACTGGATTTAAGCCGTTTTTCTCCCGGGCTTCGCCCGAAACCGAAAAACATGGCATATGATACCGCAATAAATTTCAGGAGAAGCATGATGAAGAATCGACAGCGACAAAAGGATACTCTATTTTCGATCCTTATTTTTTGCAGTGCCTTTGCCGTCAATTTGCTGATTCAGAATCTCTTTACCATGCAGACGCTGGTACCCATGATCTTTGTGTTCGGCGTGTTTTTGATCTCGCTGAAAACCCACGGGTATTGCTATGGCATCACTTCGGCAATTGTCAGCGTATTTGCGGTGAATTTTGCCTTTACCTATCCCTATTATGTCTTCGACTTTTTCGTGGGGGAAAGCATCTTATCTGCCGTCATTATGCTGGCAGTTGCCGTTTTCACCAGTACGCTGAACAGCCGCATTCGGGATCAGGAAAAGCTGCGGGCAGAGAATGAAAAAGAGCGAATGCGGGGCAATTTGCTGCGGGCGATTTCCCATGATCTGCGCACACCACTCACCTCCATATACGGGTCCTCCTCCACGCTGATCTCCAAGTATGACGCGCTGCCAAAGGAGCAGCAGCTCAAGCTGTTGGGAGAAATTCAGGAGGACAGCGAATGGCTCATCCGCATGGTTGAAAATCTTCTGTCGGTTACAAGAATCGACGGCGCGAAAGTGGAAGTCGTGAAGACACCCACGGTTCTGGATGAGCTGATTGACTCGGTTCTCATGAAGTTTTCCAAAAAGTATCCGAATCAGAAGGTCATCACACAGATACCGGAGGAATTTGTGGACATTCCCATGGATTCGCTCCTTATTGAACAGGTACTGCTGAATCTTCTGGAAAATGCCGTATTCCACGCAAAAGGCATGACGGAGCTGACGCTTTCCGTTTCTCTTGTGGGGGATAAGGCGGTATTTGAGGTTGCCGACAACGGCTGCGGCATCCCGGAGGATGCACTTCAAAAGATTTTCACCGGAAGTTATGAAAAGTCCGCTGCGCCGGTGGACGGGACCCGCAGCAATATGGGGATCGGACTATCCGTGTGCGCCGCCATCGTCAAGGCGCACGGCAGCGAGATCACTGCGGAAAATAGGAAGGGCGGCGGCGCGGTATTCCGCTTTGCTCTGGAAAGAGGGGGTGAGGACGATGGGCAATAACAAGTACAAAATTCTGATCGTAGAGGATGAGGCCAACATCCGAAGCTTTATCAAAGCCAATCTGGAAACCAGCGACTATCAGGTGCTCTGTGCGGAAACCTGCGAGCTTGGCATGATGATGTATGCCTCCCATCATCCGGACCTCATCCTTTTGGATCTTGGTCTGCCGGATCGAGACGGTATGAGCTTGATTCAAGAAGTTCGGGAGACAGACACCGTGCCCATCATTGTGCTTTCCGCCCGTTCCAACGAGAGGGACAAGGTGGAGGCGTTGGATCTGGGGGCGAATGATTATATCACCAAGCCCTTTGGCACGGAGGAATTGCTGGCTCGTATCCGTGCCGTTCTCCGCAGCCATCGGCACAGCGAAGAGAAGGAAAGTTCCCATGGTGGGAAATTCCGCCTGCAGGATTTGCTGATCGATTACGATACACGGCAGGTTTTTGTAGGAAAAGAGGAGATCGACCTGACCCAGACGGAATACAACATCATGGCATTTCTCTCCGTTCACGCCGGAAAGGTGCTGACGTATGCCGCCATCATTCGGGCGGTCTGGGGGTATTCGGACTATGGCAGCGTCAAGAAGCTGCAAGTCAACATGAAGAACATCCGCAAGAAAATGGGCGTGACGCCCGGCGAAAAACGCTACATCATCAACGAGCTTGGCGTCGGATACCGTATGCTGGCGGAGGATGAGGCATAGCGCTGCCAAAGTTCTGCGCCGCTTGACAGGCGTGTACAATACAAATGAGCTTTTTCCGTTTCTATCCCAAACGGAGAAGGCTCATTTTTTGTTTGGAGGATCAAAGGAGTGAAACGCCTTGTATCTCTCTGCGCCGGTGCGCAGGGCAGCTTGAATATTCTTAGTAATGTTGCAGCAGGCGATTTTCGCAACTGCGTACCGCCGGTTCCTCTACGCCATTTTTACGCCATTTCTGCGTGGGGATGCGTAGGGAAATAGGAACTTTTATGTTTTGACTTCATCCGAAAATGCCTGCCCTATCAAGCTTTATCGGCATTTGTGCGTTTGCGGAGAGTTTCAGAAACAGGCTCGCTTTCGACGATTAGATGCAACATTTTTTACGGACAAGAGAAATCGTCATAACACAATCAGCGAGGCCGGCCATGTGCGAACACTGGCCGACCTCATATCATTAATTTACTTTTATCATACGATAGCCCACACCAATATGTGTTTGGATGTATTGCGGGGACTCCTCTGTTGGCTCCAGCTTTTTCCGCAGTGTTGCCATAAATACCCGCAGAGAAGCTACATCGTTATCCCAACTGCGGCCCCAGATATTTTGTGTGATAAAGGTATGGGTCAGTACCTTGCCAACATTCTTGGACAGCAGGCACAACAACTTATACTCAATGGGCGTCAGGTGCAGTTCGTCCTCTCCCAGATAAGCGCACCCCCCAGCATAATCCACTTTCAGTTTACCATTCACAAATACAGAACTGGCGGTTGCCATTTCCGCAGTCATCATGGCGAGTCTGCGCTGCGTCACTCGGAGTCGGGCCAATAATTCTTCTACTGAAAAGGGCTTTGTCAAATAATCGTCCGCTCCGGCATCCAGCGCCTTGATTTTATCGTTATCCTCGCTTCGGGCGCTGATTACAATAATCGGAACATTGGACCAGGAGCGAACCGTTTGAATGACTTGAACGCCATCCATATCCGGCAAGCCCAAATCCAGCAAGATGATTTCAGGATTGTGCGATGTGGCCTCCGTAATGGCTGTCGAGCCATTGGGCGCTACCACATAACGATAATCATTTGTTTTCAATGTGGTTGTAATGAGATTTCGTACAGATGGGTCATCCTCAACCACTAATATCAAAGGTTTATTCATGAAGTTCTACCTCCCCGGCGGGTAATGTAAATGTGAACACAGTGCCATTGGGCTGATTGTCTGATACGGAAATCGTGCCGCCGTGGACGGTCACAATGGACTTACAGAGGGACAGCCCCAATCCAAGGCTTCTGCGGCTATCGACCACTTTGTTGGCCCCACTATAAAACATGTCGAAAACACGAGGCTTCTGCTCATCGGGAATCCCAGGCCCATTATCGGCAACTGAAACGATGACCCATTTGTTCTTCTGCTCAGTGTGTATTTCGATTACCGAACCGGCAGGGGTATATTTGATGGCGTTATCCACCAAATTGATAATCACCTGAACGATCAGCTTCGCATCAATGTGGGCAAGGATAAAGTCTTTACCGCTGGTCACACGAATGGTGTGTTCTTTACTCTTTCTGTTGATGTGCTTCAGTGCTTCAGAAACGACCTCATCCATGAGTTCGATACTTCGAGTTAGATTGACCTGTCCGCCCTCAATTCGTGTGACTGCTAACAAATTTTCAACCAGATTGATCAGCCACATGGAATCGTCATAAATATCGGTAAAGGTCTGCTCCCGCAATGCATCGTCCATCTTTTTATAATTTGCAAGCAAATTGCCTGCGCTGCCAGAAATCGCTGTCAAAGGGGTTCGAAGATCATGAGAGATTGCCCGCAGCAGGTTAGCACGAAGCTGTTCATTTTGCGCCAGAACAGCCGCTTCCTCTTTTTCTTTGGCGTTTTTGATGTTTTCCAGCGCCAATGCGCACTCGCCCAGAATAGAGAGGAGTACGCTGTTTTCGAAAGAGTCCAGCGGAATACCGTTCACCGCAATACCAGCCACTCCATATACATGCTGGTTGACCCGAATCGCAAGGTATAAACACTTTGCACTGGATAATGTATCTGTTGTGGCACCGGCGTGTTTATTGTTTCGGAAGGCCCAATCGGCGACTGCTTTCTCGTTCTCAGAAATTAAATCTTCCTGAATGCTATTAACAGCACGAAAAACGTTAGGGGTGGCAAGTTCTTTACCATCAGACAGGTAGACGACAATATCTTTTTTCAGCAGCTTCATGAGCTGCCCTGCCGTAGCGGTGATTACCGCATTCTCATCCTGCTCTTTTTGCAGAAGCTGGTTGGTTTCAAAAAGAATCTTTGTACGGTAAGCTGTATGGGCAGATTGTTTCGCATTTTCTTTCAGCCGGGTAGCGAGAGATCCGGAAAGCAGTGTTACTATAAACATAATGGTAAAGGTAACAATATAATTCGGATCGTCAAAATGGAATGTCAGTCTCGGAGTGGTAAAAAAGAAATTGAAAACCAGCACACTGACAACCGAGGTCAGAATCCCGCACAGTCGGTTGGTTGTGATTACAGCGGTCACAAGTACGCCTAATATGTAAACTGCGATAATATTACTCTCCGTGAACCCAAGAGCGTCAAAGCCACAGCCAATTAGTGTAGCTACCAGCAATACGACGATACTCTTCAGAACATCACGCAGGGGCATCGCATCTACCTGCGCCTTACTCTTTTTTTCCTGATAGCTGGTTTCTGTGCTGGCATCCGGTATCACATGAATATCCAGATTAGGTACGCTGGAAATCAGGCGTTCCGTCAAGGTGGGCTTGCTGAAAATATTCTTTCGTGCAATGGTACTTCGTCCAATTACGATTTTTGAGATGCCGGAAAGGCGGGCAAATTCCACAATCTGATAAGGCACGTCATCGCCATAACTTGTCTCAATCGCAGCGCCAAGTTGCTGGGCCAGACGCTTATTATCCTGCAAACGCTTTTTATCATCGTCACTCATCGCCGCTGTATTTGGCGTTTCCACATAAAGAGCGGTAAATGTTCCCCGAAAGGCTCTTGCCATCCTTGCAGCAGTCCGAATGATTTTTGCGTTGGATGGCGACGAGGAAAGACATGCCAGAATGCGCTCGTCTGTATGGTAATCGCCTCGGCTCTGTACTCTGGCGCTTTCCGTCAGCAAGTTCACCCGGTCGGCGCACCGACGGAGGGCGATTTCCCGCAATGCGGTGAGATTTTCCAGCGTGAAGAAATTAACTGTTGCCCGTTGCGCCTGATCTTCCCGGTACACATTTCCACTTGCCAGTCGTTCCAGCAACTCCGCAGGCTCAATATCCACCAGTTCTACCTGATCTGCTTGATCAAAGGTGGAATCCGGAATGCGCTCCCGCACAAGAATTCCGGTGATAGAGGCTACTGTATCGTTGAGACTCTCGATATGTTGGACATTTACAGTCGTATAGACATCAATTCCAGTATTTAGCAGTTCCTGAACATCCTGATACCGCTTCGTGTGCCGACTGCTTTCGGCGTTGGTATGGGCCAACTCATCTACCAGTATGAGCTGGGGATTTCGCTTGAGCGCAGCATCAATATCAAATTCACGAAGGGCCATTCCTTCGTAAGCAACTTGTTTCACAGGAAGCTGCTCCAAGCCGTCCAGAAGTGCCATCGTCTGGGGTCGGGCATGGGGTTCTATGTATCCAGCAACCACATCGATGCCACGCTCCTTAGCCTGATGAGCCGCCTGAAGCATGGCATAGGTCTTTCCGACACCTGCGGCATAACCGAAAAAGATTTTGAGTTTTCCGCTTTTCTTAGTGGATGCATCGTTACGGATCGCACGAAGAAGCTGATCCGGATCTTGTCTTGGCAGTTCCATTTTAACCCTCCTATCTGTCACTCAAGTAAAAGCGATTCCCTTTTTTAATATTATAACACACAACGTCAAAACCTACATCTGCGACGGATCCACGGCAAATTTGTTCAGGCATCCAATGAAAAAATCGACGACAGGTGATTTTTTGGAATCCCTCCATAGTGCTATTTGTGTGATTTGATTCTGGGTAATCGGCGCAATGGGCAAGCCAGCATATTCCATCACAACCGGGGCGCAACGAAGAAGCACCATCCGTACATTATAATGAGTTTTTTTTGATATGTCTGTATTCTCTGGTAAAAAAATTATGTCCAATTTTTGTGTTTTCAGTTCTCTGCACAATTCACTTTCTTCTCCGCTGAAAATATAGATAGAGACATCCGGATGCTGCTTTCCGTAAGTCTCGAAAACATCTGAGAGACCGCCTGCCATGAATGGGTTGGAAAAACCAATTCGCAAGCTGTTTTCGCCGTAAGTCAGAGCAGTTTCTTGTCTATTCCAATTGTTTTCCAGAAAAACATCCAGTTTTTTCATCAGAAAATACCCAAAAATAAATATGGCTGATGTACTTACAAGTAAAATAACATCCTGCATGGATTCACCCCCCAATTCCTTTGATTTTTCTTAAGGCAACACCGCACAATTGTGCCTGCGAGTCTCAGCCGTCTTTTTGCCACACTTCTTCAGTTTGAAAAACGAGAAATACATACAGTATTCCTTCGTTTTCCAAACTTTGAATTGGGACAAAAATCCTGGCTGAGCCTTCTTGTCAAATTATGCGGTGTTGCCTTAAAATCAAGTATGAAAGCACTTTTGCAAATTTCTGTTACTTCCCAACGCCAACATGGTATCTCCTGCTTTCAGCACTGTGTCTGAAGAAATAGATAACTCCAGCTTGCCGCTTTTCTTGATTCCCATAATGTTAATATTGAATTTTTTACGAATATCAAGCTCTCCAATCGAATGGTCCGCCCAATCTTTGGGAATGGGAATCTCAAACATGGCATGATTTTCATCCAGTTCTATGTAATCGAGAATGTGATCCGCACTGTAACGGATTGCTGTCCACTTTGCGAGCTGTTTTTCCGGGTATACTACTTCATCTGCACCGTTATGCAGCAAAAATTTTTCCTGAACATCAGTTGCAGCTCTGGAAACTACAAACCTCGCTCCTAATTCACTGAGCAGAGAAGTTGTTTCCAATGAACTTTGAAAGTTGTTGCCGATGGCCACAATGCATACATCATAGTTGCGAACACCGAGAGATTCCAAGAAATCGGCATTCGTACTGTCTCCAATCTGTGCATTGGTAACAAGGGGCAGAACAGCCTCTACACGTTCCTCCGAAGTATCTACCGCCATCACTTGATGACCCAAATGATTTAAGTGCAGGGCAATATGCTTTCCAAATCGCCCCAGACCAATTAGAAGAATTGATTTCATAATGTCACCTTTATCCTACTGTTATTTTTTCCTTTGGTAGTTTTGAAACTTTCTTTTGTGCACTGGACAAGGCCGCAAAAATCAATGTAAGGCCACCTACTCGCCCAAAAAACATCAGCAGAATCAAAACACTCCGTGAGAGCAGATTCAGTTCCGGCGTAATTCCCAGGGACAGGCCGACTGTGCCAACAGCCGAGGCAGTTTCAAAAAGGCAGGGAAGCATGGGAAGTCCTTCGGAAACGCTGATGATAAGGCCACCGGTACAACATAGCGTGATATACATAAGCGAAATTGTCGCTGCATTTTTTACGACATCATCATCGATGCGACGTCCAAAGAGATGTGCATTTTCTCTGCGCCGAAAGGTGGAAATTGCAGTAGTAAACAAAACAGCAATGGTTGTTGTTTTCAAACCGCCTGCGGTAGACCCGGGACTACCGCCGATCAGCATCAGCGCAATGGTGATAAATTGTCCCGCCTCACTTAAATCCGTTAATTCCACCGTATTAAAACCCGCCGTTCGTGGTGTCACGGCTTGAAAAAGAGAAGATAAAAGCCGTTCCTTTCGGGTGAGATCAGCAAACTCAAAAAAATAAAAGTACATTGCCGGAGCGATCAATAAAACCGCTGTGGTACAAAGAATCACCTTGCTCTGCATCCGGTATTTGCGCAAATGCAATCGATTTGTCCGAATATCATCCCAAGTCAGAAAGCCGATGCCGCCAAACACAATTAAGAACATAATCGTAAGGTTTATGACTGGATTCGCTGCATAGCTGGTCAGGGAGGAAAAGGGAGCGCGCACACCCAACAGATCAAAGCCTGCGTTGCAAAAAGCGGATACGGAATGAAACAGTGCCATCCAAAGTCCCGTTTTCCCGAAATCACGGCAAAACACCGGCGCCATCACGGCTGCACACAGCAGTTCCACCACCAGTGTCACCTTGACGATAAAGCCGGTCAGGCGAACGATTCCGCCTACCTTTGGCGCTGAAATCGCCTCCTGCATGGTACTGCGCTGCATCAAAGAAATCTTCCGACCGGAAATCATTGCAAAGGATGCGGCTACGGTAATAACCCCCATGCCTCCAATCTGAATCAGCAGTAAAACAACAAGCTGGCCGAAGGCCGACCAGTATGTTGCCGTATCATGTATAATGAGTCCGGTTACACAAACTGCTGAGGTAGAAGTAAACAATGCATCCGAGAAAGGCGTTGCCAGTCCGCTGCGGCTGGAAAACGGCAACATTAAAAGGAAGGTGCCGAAAAGGATCACACCGGAAAACCCGAGAATGATAATTTGAAACGAAGTCAACTTCCTTTTTAACAACACTACTCCCATAACTGCAATCCTCCTTTATACCCCTTTATGTGTCCTTAATCATAAATCAAATGGAGTAAAGAAGGAAAAAGAGAATGCGTATCTGTATTAAGACCGTCTAAAGATGCAGGACTTATTCTTTTTTATCACGAGCTTGTGCCAGAAATTCAATCAGCCGTTTCCTTGTCAGAATCCCGCATAGAACATTCCGGCCATCAACGATGGGGACAAAATTCTGATTCAGCATTGAAGTTACAACCTGCTCGGAATCTGCATTTATTTGTAACGCAGGGCAAAAATCTCTGCGAACAATGCTGCCAAGTCGGTATCCCTCCTGTACTTTCAAGTCTGTTGTCTGGCAAACAAGAAGGTGGCGGAGGAAATCTCCCTCCGTCACGCTTCCAATATACTGTTCCTGATCATTCAGTACCGGAACAGCGGTATAGCCATGTACCATGAACCGTTCCAATTCCTGACGAATCGCATCCTTTTCATGAAGAAATACAGTGGAGATTTTGGGAATCATGATTTTAGCTATGTTCATTTCACCCCTCCAGAATACCGTCCAGCATCAGATTGACCTCCAACACATTAACGGTTTCTTCGCCAAAGATGCCAAGGAATCGACCGTCGGTGCAGTTTTGGATGATCTCACGCACTTCATCTTCGGTCATATCATTTGCCTTTGCAATGCGTGCTACCTGATATTCCGCTGCTGCCGGGGAAATATGGGGATCAAGCCCACTGCCGGAACAAGTAACAAGATCCACCGGAACGGCTGTTTCATCCATATCCGGGTCAGCAGCCCGGAGCTTTTCCACCCGCTCTGCCACGAGCTGTGCATACTCCTCACTTGCCGGAGAGAGGTTGGAGGGAGCGGCGTACATCAGTGCCTTTCCGTTTTCATCCGTATAGGTTGAAACATCAATATTCATAATGCGCCCCCACATATGGGCTTCATCTGTATATTGCTGCCCAAGTAATTCACAGCCATATTTTTTCCCGTCTACTTCAATGATGCTTCCGTCTGCATTGTCCGGGAAAATTAGCTGAGCAATTCCTGTGACAACACCCGTATAGATCACGCCGCACAGCAGCGTAAAGATTAAAAAGATCATACCTGCCTTTGGTAATACACTTTTTATTGTTTTCATGATAGATCCCCTCCTTATACCAGGCCGGTAAACACCAGCAGAACATCAATCAGTTTCACAAAGATAAAGGGAGCCGCCAGACCGCCCAAACCATAAACAAGCAGGTTCCGTGACAGCAGCTTTCCGGCAGGAACTTCACGATATTTCACACCTTTTAGCGCCAACGGAATGAGCGCAATAATGATGAGTGCATTATAAATAATCGCAGAGAGGACAGCGCTTTGCGGGGAATGCAGCCCCATAATATTCAGAGCAGACAGTCCCGGATAAAGTCCCATAAACAGCGCCGGAATAATGGCAAAGTATTTTGCCACATCGTTGGCAATGGAGAAGGTAGTCAGGCTGCCTCGTGTCATCAAAAGCTGTTTGCCGATGCGAACAATGTCGATCAGTTTTGTGGGGGAAGAGTCCAAATCCACCATGTTGCCTGCTTCTTTTGCTGCTTGTGTGCCGCTGTTCATGGCAACTGCAACATCTGCTTGTGCCAAAGCCGGAGCGTCGTTGGTGCCGTCGCCTGTCATGGCGACCAAATGACCCTTGGCCTGAAAATCACGAATCATTGCCAGCTTTCCTTCCGGCGTTGCTTCCGCAAGGAAGTCATCCACACCGGCCTCGGCAGCAATGGCCGCAGCAGTAATCGGATTGTCGCCGGTGATCATAATGGTCTTGATGCCCATTTTCCGCAGATCTGCGAATTTTTCCTTCACACCCTGCTTGATAATATCCTTCAAATAGATAACGCCGAGAATCTTGTGGTTCTTAGCCACAACCAGAGGTGTGCCGCCCTTGGACGCAATAGACTTGACAACTCGATCACAGTCTGGAGAATTCATTCCGCCTGCATGGGTCACATAACTCTGCATGGCATCTGCTGCGCCTTTTCGGATTTCGTTGCCGTCAAAGTCGACGCCGCTCATACGAGTCACGGCAGTAAATGGGACAAAGTGCATATTCTTGTCCTGAAGGCTTCTGCCACGAATTCCAAACTGCTCCTTTGCCAGCACAACAACGCTTCTGCCCTCAGGGGTTTCATCGGCCAGAGAAGAAAGCTGAGCGGCGTCCGCCAGTTCCTGAATATCAACACCATCTACCGGAATGAACTCCGATGCCTGCCGATTGCCCAGGGTGATTGTTCCGGTTTTGTCAAGCATCAGAATGTCTACATCACCGGCGGCTTCAATGGCACGTCCACTCATGGCCAGAACATTTGCCTGGTTCAGTCGGGACATACCGGCAATACCGATGGCGGAAAGCAAGGCACCAATGGTAGTAGGCGCAAGGCACACCAACAGCGCTACCAGAGTTGTTACAGAGGTGGGATTCTCAATTCCCGCCAGCTTTGCAGAAAAAATGGAATACGTGTAGAGAGAGACTGTCACCAAGATAAAGATAATGGACAAGGCTACCAGAAAAATCTGCAAAGCAATTTCGTTGGGCGTCTTCTTCCGGGCAGCACCTTCTACCATCGCAATCATCTTGTCCAGAAAGCTTTCTCCGGCTTCGTTGGTCACTCTGACAACAATCCAGTCCGACAGTACAGTGGTGCCGCCGGTTACAGCACTGCGGTCGCCGCCTGCCTCACGAATTACAGGAGCGGATTCGCCGGTGATGGCGCTTTCATCCACAGATGCCGCACCTTCTATGACTTCACCGTCTGCCGGAATCTGCTCTCCGGCTTTGACAATCACCAGTTCCCCCTTTTTCAGCAGGGCGGATGGAACCACAGTCACGCTGTCCTTCTGCGATACGGAGGGAATTTTATGTGCGTCCACATCCTTTCGGGATGCCCGGAGAGAATCTGCCTGCGCTTTACCACGGCCTTCTGCAATGGCCTCGGCAAAGTTGGCAAATAGCACGGTAAACCAAAGGATAATGGCAATCGCCAGTGTATATCCGCTTGGAGCGTCTTTTAACCCGAACAGGGATACCACCCAAAGGATACTGGTCAAGATTGCAGACACAAAAACCAGAAACATGACCGGGTTTTTTGCCTGTGTTTTCGGACTTAATTTCACAAAAGAATCTTTCATTGCCCTGCCGAGCATTTTCCGGTCGGCAAAAGCGCTTTTCTGTTTTGTACGCATATCTGTAAACCTCCTTTACGCAATGCTGCCAAAGAACTCAGCAAGCGGACCAAGGGCAAGCGCCGGGAAGAAGCTCAGCGCACCGATCAGCAATACCACAACAATCAGCAGGAAAACAAACATTCCATTTGTGGTAGACAAGGTGCCCGCAGTCGTGGCAATTTTCTTTTTCCCAGCCAGGCTGCCTGCGATTGCAAGTGTGCCGATGATGGGCAGAAACCGGGCAAAGAGCATCATCAGTCCCAGACTTACATTCAGAAATACGGTATTCGCATTGAAACCGGCAAAGGCAGAGCCGTTATTGCCGCCACAGGATGAGTAGGCATACAGCATTTCAGAGAAACCGTGGGCACCGCCGTTATGCAGGCTATCCATGACAGAGGGTACTACAGCGGCAAGGCCGCTGCCGACCAGAATTGCAATGGGCGTTGCAAGGCAAACCAGTACCGACCATTTCATCTCATAAGGCTCAATTTTCTTGCCAAGGAATTCCGGAGTGCGGCCTACCATCAGACCGGCAATAAACACCGCCAGAATGGCAAAAGCAAGCATACCGTAAAGACCGCAGCCCACGCCGCCGAAAATAACCTCGCCGAGCTGCATCAGCAGCATAGTCACCATACCGGCAAGCGGCGTGTAGCTGTCATGCATGGAATTTACAGAGCCGTTAGAAGCTGCTGTGGTGAAGGCTGCCCAGGTAGAGGACGCTGCAATGCCGAAGCGAGTCTCCTTGCCCTCCATATTGCCGCCCGCCTGTTCTGCCATTGACATATTGACTGCGCCGTTTTGTGCAAGCTGGGATGTTCCAACCTGTTCCGTAACGGCGATGCAGCTCAAGGCAACAACCAGACAGAGAAACATTGCCATAAAGATTGCAATGCCCTGTTTCTTGTTCTTTACCGCAGAACCGAATGTGAAACACAGTGCCGCCGGAATCAGCAGAATGGAAATCATTTCGATCAGATTGGTAAAGGCATTGGGATTTTCCAAAGGATGTGCGGAGTTGACGCCCATATAACCGCCGCCGTTGGTGCCGGTCTGTTTGATTGCGACCTGGCTGGCCGCAGGACCCATTGGTACGAACTGCTCGGTGACGATCTGTGCATTCGAAACGATTTCGCCATCTACAGTGACGGTTTCGGTGTCTAAGTCGATTACCGCATCCTCAAGGATTTCACCTTCTGCACTGACGGCAATCGGTTCTACAAGGGATACTGTTTCTGCACTTTTCAGGTTCTGAATCACGCCGCCGCCTACCAGCAACAGAGAAATGACCAGATTCAGCGGGAGCAAGATGTGAACCACAATGCGGGTCAAGTCCACCCAAAAGCTTCCCAACCCGGAGGATTTCACCTTGATAAAGCCACGGATCAATGCAAATAGAACGGCGATACCTGTGGCTGCGGAAACAAAGTTCTGAACAGTCAGACCTAAAGCCTGAGTGAGATAACTCAATGTGGATTCACCGGAATATGCCTGCCAGTTTGTATTGGTAATGAAACTTGCAGAGGTGTTAAATGCCAAATCCCATTTCACGCCGGAAAGATTCTGCGGGTTTCCGGGAAGAACTCCCTGCAGAAGTTGAAGCAGGAACAGAAAAATAAGCCCGATACCGGAAAAAATCATTACACTTACCGCATATTTTTTCCATGTCATCTGTTCTTCTCTGTCTACACGCATAACCTTGTAAATCAGGTTTTCGCACGGTGTCAGAACTTTGGACAAAAAAGTTTTCTCGCCGCTCATGACGTTTTTTATATATGCGCCCAGCGGAATTGCCAAAACAACCAGAATGGCAAGGTATAAAACATACTGAATCATAGTGCTCATGCCTGATCATCTCCCTTCATTAAAATATAGACATACCACAGCAGCATTGCTGCCGCACATACACCTATGAGTGCAATTAGCATTTGCATAAGATTCATCCTCCTTTTTTGCTGTCCCCAATATCATAAAACCTTTCTTCTAAAAATGGCATTAGTCATCTTTTGTGCGTTTAAAGATGAAATAAAGATTACAACCAACCCAAAAGCCATGCCATAGGAAAGGCGATAACAATCGTACTGATACAGACACACGCCAAAACCAGTAATGGCATTCCAACAAAGATGGAGATGAAGCCAAGTAGCGGATGATGCCAAATAAAGCGCTCCGCTTTTGCGTCAAATCTCTGTTCAAATCTTCTCGCCGCATTTGTAATGCTCATAATTGTTCACCTCATTTCTTTCTTGCAAGGCCATAATACCGCTTAAAGTATTAAGTGGGGAAAAGGGTCCTGCAATCGAAACTAAGATTGTATTAGTCTTTAAGAAAAAAGAGTCAGACCCGGAAGAGGACTGACTCATTCATATAATGATTTTGAAATTGTATGCAAGTTCTTGAAGGTTTTGATTTTCAAAAATGGCAAGGCAGTTATTCATGAAAGCTGCCTTGCCTTTTATCTTTATTCGCGCTGAGAATTGCGTTGATGCTCTTGGTCGCGCTCTGCGTTTGGTTTGAGGAAATCGTCCACGTTTGCCTTCAAGGTGTCGATCATCCGTGCTTCCTTTTTGAGCTTCGCACGTTCATCATAGAGCCGCTGCTGCTCTTCAAGGAGACGCTGCTGTTCCGCTTGCAGCGTCTTCAAGCTCGGCAGTTTTTCATCGCCTTGCATGGCAAGCAGTGTACTCCGCGCCGCCTCAAAGATCACAAGCTCGGCTTCGTGCTTTGCCTTGAAACTCGGCTTGTCTTTCGCCTTCTGGAAGGCGTCATATACGGGCTTGAGGCGCTGGTAGTTGGAGATGTTCTTGATAAGCGGTTGGACTTCCCGCAGTCGTGCTTCAACGCCTTTCAGGTCCTTGCCGGTGCGGTCATAGGAGCTGTGAACGTCCTCGACCTTCTTCTCAAGAT
>ENA-OOZT01000342-OOZT01000342.1-human-gut-metagenome-genome-assembly--contig:-NODE-342-length-40833-cov-7.948109_pt1 | contig 40833 bp, 34 predicted proteins | sample MGYA00241192_ERZ501407 | MGnify/ENA primary metagenome ERZ501407 (study PRJEB25962, sample SAMEA2042911) | human gut metagenome | biome: human gut; feature: human-associated habitat; material: faeces...
GTAAAGAAATTTTCGAGAATCGTATGTGTTTCACTGTTTAGTTATCAAGGTTTTTCGTTCTGTCTCTCAGACAGCTTGTTTATTTTATCTCATCTCAAATCATTTGTCAAGTACTTTTTCAACTTTTTCAAATTCTTTTTTGATGAATTTCTGTCTCGCTGACAGCTTGTTTACTTTATCATGTTTGCAAGCGTTTGTCAACAAGTTTTTTCATTTTTTTGAAAAGTTTATTTTTTTCAAAAAAATAACGGAGAAGGAGGGATTTGAACCCTCGCGCCGCGTTAGCGACCTATACCCTTAGCAGGGGCACCTCTTCGGCCTCTTGAGTACTTCTCCAGACTCCGAACTCATAATTTCTTATTAAATTGGAGTGCATTTCTTCTGTGTTTTCATCCGAAACGCAGGTTTAATTATAGCGGAAGGCGATATGCTTTGTCAACACCTTTTTTTATTTTTTTACATTAATTTTATTGTATTGCGATAGATGAGGGATAACAACGGGTATATACTGTTGTTTATTGCCTTATTGCATATGGCTACGCGGGTCGCATTGTAATGCGGGAATACGCAGGGGGAAGGCCATCTCAGAGTTCCGTAAGCCCGAAGGCCCTCCCCCTGCACCCCCCACCCTCTTGGGCACGGAAACCAGTGTTACATCTTCGATGTGTAACACAGTTGACTCTTGTCTGTATTCTTCGGTATTCAGGATGTAGCTCTTTGCCGATCCAATCTTCTGTATGCTACGATATTCAAAATGGTTCTCTTTGCCGATCTAGTTTTCTATATGCCACTCTATTTCAAAATGCTTCCCTTTGCCTATCCGGCGTTCTATATGCCACTCTATTCAAAATACTTTCCTTCACCAATTTAATCCCTATACGCTTTAAGAAACTCCCCACCACCAGGACAGGGCGCCATAGCGCCCGCCTCCGTCCCTCTGCTGGCTTCTTTTCTTCTTTCCGGTCTGAATGCACAGCCGAGGCTCAGGATACTGGCTGGCTCTGCTTCTGCAGGAGGGGTGTGCTTCTTAGATGGCGGGAAGCCAGCCCCCGACGAAGCCGCAGACCGGACAGTATCCTGAGCCTCGGCGTCCCGTCAGCCACCAAACCGTCCAATCACCAACAACCTCCCGCAGAAGCCCACCCTCTCAGCCATCCAGCGCAGCGCTGATGGCTCAACAACCTTCAAATTCAACAAAAAAGAGACTGCACACCCATGCAGCCTCTTAATGTTATTGATACAGTTTTTCGTTAGATCATCCAAAAATTATCCGTGCAGACAATCTTCCTGTAAGTCTCAAACTTAAACCACTTATTATGAAACTCCGACTTATTATCAGCCGCCTTAAACTCCTTCAGGAACTGCTGATAATCATCATTACTGCGGATCTCCAGGGCAAAACCTCTCTCGTCCACAACAGGAAGCCCCATAAAGGCATACTTATCCAGCGGAATAATATCCAGCACCTTCTTATCACGAATAAGAACAGCTGCATTGTCCTCCAGGGATACAATATCAAAATAACCCGGATACTCGAAGCTATCACCTTCTGTAGGTACAGCATCCCCTACATGATAAGTCTTAACCTCTTTATCCGCCTTAGAAAGCAGCGCATTCTCAAGGTTAAAGTAAAACTCTTCAAAGACATAACCGCCAACCTTCACATCATCCTTCTGGAAATAAGGCTTCTCACCCTCAGTATCAACAGACTCCACAACACCACACGCAGAAGTCATATGACTCACACGATCGATCAGGATCAGCTCACCAAGAGTCTTATTCTTCTTAAACTCATCCAGCACAACCTTATCAGAAAGACCGATCTTACACAAAGCGATCTCATTCTTCTCAATGGTATCTGCATGAAGCTGCTCTCCAGTATTTACATCCGTCTTAAACTCAATACTCTTAACCACACCTGCGATCTTCTTGGTACCAAGCTTCACAAGATATTCCTTGCCCACTTCAAGTCTGGAATCATCCATCCAGAGAAGAGTAGCCTCGAAACCTTTTGCCACAGGAATCTCATTATTATTGGTAAGAACACAGCCACGGCTGACATCCACCTCTTTATCCAACTGAATGGTAACAGCCTGACCCGCAACAGCCTCCTCACGGTTATCACTGCCCACCAGGATCGTCTTAACAGCCGCTGTCTCGTTGCTTGGAAGCGTAGTGATCGTATCGCCTACATGAACCCGGCCACTCTCGATCTGACCCTGGAAACCACGGAATTCATGGTTTGGACGGGAAACACGCTGAACAGGCAGATAAAACTCGCTGACATTCTCAGCCTCGGAAACATCCACAGTCTCAAGATGATCCAGAAGAGCTTTGCCCGTATACCATGGCATATTCGGAGACTTCTTCGTAACGTTATCACCCTCTGTAGCACTGACAGGAATGATCACAACATCCTGAAGACCCAGAGTCTTTGAAAGCTCATTAATATCCTTCACGATCTCGTTAAAACGGCTCTCACTGTAATCAACAAGATCCATCTTATTAACAGCAAATACAAAATGATGGATACCCATCAGAGCGCAGATACGCGCATGACGTCTTGTCTGCACCAGAACACCCTGTTTTGCATCCACAAGAATAATGGAAAGCTGGGCAAAAGAAGCACCAACTGCCATGTTTCTTGTATACTCCTCATGACCAGGAGTATCCGCAACAATAAAACTTCTCTTATCCGTTGTAAAATAACGGTAAGCAACATCAATGGTGATACCCTGCTCACGCTCAGCCATCAGACCATCCAGAAGAAGAGAATAATCAATGGCACCACCTCTGGAACCTACCTTGCTGTCCAGAAGAAGGGCTTTTTCCTGGTCTGCATATAAAAGCTTGGAATCATAAAGAATATGGCCGATCAGTGTAGACTTTCCATCATCCACACTTCCGCAAGTGATAAATTTCAGTAATCCGCTCATCCTAGAAGTACCCCTCTCTCTTTCTTTTTTCCATGCTGGCAGCTCCGCCGTCAGAATCGATAACACGTGTAGTTCTCTCAGATTCCACAGAGCTTAAAGTCTCGTCAATGATCTCGTCCAGTGTCTCCGCGTCAGACTCGATACCACCTGTCAGAGGATAGCATCCAAGAGTACGGAAACGAACTTTTTTCATCTGCGGCTCCTCACCCGGGTTCAGACGCATTCTGTTGTCATCCACCATAATGATGTTGCCGTCTCTGTATACAACCGGACGCTCTTTTGCAAAATACAGCGGAACGATCGGGATATTTTCTCTCTTAATGTACTGCCAGATATCAGTCTCAGTCCAGTTGGAGATTGGGAAAACACGGATGCTTTCACCTTTGTTGATCTCAGTATTGTAAAGCTTCCACATCTCCGGACGCTGGTTCTTCGGATCCCAGGCCTGCTCTGCGTTACGGAAGGAGAAAATACGCTCTTTTGCACGGCTTTTCTCCTCATCACGACGGCCGCCGCCAAATGCAGCTGTGAAACCATATTTCTTAAGAGCCTGTTTCAGGGCCTGTGTTTTCATGATATCTGTATATGCGGAACCGCTGTCAAAAGGATTGATTCCCTGTTTCACACCGTCCTGGTTAATGTACTCAAGCATTTCGATTCCGAGATCTTTTGCAGTCTTGTCACGGAACTCGATCATCTCTTTAAATTTCCAGGTTGTATTTACATGAAGAAACGGGAATGGCGGTTTCTCCGGGTAAAAAGCTTTCATCGCAAGATGAAGCATTACAGAACTGTCTTTTCCTATAGAATAAAGCATTACCGGCTTTTCGCACTCTGCTGCAACTTCACGGATGATGTAAATTGCCTCCGCTTCCAGCTCATCCAAATGTGATAATCCACTCATATCTGATCTCATCCTCCTGTTCCGGCCGCCAAAACCGGCAGCACCTGTTTTCTAGTATTTATTCGAATTTCGTCGATCCACATCGATCACGGATGTGGAACCGTCTGTTTTTGTAATGATCCAGTGAAGGATATCACCTTCGCTTTTTACATTCATGATACTTCCGTTACCACCGATATCCGCACCAAGGAAAAAGTCAATGGCGCCGGCTTTACATTCCTTTACACAGGAAACACAGCCCCAGCAGTTTTTCGGATATTTCATCACGGCTTTTTTGTCTTCCATGACAATCAGGGTTCCCGGACATACTTCACTGCACTTTCTGCAGCCAACACATTTTTTCTGATCAATTCGTATGCTCATATGTGTCCTCCTTTACAATGTCACGGAAAATGATCTTGATCTCGCCGTTTTCCAGTTTCGAATTTACATATTTATAAAATTTCTCATCGGTTTCCGGATGATCCAGATTTTCGTTGAAAGAATGCCATCTGGTCTCTTTTCGGTTTTTCAGATGAGCGATCAGTGAACGGCACACAATGAGACGCTCACGAAGTTCGTATGCAAACATCAGCTCATGCATATCTGCTGCCGCTGTTTTTTCGGCAAGGGCCTGAAGCTTGAGGATTTTTTCATCTGCAAGGTCAAGCTGTTTCTCATTGAACTGATAATTGGAAGCAATTCCTCCCGCATACTCATCCATGACTTTCTGCATGGCTTCCTCAAGCTCCTCAACGGAAAATGCCGGTGCATCCTCATTACGGAACTTTTCGTACTGAGAAAGGATTTTTTCTTCCTGAACTTTGATCTCCGCTTCTGTGGTAATATCCGCTTCTTTCAGAGATCCTGCGGAAAACTGTTTCACCATATCCAGTGCTGCAAGTTTTCCTTCTGCAAGTGCCCCTGTTACATATTTCTGGGGACATCCGCCTGCAACATCACCTGCTGCATAAAGACCTTTCACAGTAGTCTCACGGCCTGTGTTTACCCAGTAGCCGCTGGCTGTATGGCCGCCTACGATATAGGGCTCTGTTCCCTGGATCTCCACATCCTGCTCACTTGGGTTTTTTCCACTTTCGATCCATTTCAGAGTCTGGCTTGGTGCCATGTTCAGATAAGCTTTCAGAAGATCTTCATCCTGCTCTTTCGTGATCCCTGTAGTCTTCAGGTAACACGGGCCATGGCCAAGCTGATTTTCCCGGACTGTTCCGTAAACTCGCTCGCTTGTGGTCAGACCGTATTTTGTCTCGTAGATCTCGCCTGCCGCATTGATCTGTTTTGCGCCGACACCCTGTGCGATGGTTCCTGTAGGAGCGATGGTGTCCTTGCAGCGAAGAGCAATAAAACGCATCTCAAAAGATGTCATCTCCGCGCCTGCCAGGATTCCCATTGCGTATCCGGCACCTGTGTTAAATGGCGGATACCACATCTTATGTCTGGAAAATCCAGGATTGTTCGGTTTATAAAGTCCAGCCGCTCCGCCGGTTGCAACAAGAACTGCTTTTGCCCGGATAACGTAAGCGGTTTCTTCCATAATAGAAAAACCAACGGCTCCGTAAACCTGACCGTCTTTTACAAGAAGGTCTGTGATATTTACATAATTCAGAACATCTACATTCTCAGCTTCATGAACTGCATCCGCAAGAAGTGGTTTGAAATTCTCGCCGTTGATCTTGATGTTACGGTTTCCTCTGGCTACATAATCGCCATTTTCATCCTTCAGGATCACAAGTCCAAGTTTTTCCATTTTTGCGGTAACTTCGTTGAAGTTCTCCGCTGCTGTAAGAAGAAGGTCCTGTCTTACGATCCCGGCGGCATCTTTTGTGGCGTAATCTACATAGTCCTGAGGCTTGCGGCCTTTTACAATGTAGGCATTGATGGCGTTGACACCAGCTGCCAGACAGCCGCTTCGCTTGATATTTGCTTTTTCTGCGATCAGTACCCTGCCGGCTTTCTGTTCTGAGAGAACCAGCGCCGCATAGCAGCCTGCGGTACCTCCGCCTATGATCAGCACATCCGTTGTAATTTCTTTTGTGTTTAATCTGTTTTTCATACTCATCACTCTGTTATCTGAATCTCATGTACAGTTACATTTTTTTCTTTGTCTACGCCGAAGGCCTTCAGCACCGGGTTTTCTGCATCCATAAGGGAGAGGATCAGATATTCGATGTTCGGGTCAAAAGCAAGTCGTTTGTCTTCTTCGGAAGGCCTTGACGGAGACTCCGGATGAGAATGAAAGTTTCCGATCATCTGATATCCGTTCTGACGGATATCTTTGATCGCGCTCAGCTGTTCTTTCGGGTCCATGGAAAAGTGCTCGTTACTCTCGTCGATATTTGTCAGTAAATACACCTTCTCGATGGTTTTTACATCGCCCTCAATGGTCCCGCCCAGAAGGCCGCAGGACTCATTGGGAAGTCCCTTTCTGCAATGGTCTAATATTTTTTCGTAATCTTCTTTTTTTAATTTCAGCATTATCTTCGCAGCCTCCAATGGGTTTCTATACTTATTTATACTGCCTGCACCAGCAGACACTTTTGACTTCTGTATGATCAGTGTTTCAGCTCGCACACAGCCTGCTCGTAATCGATCAGCTCTGTGATGGTCGGATTGTCGCCGCATACCGGGCAGTGATGGTTCTTCGGAAGTTTTACGGTACGGAATGTCATCTTCAGCGCATCGTAGGTAAGAAGTCTTCCTGTAAGAAGGTCACCCTGTCCGATGATGTACTTGATGGCTTCCATTGCCTGAAGGCTTCCGATCACTCCGCCCATGGCTCCGATCACGCCAGCCTGCTTACAGGTCGGTACGGCATCCTTTGGTGGCGGGCTCTGGAATGCACATCTGTAGCATGGTCCCTGTCCCGGAACGTAAGTCATCAGCTGTCCCTGGAAACGGATGATACCTGCATGTGAAAACGGTTTCTCAGCCATTACACAGGCATCGTTGATAAGGAATTTTGCAGGGAAGTTGTCCGTTCCATCCAGAATGAAATCGTAATCTTTGATCAGATCCATAATGTTGCTGGAATCTACAAATGTATGATATGTATTTACGGTAACGTCCGGGTTGATGGCTTTCATAGTCTCAGCCGCAGACTCTACTTTCAGTTTGCCAACATCTGCAGTTGTGTGGATGACCTGTCTCTGAAGATTGGAAAGATCTACCTCATCTGCATCTACGATTCCGATTGTTCCCACACCTGCTGCTGCAAGGTAAAGGGCTGCCGGTGCTCCAAGTCCGCCGGCTCCAATGATCAGAACCTTGGCATTCAGAAGCTTTTTCTGGCCTTTTACTCCAACCTCTTTCAGGATGATGTGGCGGGAGTAACGCTCAAGCTGCTCATTTGTAAAAGCCATTATCTTGTGCCTCCTCCCATGTAGTACAGGAACTCAACAACATCTCCGTCTTTTACAACTGTGTTCGGAACGTCTTCTTTGCTGATGAATTCATCGTTAATGGTTACGGTTACATACTCAGGACTTTCAATATCCTCTTTCTCAATAAGCTCTGTAAGCTTCAGTCCGTCTTCGTACTCTTTTTTATTTCCTGCAACTGTGATTGTCATTTCTCTGTTCTCCTATTCTTCAACTTTTCTTACGATCAGTGTATAAGTTCCGTCTTCGTTGTCCTCGAGCTTCAGGATCTGATGTCCTTCTTCCTTCACGCTTCTCGGCACATTCTGTACCGGCTCGCCATCGTTCATTTTGATCGCCAGGATCTGTCCGTCATCCAGCTCCTCAAGTGCTACCTTTGCTTTTACAAAGGTTACCGGGCAGACCACATCGGTAATATCTACGGTATCATCAATCTTAATATCAGCCATTGTATGCTCCTTTCAAAACTTCCTGAAGTTTTTCAGCGCCTACCCGGTCGATGGTAAATTTAAAACGCTCTCCCGGATTTGCATGATCATCAAAGAACTGGATCGCTGCATCGGTCACTCTGAAAAGCTGCTCCTCAGAGGTGATCAGCGGAAGGAATTCCTGTCCCTTGCTGATGTGATTTCCAAACGTTCCGCCAAAGGAAACGATATATGCTTCGTTTACATCCCATGCATCCACCGGACAGGATTTTGCACATCTGCCGCAGTAGTTGCATTTCTCTGTATCGATCACCAGCTTGTCATCCTCAAAGGAGATGGCGTTTTCTCTGCAGGCCTTTTCGCAGACACCACAGTGGATACATGCATCCTCTTTCCAGCTGACCTCAGCCGCTCCCTTGATCCCTACATCATTCTCCTCTGCCTTCAGACAGTTGTTCTGGCATCCGGTAACACCGAATTTGAATTTATGAGGAAGCTCTCTTCCGAAATATCTTTCATTTAATTTCACTGCAATGTCATAGCTGTTGATATTTCCGCTGGGACAGACAGCGTTGCCCTGGCAGGCTGTAACTGTACGGACTCTCGGTCCGCAGACACCAGGCTTGCATCCGCCTTTTGCAAGATCATCCTTTACATCATCAATATCATCTAATTTAATGAACGGGATCTCAACTCCCTGTCTGGAAGTAAGATGTACATATCCGTCCCCGTATTTCTCAGCTACCTCTGCGATCTTCTTAAGGTTTTCTGCGGTAAATGTACCGCCTACACAGGCAAGACGAAGAGAAAAATTATTTTTCTGCTTCTGTCTCATGAAACCACCTTTTTTTAATGTAGCGTAATCTACTTTTGCCATAACGAACTCTCCATTTCTCTGCTGGTGCAGCTCTTAGATTTTATCGGTTATTTTCTATCGCTTGTTTGAAATCTTCTTTTAAATCTTCAACATCTTCAATTCCCACACTGATACGGATCAGATCCTCGAATACTCCGGACTGCAGCTTCTCTTCGTCGGAGATGTGTGCCGCGATGGTGGATTCCGGATGGATCACCAGTGTCTTCGTATCTCCGATATTGGAGATGATCAGCGGGATCTTCAATGAATTAATAATGGAAAAAGCCTTCTCCTTGCTTCCGGTTCTTACGGTTACGATAGCTCCGTAGCCATTCCTGAACTGCTTTTCCGTAATTTCGTGATAAGGGCTTTCTTCCAGTCCCGGATAATTTACTTCAATGTCACCACCCAGGCCCTGTAAAAATCTCGCAAGCTCCAGTGCATTGTCACACTGTCTCTGCATTCGAAGTCCCAGGGTTTCCAGTCCCAGGTTATTAAGGAAAGCATTCTGCGGAGCAAGACACGCGCCAGTGTTCCGGAAAAGTCCGTTTCTAAGCTTGGCGATGTATGCAAATGGTCCGAATTTCCGGTATGGAGCAAGTCCCGGATATCGGTCAGGGTCCCATTTCAGACCCTTACCACAGACAAGAATGCCACTGATGGCATCACTGCTTCCATTGATATATTTGGAAGAGGAATGAACCACAATGTCAGCTCCAAGCTTCAGTGGCTGGATCAGATACGGAGTTGCCACCGTGTTGTCTACGATCAGCGGTACGTCATGCTTATGTGCCACTTCCGCAACTGCCTGGATATCGGTAACATCCAGCTTGGGGTTGCCAATGGTCTCCGCAAAAACAAGTCGCGTCTTCTCTGTGATCTCTGCCTCAAAAGCTTCCGGCTTATTCTCTTTCACATATTTTACGGAAATCCCGAAAGGCTTCAGATCATCGAACAGTTCCACGGTTCCGCCGTACAGTCCGCAGGCTGCCACGATCTCGTCTCCCGCCTGAAGAATGTTCAGAAACGCATTGGTCAGCGCTGCCATTCCGGAAGCACAGGCCACACTACCGATCCCATCCTCCAGCATGGTCACTCTCTTCTCAAAGGACTCTACCGTAGGATTATTGATCCTTGTATAGGAGAAGCCCATTTTTTTATTGTCAAAAATTTTCTCCAGGTCTTCCGCGCTGTCATGCCGGAATGCGCTGCTCTGATAGATTGGAACCTGTGTGGCACCCTGTGGATATTTCTCGTTGGTGCCGTGGAGCAGCCCTGTATTAAAGCCGTATTCGTTCATAGCCTCTTCCCTTTCTTTTGTTGACACTTATATTAACCTACTATTCATAGTATGTCAATAGGAAAATGGGATTAAATGTATTTTTTTGTGTACACAACTATACAGCAGCATGGTACAATTATAGCAGTTACGGGAATTACAACCCCAAAAGAAAGATGCCCGCAGGCATACAAACCTACATTAAGAACAGGAGGTGATCCCTATCAATATAAACCCGAAACTCCGGAATATTTTTCACTCTTTATTCAGTCCCACCCTTGATTTCCGCGTCCGGCTGTTCAACATCCTCGCCTTGGGAGGTACTGTGATCAGCCTGATCATGGCCTTTCTCAGTCTCGGGACCGGTTCCTGGGGAAATGTACTGATCAACATTGCACTGGTTGCAGTCTCCGGAGGACTTTTTCTTTATTCCTATTATAGTGGGAAATATCAGCGCTGTTACCTGATCACCATTGTCCTGATCTTTCTCATTGTTTTTCCGATCATGTTTTTTACCAGCGGCGGATATCATGGCGGCATGCCGGCATTCTTCGTGTTTGCCATTATCTTCACTGTGCTGATGCTGGAAAAATGGCGTGCTCTGATCGTTTCTCTTCTGGAGATTGTCCTATATATGGGACTGTGTCTGGTTGCGTACCATTTTCCGGACAGTGTGACTCCTTTTGCAACGGAAAAAGACCGGCTGGCAGATGTACTCCTGGCATTTGTCTCTGTAAGTATTGTCTGCGGCATTGTTCTCTATTTTCATCTGAAAGAATACAATCAGCAGCAGATCCTTCTTAAGGAACAGAACCAGCGGCTTCGTTCCCTTGACAATGCCAAGTCCACCTTCCTGACCACCGTTGCCCATGAGATCAAAAATCCTCTGAACTCCATCTCCCTCCACGCCCGGGATACTTCCGAGCTGCTTGAGGAAGAACCTCTGGATTTCTCGCTTATGCAGGAAAATCTCCGCACCATCGAACAATCAGTAATGCGGATTGACCGGATTGTGCTGGATCTTATGGATACCGTTTCCATTGAGCAGGGACGGCTTGCCCTTTCCCTTGTACCATCAGATCTGGGAGCACTTTTACATTCTGTGGAAAAAGATTTCAGCAGTCATCCAAGCTCCGGGAATAACCAGCTGGTCCTTACGATACAGCCCAACCTCCCGGAAATCTCTGCAGACCCGGAACGGCTGATCCAGGTTGTCACCAATCTGATCTCCAATGCAGAGCGTCATACCAGGAACGGAACCATCACCATTTCTCTTACCGGCGAACCGGGCTGGCAGACCATCTGCGTCTCCGACACCGGAACCGGCATGTCAGAAGAAATGCAAAAAAACGCACTCAAGGGTTATGTTTCCGCTGATAAGGATTACTGGCGGCACGGCATAGGCCTCTATGTCTGTCATCAGATCATCACTGCCCATGGCGGCAAAATATGGCTGAAAAGTAAAGAAGGCGAGGGAACTCAGGTGTTCTTCTCACTTCCGGAGGAGGAATCATAAATGAATGAAAAGAAATCACTTATCCTTATGGTCGAGGATGAAGAACAGGTGCTGAATACCAACTGCCGGATGCTACGGCGCCGTGGCTACGATGTCCGCATTGCACAGACAGCCACCGAAGCCTGTCATCAGCTTGAAGAATATCTGCCGGATCTTCTTATCCTGGACATTATGCTTCCGGACGGAAACGGTCTGGATATCTGCCGCCGCTTCCGCGAAAAAACCATGAATCCGGTGCTTTTTCTCACAGGAAAAAGCGATATCCGTGACAAAGTGGAAGGTCTTCAGACGGGTGGGGATTATTATCTCACCAAGCCCTACAATTTCGATGAATTTCTGGCTGTGATCCAGATGCTTCTGGAACGCCAGAAACGAATGGAAGAAAAAATAAGAGAAAAATTTCAGTCCTCCCGTCAGATCACCATCGGCAGCCTGCGGCTGGATCTTTCGGACGGCCATGCATATCTCAATAATGCCGACACAGGCCTTACCCGGACCGAATTCTCTCTGCTGCGTCTCCTTGCAGAAAACCAGGAGAAGATTTTTTCTGCAAAGGAGCTCTACGAAGCGGTATGGGGCAGCTGTGCAGGAACAGATACCAGCACGGTACGGCGGCATATCTTTAACCTCCGGACCAAGATCGGTGCCGAAGATACCGATGAATATGACATTGTCTCGGTTTATGGGAAGGGATATCTTTTTACCTGCCGGTAAATGTCTCTTTTTCTTCACATTTCCGGATATCAGGATCTGTCTGTTACAATATACTTAACAAACAGATCCTTTTTATTTTGTAAAAATTTATGATCCGTGGACAGTAACTGAATAACTGCTGCGCAATTTATCAGGAGGTGCCTATGCATAAAAAAATCTTAGTTCTTTTAACAGGCGCGATCGCTCTTTCCATATCTGCAGTCCCGGTCCTCGCTTCTGATCCTCCAACCGATGACGGTCAGTATATCTGGCAGGATGAAAACGGGGATTACTGGTACCGCAATGGTTCCGAGGATGAATATATCGGGGAAGGTAATTATGCCCCTGACCCGGATTCCGGTGAACTGATGGAAGGCAACGATGCCGGCTGGACCGAACAGGACGGTTATTTTGAGCCTCATTATTATTATGAGGACGGCAGTGTGTGGCTGGAAGATGCCACCGGAACCACATATATTGGTTCCAGAGACAAATATTATATTGATGACTACGGCAATCTTCAGGAATATTCCGATTCTGAAGCTGATTCCTCCTCCGGAGATTCTTCAGAAGGATCCTCCAATACCAGTGGGAACTCTTCATCGCAGGATTCCGGTTCTTCATACCCAAATTCCTCTTCTGATACAAACGCAGAAGAATCCTCTGAATCGGAAAAGCGTGGCGAGCTTCATATGCGGGTTGGATTCCCTGCCGATGATACGATCAGAGAATCCATGCCCGAAAAAGAAGGTTATTTCGAGCAGCGTTCCGTAAATGGCGGAAAAAGCACTGCCTTTGTTTTAAAAGTACCGAATTCCTCTCTGGAGGATTCTTCCCTGAAGGGTTTTCTGGCAGAATACTATCCGGTAAAGGGTGAGATCATCACCAAAAAGGATCTTACCTTTGAATCTTATCCTGCCACAAAATATCAATACTTAACCGAAGTCAACGAAGAAGAAAAAAATGTAGATGCTCTTGTATGCCAGACTGACGATTATACATTCGGACTTTTTGTCCTGACTCCGTCAGACACCTATGATAAGGCCGCCGAAAAGGAAGCCACAGAGCTAATCAAATCCATAAATTTCGTTTACGCAGAGCGTGTGGATATGGCCATGACGGATTACTTCCAGGTTCTCACTCCGGAGCGTTGGAAATATCTTTGCCGTTATGAAACGACCGAAACCGAAAATGGTGGATATAAACTGACTTATTACAATGAGGATGTTCCTGTGCTGACCCTGGAAGCCAGATATTACGATGGTGAAGACCATCCCCTGGACAGTGTATGGCAGGGCTATCTCGGCCGCATCGAAACTGTCGATGGCAAAAAATACGATCTTCTGTCCACCATCAGCCAGTACTCCGAGGATGCCTCTGACGAATGGAAGGAAATGTATGACACTTATCTGGATACCATAAACGGAATCCGTATGATGGATGGCTGTTCCCTGACCGAAGGAAGCCATGCCTGATCCCTTGTGATTCACAATATTTACATAAAAGAAGCTGCAGACTCTGTTTTTTCACTGTTCTGCAGCTTCTTTGTGTTATTGTGTCCAACTATATCTTCTACTGTCTATCCTTCGTAAATCTGATCAAAAATCCCTCCATCTGAGAAATGTGTTTCCTGTGCCTTTTTCCATCCGCCGAAATCATCAATGGTGACAAGATTGATGTCCAGGTCAAACACATCGGAGTATTCCTTCAGAATATCCTGGTTTGACGGACGGTAATAATTATCACCGGCGATCCGCTGTGCTTCATCGGAATAGAGATAATTAAGATATTCCTCTGCCACATCTCTGGTGTCTCTTTTGTCTACGACTTTATCGACTACTGCTACAGATGGCTGTGCAAGGATGCTGATGCTTGGTGTTACGATCTCGTAGTCGTCCGGATAATCCTTTACGGAAAGATAGGCTTCATTTTCCCAGGCGATCAGTACATCACCCTGTCCGTTTTCCACGAAAGAGGTCGTTGCGCCTCTGGCTCCGGTGTCCAGGACAAGTACGTTTTTGTAAAGATCTCCGATGAATTCTTTAATTTTATCCTCGTCTCCGTTATATTTATCTTTTGCATAGGCCCAGGCTGCCAGATAGTTCCATCTTGCTCCGCCGGAGGTTTTCGGGTTTGGTGTGATTACACCTACGTCTTTCTTTACCAGATCATCCCAGTCTTTGATGTTCTTGGGATTTCCTTTTCTTACAAGGAATACGATGGTTGAAGTGTAGGGAGAACTGTCTTCCGGAAATTCATCCACCCATCCGTCATCAATAAGTCCTGCATCCTGGATCGCATCCACGTCATACTCCAGTGCCAGTGTTACCACATCTGCTTCCAGTCCGTTGGCAACTTCAAGTGCCTGTTTGCCGGAGCCTCCATGGGACTGCGTGATATCCACGTCCTGTCCAGTTTTTTCTTTCCAGTGTTCCTGGAATATCTTATTGTACTGTTCATAAAGTTCTCTGGTCGGATCGTAGGATACATTGGTGATGCTGACGCTGTCCGCCGCATATGTTGTCACACCTGTAAGGCTTCCGGTCGCTGCTACTGCTGCAAGAACTGCTACTGCTGATTTCCATTTTCTTTTCATAATACTTACCTCCTGTGTTTTGCCTCGTGTTTTGTTGTTGGGGCTATTATAAACATGAGTAAGTCCATATGAAAACTGTTAGATTAGAAACCGTTTTCAGCAGTTTTCAGAAACAGGGGTGTTTTTGCGGATTTCACAGGTTTTTATATCTGATTCCGGCCGATATTATGTTGTTTTTGTTGATTTTTGCATCGTATTTTATTGTTCCGGGAGTATATGTGAAAACGTCATCAGCCTTGTGAATCCAACAAATTCTCCCAGTACTCCCCTCTGTTTGACAAAAATCTTTCTGCATTTATTTTTCTGAAACAGTTATCCACACCCGCCCAGGAAAATCGTTCTTTCAGGCGAGTGGTTTTCCACATATTCCACAGAAGTTATCCCCTGTTGGCTGTGCAGTCATCTATGCGCTTGTGTGACCTTATCTCTTTTTACAGATAGATGTAGTCGTTCATTACCGGCTGCAGACCGTGATCTTTCAGGGCATTGAATACTTCATCCACGGATCTTCCGTCTGAAATCTCAAACTGGTCATCGCCTTTATCTTCGATGTCTTCCACATGGCTTCCGATTCCTGTGCTGACACCTGCAGAAATCTTGGTTGCTGCGATATTTACCAGGTTGTCACGGACACGCTCGCACTCTCTGGTGGATACGGTGATACTTGCAAACGGCATAAACAGACGGTATGCACAGACTACCTGCAGAAGCTGCGGTTCGTGGACGTCCTTCGGATTGATCCGGTCATTGTTGATGATCGGGCGAAGTCTCGGGCAGGAAAAAGCAATCTCTGCGTGGGGATATTTTCTCTGCAGAAGGTATGCATGATATCCCGTCGCAAAAGCATCTTTACGGAAATCATCCAGTCCCAGAAGAGCTGCAAAGCCAACACCTCGCATGCCACCTTTCAGTGCACGCTCCTGTGTATTTAATCTGTATGGAAAAATCCTCTTATGGCCTGCCAGATGCAGGGTTTCGTACTTATCAGAATTATAGGTCTCCTGGAAAACGGTCACATAATCTGCACCGCATTTGTGAAGATATGCATACTCATCAGAGTTCATCGGATACACTTCAAGGCCTACTACCTTGAAATATTTCCGGGCAATCTCGCAGGCTTTTCCGATATATTCTACATTGGATTTGGATTTGCTTTCACCGGTAAGGATCAGGATTTCCTGAAGGCCGGTTTCTGCAATAGCTGCCATTTCCTTCTCAATCTCTTCCTCATTCAGCTGTGCACGGCGGATCTTGTTGTGGCAGTTAAATCCACAGTAAATACAGTAATTTTCGCAGTAGTTTGCAATGTAGATCGGTGTAAACATACAGACACTGTTTCCAAAATGTTTTCTTGTTTCGATCCGCGCTGCCTGTGCGATCTCTTCCAGAAGAGGCAGTGCTGCCGGTGAAAGCAGTGCCTGAAAATCTTCCGGTGTACGGTTGTCATGGGCCAGGGCTCTGCGTACATCTGCTTCTGTGTATTTGTCATAATCATATGCATTCATTGCGGAAATAACCTGATCCATCACATCAGACTCTTCCAGCTGTTCCATATCCGGAAGGTACTTCATGTGGTCGATACGATTCTTTTTCATGTCTTCCAGAATTTCTTCGTTTACGATACTCTCATTAAAATGGCCGTCCTGCTGACTGACCTGTACTGTTTCTGCCATTGTTGTTATGTCGCTCCTCTCGCACTTTTATTATCTCTAAACTATTTTATTCATGCAGAAATCCAGTCAGCGGTGAAGATGCACTTGCACCTCTTTCCAGGGTTCTTCCCATGCCGGAAAGGTATGCGCTTCTTCCTGCCTCGATGGCTTTCTTAAAAGCCTCCGCCATAACACGGACGTCCCCTGCTGTTGCGATGGCTGTGTTTGCCATAACTGCCGCAGCACCCATTTCCATAGCCTCACATGCCTGTGATGGACGGCCAATCCCTGCGTCTACGATGATCGGAAGATCGATTTCGTCGATAAGGATCTGGATGAATTCTTTTGTGCAGATTCCTTTGTTAGAACCGATCGGAGAACCAAGCGGCATTACACAGGCAGCTCCTGCGTTTACCAGATCTCTGGCTGCATTCAGATCCGGATACATGTACGGCATGACAACAAAGCCTTCTTTTGCAAGGATCTCAGTTGCTTTGATGGTCTCATAGTTATCCGGGAGAAGATATTTGGAATCATGGATGACTTCGATCTTTACAAAATCTCCGCAGCCAAGCTCACGGGAAAGTCTTGCGATGCGGACTGCCTCCTGTGCGTTTCTGGCACCGGATGTATTCGGAAGAAGTGTAACGTCCTTCGGCACATAGTCCAGGATGTTGGCAAGTCCGCCTTCATTTGCACGGCGCAGAGCAAGTGTTACGATCTGTGTTCCTGCTTTTTCGATACATGCTTTTACAAGATCCAGGGAAAATTTTCCGGAACCAAGAATAAAACGGGAAGTAAACTCATGGCCTCCCAGGATCAGTTTGTCTTCATTTGTGTTTGCTGTTGTCATTTTTTATGTCCACCTTTCTTTTTATCTTCAATATACCTTTTATCTCAGCAGCTTCCGCCGCCCATAAACTGCAGAATCTCCACAACATCGCCGTCTTTCAGCACTGTTGTATCGTAAGTCTCTCTCTTGATGATCTCTTCATTCAGTTCAACTACTACCTGCACCGGAACATAATTGCAGGCTTTCAGATATTCGGTTACTGTCACCGGATTTTCCAGTGTTCTTTTCTCGCCGTTTACTGTGATCATAAGCTCTCCTTTCCGAGAATAAAAAAAGAGTCCACAAAGAAATACACCCGCGGTGGTGCACCCCTTCATGAACTCAGTTCACTCTCAAAATTTCCTGTATTCCGTTGTAGATACCAGGGTTAAAAGCATCTGCTCTTAAGCCCTTCCTTGTAAATCCTGATCATAAATAAAAAGGGAGATACACCAAAGTATCTCCCGTAAATTCATCCTATACGTTCCTACGTTGGCATTATCCAAATCAGGTATAAGGGTCGAAGTTGAAGACTTCCTCTCAGCCTGCCATCACAAGCTCCCCTGTTATTTACAATGCTTAGTATAAGGCGAATTATGATTAATGTCAAGCCTGAAAGGCTTAAGCCACCTTACATATAGGATATTCGCAATCCGCTAACGCTACTTGCTCATAAAAAAATGCCGCTCCCGCGGCATTTTTTTATATCACCAGCCAATCCTCAACCATAGCTGTATTATGTAGCAGCACTGCCTCATTTCCCTTCGTTACAAAAATCCTCTGCACAAACACATCCACAACTTCACCTTCCCGGACGGGTTCTTCGTCAAGGCTTCTTCTGGCGCTGAGTGTGGTGTTTCCTACACGAACTTTCAGTTCCAGGCTGCTGCCGCGGAATGCGACTCGTTCTACGACGCCCTCTGTTGCGGAGCTTTTATATTTCTGTTCCTCGTTCTTCTTAGTCACTTTTACAAACTCCGGACGGACAATGGCTTTTTCGCCTCCCGGAACTTCCTCGAAGTGATTGAACACCTGGTAATCATCGATCACAGAAGTCTGCCCGAAAAATCCCGCCGTAAATGCAGTATCCGGATTCTGATAAACCTCCAGTGGTGTACCCTTCTGCTCAATCCGTCCACGGTTGGTGATGATGATTTCATCCGCCACCTCAATAGCCTCATCCTGGTCATGGGTAACAAAAATACTGGTGATCCCCAGCTTCTCGATCATATCCTTCAGCCAGCTTCGAAGCTCCGTACGGATCTTTGCATCGATCGCCGCAAAAGGCTCATCCAGAAGGAGAAGCTGCGGATTCGGAGCCAGAGCCCGGGCAAAAGCCACTCGCTGTCTCTGACCACCGGACAGCTGACTCGGATATCTTTTCTCCAGGCCTTTCAGCCCGATCAGCTCTACCAGTTCCATAACCCTCTGCTTGATATACTTCTTATCCGCCTTCTGTACTTTCAGACCAAACGCAATATTATCATACACAGTCATATACCGGAAAAGGGCATAATTCTGGAACACAAATCCAATGCCTCGCTCGCTGGCAGGAACATCATTGACCACTCTTCCGTCGATGATGATCTCACCGCTATCCGGCTGCTCCAGACCGGCGATCATACGGAGAATCGTAGTTTTTCCGCTTCCGCTGGGCCCCAGAAGACCGATCAACTTCCCCTTTTCGATACCAAAGCTTACGTTATCAGATGCCTTGTAATCCCCATATGTTTTATTGATATTTTTTAACTCAACGTACATCGCCTTTTTCCCCCTTTCCTTTATGCTCCAGAACATTTCTTGCGATCAGAAGGATCACCGCCAGGATCACAAGGATCGAAGAAACCGCAAACGCCGGAACATACTGAAATTCGTTATAAAGAATTTCCACATGAAGCGGAAGTGTATTTGTTTTTCCACGGAGATGTCCGGACAGTACGGACACGGCTCCAAACTCTCCCATAGCTCTCGCTGTACACAGCACAACGCCATAAAGGAATGCCCACTTGATATGCGGAAATGTCACCTTGGTAAAAATCGTCCAGCCTTTTGCTCCCATCAGTGCTGCCGCCTCTTCCTCATCGGACCCTATGGATTCCAGAACCGGTATGATCTCTCTGGACACAAATGGAAATGTGACAAAAATCGTTGCCAGGACAATTCCAGGAACTGCAAACACGATCTGTATCCCTGCACTTTCAAGAACAGAATAAAGAGGACTCTGCTTTCCAAAAACCAGGATATAGATAAGACCTGCGATAACCGGTGATACCGTAACCGGAACATCGATCAAAGTGGTAAGGAGCTTTTTTCCCCGAAAATGAAATCTGGTCATTGCCCATGCCGCACACAAACCAAAGATAGTGTTGCATACAACAGCCGCAGCCGTCGCCTCAATGGTCAGCTTCAGCGCTTTCAGCGTGTACTCATCTGTCACTGCCTGCACATAGCACTGCCATCCCTTGCTCAGCGCCTGGGTTACAACAACCACCAGAGGCAGTACCAGCATCACAAAAAGAAAGACTGCGGAAATCCCAATAAGGATCCATTTCACCGGCCCGGAAGCCTGCTTCTTTTTTTCATCCATTATGCATCCCTCCCTCTGATACGTTTCGTATTTCTTGCCTGCACCATGTTTACGCCAAACAGGATCAGGAATGAAACTGCCAGTGTAACCAGTGCGATAGCTGTTGCGCTTTCATAGTCAAACTCCTGAAGCTTTGACATGATGATCAGCGGCGTGATCTCTGTATAATAAGGCTTGTTTCCTGCGATAAAAACAACACTTCCGTATTCTCCCAGGCAGCGTCCGAAGGCAAGTCCCGCCCCGGAAAGCATTGCCGGCAGAAGCTCCGGAAGAATAACTCTGCGAAAAACGGTGAATGGCTTTGCACCCATAACACGGGCCGCCTCCTCATAGGAACCGTCCAGCTTCTCCAGAACCGGCTGAATGGCCCTGACTACAAAAGGGATTCCCACAAAGATCAGTGCAACCGTGATACCGATCCTGGTATAGGCGATCTTAATACCGAAATTTGCAAAAAAGCTTCCCACCAGACCTTTATCGGATGTCAGGGATGTCAGTGAGATACCGGCAACCGCAGTCGGCAGTGCGAAAGGCAGCTCGATCATTCCATCCATGATCCTTTTTCCCGGAAAATCATATCTTACCAGCACCCACGCAAGGAGCAGGCCCATAATAGCATTAATCACTGTGGCCGCAAATGCGGTAATAAAGCTTACATAGAATCCGGACAAAACCCTCGGCCGTGTGATCACCTCAATAAATTCCCGAAGCCCCAGCCGCGCCGAGTATACTGCCAGAGACGCAAGAGGGATCAGAACTACGATACTCAGCATCGCCAAAGTCACTCCCATTGTCAGTCCAAAGCCTGGTATCACACGTTTACTCTGTTGTTTCTTCATTTCTGTCTCCCCTCTTTTCTGTATCCGCTATGCTTTTTTACTCTTCATAAATCTCATCAAACACTCCACCGTCCACAAAATGTTTCTTCTGTACTGCATCCCATCCGCCGAAATCTTTGATAGTAGTCAGCTTCACACTCAGGTTAAAAGTATCTGCATGTTTTTTCAGGATGGTCTGATTGACCGGTCTGTAATAATTCTCAGCGATCAGCTCCTGCGCTTCATCGGAATACAGATATTTCAGATAAGCTTTTGCGGCATCTGCGTTATCGTGTTTTTTTACATTTTCATCTACAACAGCAACGGACGGCTGTGCCAGGATACTGATGCTCGGTGTTACGATCTCGTAATCATCCGGATTGTCCCTTACAGAAAGAAACGCTTCATTTTCCCAGGCGATCAGCACATCACCCTGTCCGTTTTCCACAAAAGAAGTGGTGGCACCTCTTGCTCCGGAATCCAGAACCAGGACATTTTTGTAAAGCTTCTTAATAAAAGCCTTCATCTCTATCTCGTTGCCGTTATATTTCTCATTGGCATAAGCCCAGGCTGCCATGTAATTCCAGCGGGCACCACCGGAAGTTTTCGGGTTTGGTGTAATCACTCCCACACCATCCTTCGTCAGATCATCCCAGTCGTGGATATTCTTCGGATTTCCCTTCCGAACAAGAAATACAATGGTGGAAGTATAAGGAGCACTGTCATCCGGATATTCATCGATCCAGCCCTTGTCGATCAGACCGGCATTCCGGATCGCATCGATATCATATTCCAGTGCAAGTGTCGCCACATCTGCAGGAAGTCCGTTGGAAATCTCAAGGGCTTGCTTTCCGGAACCGCCATGAGACTGGATCACATCCACACTCTGACCTGTTTCCTCTTTCCAATATTTTGAAAAAATCTTATTATATGCTTCATAAAATTCTCTGGTCGGATCATAGGACACATTGATGATCTCCACATGATTTTTATCCTTTGTATTGTTTCCCGATACTGCAAAAGTTCCTGCCAGTACCACTGCTGCCAGTGTGATACAGACACCTGCAATGCGTTTTCTTTTCATGATCTGTGTACTCCTTTACAACCACATTTTTATTTAGAAATCTTTTTCCCAACAATGTAAATGCTTCATTTCGCTGTTAAATCATACCTGTTCTTTCCGTTTACTGTGGTTCTGTAATTTTTTTATTTGAATTGAATACATTAAACCATATTATTCCCATTAATTAAATAGGAATATCTGAAAACGTTTTCACGAAATACTCTGGTCATAGCGCAACCGCATCCTGTCTGTCACTATATCTGCGCATCCGCAACACTCAGATACAATAATCGCTCCACATACTGTCCTCCACACTGCTGCAGCTGTTCCGTATCATCAATCTGCCTTCCAGCTCCATTCGCACAATACCGGAATGCCCGCCCTTCAGCCGGTCCAGCAGCAGGTATAATGCAAATTTTCCCATGTCCTCCTTGGGCAGGCTCACCGTTGTCAGCATCGGTCTGGTAAACTGTGCCTCCTGGATATCATCGCTGGATATGATCGAAGGCATATAATACCGGTTCCGAAATTTATTCAGGCACTTCAGCATTCCGATCGCCGAAATATCATTGGCACAGTAGATTCCGGTCGGCATGTCGTCCGACTGAAAGAACTTTTCCATGGCCTCGTAGCCCTCGGCCTCAGTCTGCTTTGTTTCGATAACATACTCCGGTATCACATCCAGATCATGCTTCTTCAGTGTTTCCAGATACCCGTTATACCGGTCCTCGCTGTGACACTGGCCAATATAACCGATATTTTTGTGTCCCAGGGAGATCAGATATTCCACTGCCGCTGCTGCGATCTTTTTTCCATCACAAAGGACCTCATCCACTTCATAATTGGTAGAATTCCGGTTCACCGATACCACACTCTTATACTTCTTATTCAGCTTCTTCAAAGCCTCTTTATTACATCTGCCGATGATGATCAGTCCGTCCCTTTTCCCTTCCACCTCGTCATACATTCCGTCGATCAGCCGGTCCAGATTCTCCCTTCGGCACTTCCGGTCATCGGAAAACACAGACATATACCATACTTTGGAAAGAATGCAGTTTTTATCATGGATCTCACTTTCGATCACCCGAAGGAGCTCCGCAAAAAACGGATCCGTTGTGGAAGAATCGGTTCTTGTCATCAGGATATTGATGTACCAGGTTTTCTCCTGCTTTGCGGAAACGCCTTTTTTCAGATTCCGGGCCGCCTCGTTGGGCACATAATTCATCTCGATAGCTGTTTTCCATATCTTATCCCGGAGTCCGGGAATGGAACATTTATAATTGGGATTGTTCAAAACCCGGGAAACCGTCGCCGGTGAAACCCCTGCCTTTTCTGCGATCTTCTTAATGGACATGTGCCTTTCCCCTCCCTCTGAAAAAAAGTCTGCCCGCTACCGGTCCTGTAAGCTGCTCAGCATCATCTGTGTAACAGAACTTTTTATCATTCTTTATTTCATAGTAATTAAATATGTTTTATATGATAATAAGAGTTTTAAAAAAAGTCAATCTTATTTTGTGAAAACGTATTCTTTTTTACTGCATCTTCCAGTAGACCACCCGGATTCTGCGCCTTTCCCATCTCATTTAGCATTACATTACCACGCAAGGCGCACTACAAAAAAATGGGACTGTAAAATAAGTCCGTAGATAAAGAAACGCCAGTTCCGGCAAATGCCGGTTCTGGCGTTTCTTTGTATGAATCTTTCTGCTGCTGATCAAGCATGCACATTCTTGTCAAAAAAATGGTACACTTAATAAACCTAAGCCAATAACGCTTAAGTTTTAAGCAACTTTCATTTGTCTTTGCTTCTTGTTGTGATATTTATAAAGATTGAATCCACATGAGATCAGCGTAAGTTCGAGAATTACATTTTTCTCGCCTCTTCGGAATAATCTTTTATACGATCTGTCCCACTTTAACACACCAAAGGTACCTTCGGACTGAATGCTTCGGTTCATTCTTAAAAGAGCACCGTGTATGGACTCAAGATTTTTCAGTACTTCCTGATGGATGGCAGTTAATTCTTCATTCATTCGGATTGTTCGGTTTTTGCATGCTCTTGGACAACATTCCTGCTTATGAGGGCATCCTTCACAAGATTCGCATTCATATAGTTCTTCTGTTCTCCCATATTTATTATATTTCACATGCTGTCTTCTCTTAAAGAGAAATTTCTGCCCGTTTGGACAAATAAGATTTCCATCCGCATCTTTTGAAAAGTTTACAGCACGATACGGATTTTCATGGTATTTTTTGTCCGTTGTTTCCTTTTTGTACATGGTAAATTTCATGTATTTTTCCATGCCATGTTCTTCACAATAAAGATAATTATTGTAAGAACCGTATCCTGCATCAGCAACCGGATATTTCAGATAATGACCGTATGTGCGGCTGAATTTTTCCATCAAGAGTACAAAGCATTCCATATCGGATGCATATGGTTTTACATCAATTACGGCTATGTACTCGTCACAGATGGCAGCCTGTAAGTTATATGCCGGTAGAAGCTGGTCATTCCCCATGTAATCTCGTTTCAGACGCATAAAAGTCGCATCCTGGTCGGTCTTGGAATAGCTGTTTCTTTCATTACCACAGATTTCTATATGATGCACATAAGTTTTTAAGCGTTTTAAATATCCTTCCAATTCCTGATATTGTTTTTGCTGAATACTTTTTCTGTGTCCACAGCCGGAAACAAAGGAGTTTTCATCAATGCCTGTTTCTTCCTTATACATCGCCAGTAATTCAGAAACATAACCAATGGCATTTGCCTCTATTTTTGTACCATCAATGTATGTATGCTGCAGATCCACATGATCCTTTGTAAAAATGTATGTATTTATGTCTGTAAATATCTGCTCTATGGAAGCTGTCAGTTTGTTTCGGATAAAATTTCCGAATGTAGCAAAAGTAGGTACTTTCATTTCATCCAGAAGATACATGTATCGAATATCATTATGACAGAGCTTCTCGATTTTGCGCAACGAACAAACGCCATTCTCCATAAAAGCAAAGAGTATCACTTTAAGCAGTTTTTGTTCATCACATCTTGGACGGCCTGTTTTGTAGCCTTTCTCTACAAAATATCCTGATAGGTCGATGTGATCCATAACTTCACAAAAAGTGTATACCGGATCAGAAATATCAATTAATTTTTCGATTTCTAATGGTAATTTCAGCTGACGAGCTGTATAATTATTATTGGTATTTTGGTTTAGTAGCATAAATACATTATACCAAAAAATCGCTCAGACCACACACGGTCTGGGCGATTTTTCTGTTAGGGGAGTTTTTTTACAGCCCCTTATCTTATAATCTTAATTACAGTTTGTTGGCAAGTCCAACTACATACAGTTCTTTTCTGTACTCCGGAATCTTAACCAGAAGACCCTCTTCTGTGTCTGTTGTTTCTACCTTAACACTTGGATCAAATGGTCTCAGCTGTCCATGATAACCTTTGATCAGGAACTCATTTGCTCCCTCTTTCAGATGATCTGCAAACACATTGAGATTTCCCTCTTTCTGTGTATAATGCAGCTCAATTCCATTCTCCAGCATCTCAGATTCGCGGTCGCTGCAGCGTGTGCCATAAATACCATCATGGTTAACTTTCAGCCATGCGCCAAGAATCTTCAGCCTCTTTACCTGTTCTTCCGGAATTGTTCCGTCTGCTTTTGGTCCGATGTTCAGAAGCAGGTTTCCATTGTTTGCAACAGTTCCTACCAGAAGTGAAATTAGATCCGGAACAGAAATCAGTTTGTCATCACCTTCATTGGCATTATAACCGAAGGATAATCCCATTCCACGGCACATTTCCCATTTCTCTTTTCGATTCACAGAACCGGATTTGTACTCCTTGGTAAGGAAGTCATGGTAACGGTCATTGAAACGGTCGTTTACTACACCTTCCGGCACTTTGTTATAATAATGTGCCAGGAAATACGGCATCATCTCTTCGCTCTGTTTCGGCCATCCGATATCGTTCCAGAAAACGCTTGGTGCATAATCATCTACCAGTTCATTCATCTGGTTGTATGAATAATCTGCATATGCAAATGTCGGGCTGGCTGTTCCAAACAGATCATCATCCTCAAAAATAGGATCGTTTGCATACTGCCAGTCGATCAGTCCGGAATAATACAGGCCCATGCGGATTCCTGCGTCACGGACAGCTTCTGTCAGCTCACCGGTGATATTTCTCTTCGGTCCCATTTCCACAGAGTTAAAGTGTGTATACTTACTCGGGAACAGGCAGAATCCATCATGATGCTTGGTTGTCAGAACAACATACTCTGCACCTGCTTCTTTAAAAATCTCTGCCCACTGTTTCGGATCCCAGTTTTCAGCTTTCCACATAGGAATAAAATCTTCATATTTGAAATCTTTTCCGTATTTTTCCATATGATGCTCATATGTCGGACCTTTTCCTATGTTCAGAGAATTATAATACCACTCTGCGTAAGGATTATCCGCAAACCACTCTTTGGAATCAACTTCTCCCAGTTCCCATGTATGTGGCGCAAAAGCCGGTACAGAATAAATTCCCCAGTGAATAAAAATTCCGAATTTACAGTCCTCATACCATTTTGGAACGGTATGTGTATTTACAGAGTTCCAGTTTCCCTTATATCTTTCCATAATACAGTCCCATGTCCTTTCTGTCTGTTCAGACTTTTATTGTATTATCATTCAATTGTAATCTTTAATACAACCGGCATATCTCCTGGCTCAATAACTTTTCCACAGGAAATATCCAGAGTTTTGTTTCTTGAATAAGACGGATGAAGATCTGTTCCCAGAATCTCAATATCCTTAATGGAAGACTTCAGAAGTTTCATCTCATTTCCAAGGGATTTAATATGAATTTCTCCATCTTCCGGCCAGTGAAGTACGGTAGCATAAATATGATTGCTCTTGCTTGTGAAACGGATATCCTCAGAAGTAAAGTGCTTGTCGTAAGTGTCTGTAAAATGTCCTTCCGGAACTACAGTTGGTCCCTCACCAAATACTTTCCAGTATCTGGTTCCATATATGGACTCACCATTTACTTTCAGCCATTTTCCCATCTCTCTCAGAATATGTGCATCTTCTTCCGGAATGGTTCCATCCGGTTTCGGTCCGATGTTCAGAAGAAGCGCGCCGTTTTTGCTGACTACGTCAACAAGATCCAGAACTACATCTGATGGCTTTTTGTAATCATTTCCAACAGTGTAACCCCAGGAATTCTTTGCCACAGAGGTATCATTCTGCCACAGATCCGGTGTGATATGGTCTAACTGGCCTCTTTCCAGATCATTTACAGCACTGCCATAAACATATGCGTCAAATTTCGCATCAATGGCCGTTTCTTTTCCCCACTGTGCGGAACGGTTGTAATAGTATGCCGCAAATTTACGGAGATACGGTTTCCATGCATACTGCTGAATCCACCAGTCAAAATATACGATGGAAGGCTGATATTTATCTACAATCTCACATGTACGAACAAGCCAGTCCTGCATATGCTCCTCTGAAGGAGGATTGTCATAAATGCTACTGATATCTCTGCTGATTCCTGCTGCCGGTCCGTAAAGATCATCATACTCCGGATCATTGACATCAGATTCAGGAATCTGACGTCCGCCATTAAAGAACCAGTAATGCTCTGCTCTGTGAGTAGAAGCACCAAGTACCATTCCCTCTTTTTCAACTTCTGTTTTCAGTTCTCCGAGAATATCTCTCTTTGGTCCCATCTCTGCTGCATTCCAACGGCAGAGATCACTGGCATACATCTGGAATCCATCATGATGCTCAGCAACCGGAACAACAAATTTTGCGCCTGCTTCCTTAAAAAGCTCAGCCCATTCCTTCGGATCGAACTTCTCTGCTTTGAACTGCGGAATAAAATCTTTATATCCGAATTTATCCAGAGTTCCGTATTTTTCTTCGTGATGCAGATTTTCTTTGGAGCCTTTTATGTACATATTTCTGGGATACCACTCATTTCCGAATGCCGGAACACTGTAAACACCCCAGTGAATAAAAATACCAAATTTGTCTCTTGCGTACCATTTCGGAGTGGGATGCTCGCAGAGCGAGTCCCACGTATCTGTATATGGTCCCTGTGCGATCACTTCATCGATCAGGGAAAGATATTCTTCTTTTTTCATCCCGTTATCCTCTTTTTATATCATCCTTTGATAGACTCAAAAATTGGCTCCTCTTCTACGAGTTCAAGGCATACGCAGTAGTTCTTCTCATTGTGAAGCTCTTCCGGAATCTCTACCTCGATCATTCCGTCTCCCTCGCAGGATCTCAGAACTCTGTAGTCAAGCTTCTGTCCGTTTCTTACAAGATATGCACCTGTAAGCTGGTTACCAACATTAAGAAGTTCGATACGGATTCTTGGAGAAAGAACATGTACATAAAGTTTGTGCTCTCTTCTTGTAAACTCGATGCCAGGAATATCATACGGATAAATACCAACTGTCTTGGTTCCATAAATAGCTTCACTGTTTTCTGTTACATATTTTCCAACTTCGTTCAGTACTTCCACACATTTCTCCGGAACAACACCGTCTGCTGTCGGTCCTACATTCAGAAGATAGTTTCCGCCTCTGCTGATGATCTTCAGAAGAAGGCTGATGATGTGGTCTGCACTCTTCCAGTTTGTATCATATTTGTTAAATCCCCATGTATCATTTACAGTTGCAGGGATTTCCCATGGATCTTCGTATGGCAGTCTCGGGATAAAGTTATCTCCGGTTGTCATGTAATCGCCCATGTGGTTTCCGGTACGTCCGCTCAGCAGGCAGTTCGGCTGAATAGATTTTACAAGATCAATCAGTTCCTGTGTCTGAGCTACTGTAATTCCCATCGGAGTATCGAACCAGATCAGGCTGATTTTTCCGTAGTTCTCAAGAAGCTCTTTTACCTGTGGTTTACATTTCTCATCGAGATATTTCTGGAAATCTTTTCCGGAGTTATCTTTATGAGCCATATATCCATTTGGATCATCCCAGTCCTGAGCCTGTGAATAATAGAATCCCATACGAACATCATATTTCTCGCATGCAAGCTGCAGATCCTTCAGGATATCTTTTCCATAAGGAGTTGCTTTTACAACGTTGAAATCGCTGACTTTGGAATCATACATTGCAAAGCCTTCGTGATGTTTTGCTGTGAGAACGATGTATTTTACACCCCACTGCTCTTTCGCTCTCTTTACAAAAGCATCTGCATTAAACTGTGTCGGATTAAACTGCTCTGCAAGTTTCTCATACTCCTCTACCGGAATATCGAAGTTGTTCTCGATCCACTCTGCAATACGATCTGTTTTTCTTCCTTTGTACTCACCTGCAAGGATGGAATACAGTCCCCAGTGAATAAATAAACCGTACTTTGCATCATCAAACCACTGCTGTCTTGTTTTTGCCATTCCTTAACCCTCCGTGTTATATTTACATATAAATTTTTATCAACCTTTAACCGCTCCGGCAAGCATACCGGCTTCTACCTTCTCATGAAGGATCAGATAAATAACTAACATCGGAATCATAGACATGATAACAAATGCAAACTGCGGACCATAATTCGTAGTAAAGTTTGATGTAAAGTTAAGCATTGCTCTTGAAATTGTATATTTTGTACTGTCTGTAATCAGAATCAGTGAGAAAATCAGTTCACTGTATCCATAAATAAATACCAGAATTGCTTCTGTAGCAATAATCGGTTTACAAATCGGCAGCAAAATCTGAACAAGAATCCTCAGATCACCGCAGCCATCAATCTTAGCAGCCTCATCCAGTCCTTTATCAAGGCTGGAAATATATCCTGTAAACAAAAAAACTGCCTGTGAAAGATTAAACGCTGTATAAATTAAAATCAGGAATATATAGCTGTTTTTTGTTCCCAGTGCACTGGAAATTTTTGTTACAGAAACCAAGGTACAATGTACCGGAACCATAACACCTGCCATAAACAGGATATATACTGCTTTCAGATAGGAATAATTCTTACGTGCAATTGCATAAGCTCCAGGCATTGCAATAATAACAGTAACCGCCAGTGTGGCAATGGCTACAAACAGGGAATTACCAATTGCCTTAAATGCATTTGCCGCCCGGACAGCCTCCGGATAATTACCAAAGTTCCATACTTTAGGCCAGGAAAACATTCCAAGCAAAATCTCCTCATTTGTTTTCAGTGAAGAGAGAAATGTTACAATCAGTGGAAAAAATGTCACCATTGCCGCAAATATTGCAATGAAATACATAAGACCTTTTTTCAGGCCCCTCCAGAATCTATTTTTATTCATTGACATCATCATCCTTTCTTCTGTTACACATCAGTCTCTTTCTTTGAAGATCACGTTATTAAGCAATAATGATAGAATCAGTCCTAATACCAGAAGAATGATACTGATTGATCCGCTTCGTCCCATAAGCTTATACTGGAATCCCTGTGTATACAGAAGAACTGCGGGTGTAGCACTGGAATCCATAGGTCCTCCATTGGTCATAGCCCATACAATATCGAAAGCTTTCAGACATCCTGTGATACACAGTACCGAGAATACCATAAACATATTTTTACAAAGAGGTGCTGTGATATAAATGACCTTCTTAATTCCTGTACATCCGTCAAGGAGTGCTGCCTCATGAACATCATCCGGAATTGCTACAATGCCTGCTGCAAAGATCAGCATATTATAGCCTGCGTACATCCACTCATTTACCAGTACGACACACCAGATATTTACTGTAGGTGTTGCCAGCCAGTTTATGATCCATTCAGAATGTCCGATTGCTTTCAGGAACTGCGCAAGCACACCGAAGTTTGCATTCAGCATAAAGGACCACATAAGACCTACAGCTGTTGTTCCAAGCATAACTGGCATCAGATATGCTGCTTTAAAAAATTTAGTTCCTTTAAGCTTACTTGTTACAAGAAGCGCCAGTCCAAACGCAATTGGCATCAGAATGATAAAACCACCAATCACAAAATACAATGCATTCAGCATACTGTTCCAGAACTTGACACTTGTCAATGTTTTTATGTAATTCTGAAGTCCCACCCATTTTATCGGAGATCCACCGATTCCATTCCAGCTGTTCAGAGAAAGCCAGGCTGTATTGATAACCGGATAGATAACGAACACCAGTGTAATAATTACTCCCGGAAGTACAAAAAGCAGGGACTTAAGAAAAGCTTTTCTATATTTGGCTGATTTAAAAAACACGAACATCCCTCCTAAAATTTGAAGCGGCAGGCGTGCCGAACATATTTATTCCGCACTGCCCGCCGCTATTTACATCATCAATCTGTTATTCTGTTGTATTATTCATATTCAGCAATCAGATCTGTAATTGTTTTTCCTACTTCGTCGGAAGAATTACCCATTGCAATACCCTGTAATGCCTGACGAACCGTATTGATCATATGAGTTGCACTGTCATAATTCTCAATATCGCCACGAACCTCTTTTGTTTCAGCAATAATCTCATTTGCCTCTGCTGTCAGATAGTCACCAGCCTCTGTTGTTACGTTAACGCTCATCGGTGCCGGATATCCTTCATAGAATGTATTAACAACATCTTCGCTTGTCATATATTTCATGAAGAGAACAGATGCTGCAACTTCGTCTGCATCACCTGTATCAACGATATAATAAGCCTCGTTTCCACCGCCCATATCGTGGAACTCATATTTTTCATCTACATATGGGAAACGAATTGCATGAACTTTCTGGCTGTCAAAAAGCTCAAGTGCATCATGATCTTCTGCACAGAACCATGTTCCCATGGTAATAAATGCACAACCGCCGGTATTAAAGATTGATCTCTCCTGACCATCATCGTTTCCAAGAAGATTTGTTCCAAGATAGCCTTTATCTACTGCATCTTTGATCATGTCATAGATCTTTTTCTCTTCTTCACCATCGTAAGAAATTTCACGACTTCCAAGTTTCTCAGCGATTTCGCAGCCATATGTCTTGTAGTTCAGTACGGAATGAAGATGTCCGAAACGGTAATCATCTTTCTCACCCATCTCAAATGGCTGTACCCCATTCTCTTTCAGTTTCGCACATGCATCCATCAGATCATCCCAGCTTTTAAGAGATGCAGGATCAATGCCATTTTCATTGAGGATATCTTCATTATAGAACAACATTACTTCATATGCAGACCAAGGTACACCATATGTTCCCTCAACTCCATACGCTGTATAATCTGTCATTCCGTCACCAATTGAGTTAAATCTTTCTTTCCACTCCGGATACTGCTCATAATACGGATCCATATCTACGATCAGATCTTCCTGTACATAACCTGCAACACGGGATCCGCCGTACTCTACAATAATATTTGGCATTGAGCTCTTATCTGCCATAAGAACAGATTCGGAATTCAACCACTCAGACTCTGTCGGAATATTAATACTCTCTACCTTAATCCCCGGATATTTTTTCATAAAACCATCTACGATGTTCTGATAGAGTGTTCCCGTTATGTCTGCTGCATCCCATCTGGTATGGAGAGTAATTGTCACGTCCTTATATTCTCTGTTTTCCACATCATAATCTGTATCGCCGTCTGCGGCCATAACTACACACCCTGTTGATGCTACCATTGCTGCTGCCAATACAGCTGCCAGTAGTTTTTTCTTCATTTTGTATCCCCCTTCTCTTTTACATTTTTTTGTTTCTTGCCCCAATACCTCACGAAAATTTTTCTGTATTTTTTTACGCGCGCACTTTTTTAACAGATATTTTTCGACGTTTTTTTATTTTTTACCTCCTTTTTCTTTTTTATTCGCTTTTAATATATGAGCATATATTACCATCAAACTTTTTAGTTGTACATACCCATTGTTTCACAATTTTCTCAATATTCTTTTGTTTAATATGCACATGTTACTTTGTCATTTTTTATTATTATTATTCATTTTAACAGTTTTGTACTTCATCATGAAATATTGTTCTTTTATGTTTCTTATTTTCATTTATATATTTTTTCTGTTTTTTGCAAAAAAACCACTGCAGACATTTCATATCGCCGTCTGCAGTGGTTTTTACTACACTAACATATTTATTATTTTCGGATATTCTCTTCGATCACTTTTTCGATCCGTCTCTTCACTTCTTCTGCGAGCTCTGTGGTATGCATATCTTTGTATTCCTCATAATACATCGGAGGAAGGATATGCACCTGTACGGTGATCCTCTCTGTAGAGCCGGTATCAAAAGCCTTAAAGGAATCGATCAGTGCAACCGGAACGATCGGGCATTTCGTCTTGGTGGCAGTCTTGAAGCTGCCGCCCTTGAACGGCCCCGGATGATTTCCGTTTTTACTTCTGGTTCCCTCCGGAAAGATCAGATAATTACGACCAGCCTTCACTTCCCGTATTACATTGACAATGACCTGCATGGACTGCTTCAGGTCTTCCCTGTCAATGATAAAGGCCTTCATACAGGCAAAAACCTGCTTCAGGAATGGAATATCTCCCACTTCTTTCTTAGCTACCACAGAGAAAGGAACCGGGCAGGCTTTAATGATCGCCAGTACATCAAACAGTCCCTGGTGATTCGGAAAAAACATAAATCCGTTTTCCTTGGGGATGTTTTCCTGCCCATGCACATCAATATGGATATTTCCGCCTTCGATGGCATGCTCATCTACATGTCTCAGGAATGTGTATTTCTTCTCTTCCGGATAATCATCTGTATGCGCCGCATACCAGCAAAGCTTGATCCACCAGTAAGGAACAAAGATCAGATTCCTGATCACCATCAGCAAAATTCGCTTCATTCTTATGTCCTCCTGCCTGTTTTTATCCGTTCAGTTTACTTGCAATTTTGTCCTCATATCCCGGATTCTTTTTCAGAAAGACTTCGTAAGCCTTGGTATAGTCTGTATAAGTCTTGGTGGTCATAAATTTCTGATAGTCTGCCGCAGCCTGCTGGCTGATCTCATCTGAAATTTCCGCCGGCGAATACAGATAATATTTCTTATCCTGCACTTTCACAAGGTAAGTACTGATGCACGGATATTCCTGATCATTCTGCAGTACAAGATTATAACGAATATAAACATACGTATAATTTTTACTCTCAGAAATGGCATCACAGCTGTCAATATTTACATCCTTTGCTCCATGAGCCTGAAAATATTTGACCGTGGATGAAATTTCTGTTTTCGCTTCATCAGAAATCTTATCCGTGCCATAACATTCCTGCATTTTTTTGTCCTTACCTGCTACCGCTGCTTTGATATAACCTTCCATAAGCCCTTCCGGGGTTCTGTGACTGATTCCCCCACAGCCTCTGACTGCCAGGATGATCACCAGCAGGATCAAAATGATACCTGCCAGTGTCGCCACATGGATAAAATTCAGATTTTTATTGGAATATTTCAGTTTCTTCACAGATTTTTTTCTGCGTTTCTTTTTTGTCGTCGTCATGACTTATCCTCGACCTTATTCTTCTTCACTGTCTGTGACAGCTTCATCTGCGGACTCTTCAATCTCGTTATCACTGATCTCACCGTCAGTTTTTTCAGAGTTTGTATCTGCCTCCGGGTCTTTATCTCTTACCTTGGCAATGCTTGCAACAGTTACACCATCTGTAAGATTGATCATCTTGACACCGGAAGTAATTCTTCCAAGAACTGAGATATCTGCGCACTGCAGACGGATGATAATACCCTCTGTTGTGATCATCATGATCTCGTTCTCTTCGTTGACAGCCTTGGCTCCGACAACGTTTCCGGTCTTTTCGGTGATCTTGTAACACTTCACACCTTTACCGCCACGGTTCTGGACGACGAACTCGCTCATTGCTGTACGTTTGCCCATTCCGTTCTCAGAAACTACCAGCAGATAATCTCCCTGGGTATTCAGCTGCATGGCAACAACTTCATCACCATCACCAAGGTTCATGCCTCTTACACCCATAGATGCACGGCCTGTGCTGCGGACATCGGTTTCCTTAAAGCGGATACACTGTCCGTACTTGGTCACAAGGATGATATCTTTATTATTATCGGTTGCCTTAACCTCGATCAGCTCATCGTCATCACGGAGAACAATGGCTGTAAGACCTGTCTTACGGACATTTTCGTAATCCTTGATCGGGGTTTTCTTTACAAGGCCCTTCTTGGTTGCCATCATCAGATAATGACCATCTTCGTACTTGCGAAGTGGAATCACAGCTGTGATCTTTTCTCCCGGTGCAAGCTGCAGCAGATTGATGATCGCAGTTCCTCTGGCTGTACGGCTGGCCTCCGGAATCTCATAAGCCTTCAGTCTGTATACACGTCCGGTATTGGTAAAGAACATGAGATAATGATGGGTTGTCGTCATCAGAAGCTCTTCGATATAGTCATCCTCAATAGTCTGCATACCCTTGATTCCTCTGCCGCCACGGTTCTGACTGCGGAAGTTGTCAACGGTCATACGCTTGATATAACCAAGCTTTGTCATTGCGATCACTGTATTTTCTCTCGGGATCAGATCCTCTGTAGAGATATCATATACATCGTATCCGATGGAAGTCTTTCTGTCATCGCCATATTTCTCTGCAATGGCAAGGATCTCCTCACGGATCACGCGGAGAAGAAGCTTACGGTCAGCAAGGATTGCCTGGAACTTGCGGATCTTCTCCATAAGCTCTGCATACTCGGCTTCCAGCTTCTCTCTTTCCAGACCTGTCAGTGCACGGAGACGCATATCCACGATAGCCTGAGCCTGAACATCTGTCAGCTCAAAACGATCAATCAGTTCCTGCTTGGCGATCTGTACGTTACGGGAACCACGGATGATGCTGATCACTTCATCGATATTATCAAGTGCTTTCAGGAGACCTTCCAAAATGTGGGCTCTCTCCTGGGCTTTATTGAGATCGTACTGTGTTCTTCTGCGGACAACGTTCTCCTGATGCTCCAGATAATACTCCAGCATCTCTTTCAGGTTCAGAACTTTCGGTTCCATGCTTCCATGATTCGGAACAAGAGAAAGCATGATCACACCAAAAGTATCCTGCAGCTGTGTATGTTTGTAGAGCAGATTCAGGATTACATTGGCATTAGCGTCTTTACGGAGATCGATACAGATACGCATACCCTCACGGCTGGAATGGTCGTTCAAGTCTGTGATTCCGTCGATCTTTTTGTCACGGACAAGCTCTGCGATCTTCTCGATGAGACGTGCCTTGTTCACAAGGTACGGAAGCTCGGTAACTACGATACGGGATTTACCGTTAGGCAAAGTCTCGATATTTGTTACGGCGCGGACACGGATCTTGCCACGTCCTGTACGGTAAGCTTCCTCGATTCCACGTGTACCAAGGATCGTCGCTCCTGTAGGGAAGTCCGGACCTTTGACAATCTCAAGAAGCTCTTCCATCGCTGTCTCACGATCTTCTTCCACAATGTTATCAATGATCTTAACAACGGCATTAACCGTCTCACGAAGATTGTGAGGTGGAATGTTGGTTGCCATACCAACAGCGATACCGGTAGTACCATTTACCAGCAGATTCGGAAAACGTGCCGGAAGTACAACCGGCTCACGTTCTGTCTCATCAAAGTTCGGCTGGAAATCAACAGTATCTTTGTTGATATCTGCAAGCATCTCCATGGAAATCTTGCTGAGACGTGCCTCTGTATATCGCATGGCAGCCGCACCGTCACCATCCACGGAACCGAAGTTTCCATGTCCGTCAACAAGCGGATATCTTGTTGACCATTCCTGGGCCATATTAACCAGCGCACCATAGATGGAGCTGTCACCATGAGGATGATATTTACCCATGGTATCACCGACAATACGCGCACATTTTCTGTGTGGCTTGTCAGGACCGTTATTCAGCTCGATCATGGAATACAGCACTCGGCGCTGTACCGGTTTCAGGCCGTCTCTTACATCCGGCAGAGCTCGTGAAGCGATAACACTCATGGCATAGTCGATGTAAGATTCTTTCATAGTTTTTTCCAAATCCACTTCGTGGACTTTGTCAAAAATATTATCTTCCATTCTTCTTTATTCTCCTAGATATCAAGGTTCTTAACGAATCTTGCATTTTCTTCGATAAATTCACGTCTTGGCTCTACCTTGTCTCCCATAAGAGTGGTAAATGTCAGATCGATCTCAGATGTGGCAGCCTCGTCCATGGTCACACGGAGAAGAATTCTCTTCTCAGGATCCATAGTAGTCTCCCAGAGCTGTTCCGCATCCATCTCACCCAGACCTTTATAACGCTGGATCTTATTGTTTCCATCACGTCCGATCTCGGTAAGGATATTGTTCAGTTCATCATCGTCGTATGCGTACCATACCTTCTTGTTCTTCTCTACTTTATAGAGAGGAGGCTGTGCCAGGTATACATATCCCTGCTTGATCAGCTCCGGCATGAAACGATACAGGAATGTCAGAAGCAGTGTGGCGATATGTGCACCGTCAACATCGGCATCGGTCATAATGATGATCTTATGATAACGAAGTTTGGAGATATCAAAATCCTCATGGATTCCGGTTCCAAAAGCAGTGATCATGGCCTTGATCTCTTTGTTTCCGTAAATCTTGTCCAGACGTGCTTTCTCAACGTTCAGGATCTTACCACGAAGTGGAAGGATCGCCTGTGTGGCACGGTTTCTCGCTGTCTTGGCGGAACCGCCCGCGGAATCTCCCTCTACGATGTAGATCTCGCAGTTCTCCGGATTCTTGTCAGAACAGTCTGCAAGTTTTCCAGGAAGAGACATGCTATCCAGTGCAGATTTTCTTCTTGTAAGGTCACGGGCCTTTCTGGCTGCTTCTCTGGCTCTCTGTGCAAGAACAGATTTCTCAACGGTAGCCTTGGCAACTGCCGGATTCTGCTCCAGGAAAATCTCCAGCTGCTTACTTACAACGCTGTCTACTGCACCTCTGGCCTCACTGTTTCCAAGTTTCTGCTTGGTCTGGCCCTCAAACTGCGGATTCTCGATCTTAACGCTGACAATGGCTGTCAGGCCCTCTCGGATATCATCACCGCTTAAGTTCGGCTCGCTGTCCTTAAGAAGCTTGTTCTTACGTGCATAATCATTGAATGTGTTCGTAATCGCATTACGGAAACCGGTAATGTGTGTACCGCCCTCCGGTGTATTGATATTATTTACAAAACCGTAAGTGTTCTCTGTATAGGAGTCATTATGCTGCAGCGCAACCTCTACAGATACGCCGTCCTTCTCACCCTCACAGTAAATAATCTCCGGGTAAAGAGCCTCTTTACTTCTGTTCAAATAACTTACAAACTCACGGATACCACCCTCATAATGGAATACCTTCTCGCGCTCCTGGCCCTCTCTCTTATCTTCCAGCACAATGCGAAGACCCTTGGTCAGGAAAGCCATCTCACGAAGTCTCTGTTTCAGGATATCGTAATCATAAACGGTCTCCTCAAAGATCTCCTTGTCCGGAAGGAAATAAACCTTCGTTCCGGAAAGCTCCGGATCACAGTCGCCTACAACCTTCAGCGGATACATGGTCTTGCCACGCTCATATCTCTGTTTATATTCTTTACCCTCGTGGTAGATAGTAACCTCCAGCCACTCGGAAAGTGCATTTACAACCGATGCACCAACACCGTGAAGACCACCGGAAACCTTATATCCTCCACCGCCGAACTTACCACCTGCGTGAAGAATGGTAAATACAACCTCAACTGCCGGAATACCAGCCTTATGATTGATGCCAACCGGGATACCACGGCCATTATCTGTAACGGTAATGGAATTATCCGGATTGATATCTACATGAATCTCCGTACAAAAACCAGCCAGTGCTTCATCCACTGCGTTATCTACGATCTCATATACGAGATGATGAAGTCCACGGCTGGATGTACTTCCGATATACATTCCAGGCCTCTTACGTACGGCTTCCAGTCCTTCCAGAATCTGGATCTGATCCGCGCCGTATTCTGTATTCTCTGCGCCCATGTCATTCCTCCTGTTCTTGTCTGTCCGGACGTGTTTGAAAATTCATTTCTGCAGAACCACAGCAATTTCAGAAATTACTGCACCATACCCTGATCCATTAATTTCAGCAAATATGGTATTTTCAAATTTTGCAGAAAGCAATTCTCAAACCCGCTCCAGAAGTGTCATTTATACCTGTAAAATAAACGTTTTTTACATACGAATACAGAGTTTATTATAGCACAAAAAAGCCTGTATTTCCACGCAAAATCATAGGAAATACAGACAAAAAAGTATCTTATTAAATGCAATCCAAAAGTCCAGCACAATATGCTCTTAAAATGTATAAAATATTCAGCTACTCTTGTAAAAGCCCGAATTCCTTTAATAAACTCTTCTGGTATTCCGGATCTGATGCAGATTTTATAATATCAGATGTCCTTCCCAATTTCGCAAGACAGAGGATCAAACTGTTAATACTATGTTCTCCCTGCTGCATCCCCTGCTGCATCCCCATTCCATAGCCCTCATCATAACCAGCCTGTAAACTGTTTCTTATCTTCTCTTCAATCTGATCCTGTATGATCCGATTTAACGCTTCGCACATACAATCCGCCTCCTTGAATTTTTCTTCATTAGCCCTTACGATCATCTGCATAACTGATTCGTATAAAGGATTTTTCTGCTTTTCTCTGTATTCATTGAGAAGCCGTTTCATATCTTCCTTATCTTTTATTCTGTCCGTCAGACTTCTCAGCCACAGATTTTTCTCTTTGGATAACTGCTGTGTTACAATGACCTGGATTGGAATTTTAGGTCCTGATACATAGTAAATCCGCTCTGCCTCCAGTTCTATCTGAATATCAGCAAAAAATGCAGGGTGCCACTGCAGTGGTTTAGAGCTGTTTGTTCTGTTTTTGTTTACAATCATACACGACTCCTCTGTTCTGATTTCAAGGAGTCTCATCTGAAAACTCCTGCTGAAAAATGGAAAAAAGCATGAATTTTCTGAGATGACAGGCTCTCTGCCTGATATATGAAATGTAATAGAAAAATAAGATTGTTTTTAGAAAAATATGCTTTCAAGTTTTGATAATCTCAGCTTACCACAATATGGTCTATACTGCAAGCAAATCATTTCGACAAAATCCGCACAGTACGTTTTATGTCACTGTTCACTGGAATATTCCTCGTGGCATTTTTTTTGCAGGCAAAGATCACAAAAAAGCTGCATATGTTTCCCCGCTCTCGGGTCACAACATGCAGCTTTTCGTTTGTTTATAAATATGTTTCCTATGCTCCCTGCCTCAATTTTCGTCCGGTCATTCACTGGAATCCTCTCCATCCAGCAGAGCCTTATAAATATCCCTCTTGGAAACACCACGATCCCTAGCGGCAAGCTTCATAGCATCCTTTCTGGAATTCCCCTGCTGCTCATACATCGCCACATGCTCCGCAATGGAAACCTCCTCCCAGGAAGCACGCTTCTCCGCTTCCATTTCACTGCGGCTTCTGCCCTCGATCACAAGGACACACTCACCCAGTGGCTTCTCATCTTTATAAAAATCCATCAGATCATCGATCGTCGTCCGAAACGCCGTCTCATGTTTCTTGGTCAGCTCCCTGCAAAGAGTCATCCTGCGGTTACCAAGTGCCTCTCTGAGCTCGCCAAGGGTCCGTACAAGCCTGTGAGGCGCCTCATACAGGATAATAGTCCTCGTCTCGCTGGAAAGCTCTTCCAGAATCGTTTTTCGCTCTTTCTTATCCGCCGGAAGAAACGCCTCGAAGGCAAAACGCCTGGTATGCAGACCTGACAAAGTCAGAGCAGTAATACAGGCAGCAGGCCCCGGCAATGAAGTCACCTCAATACCAGCTTCGTAACACATAGCTGCAAGTTCTTCTCCAGGATCTGAGATACCTGGAGTTCCTGCATCTGTGATCAACGCAATGTTTGTGCCTGAGAGCATTTTTTCCACAAGAACGTGACCTTTGTCGATCTTGTTGTATTCGTGGTAACTGGTCATGGGGGTTTTTATGTCAAAATGATTTAAAAGTTTTATGCTGTTGCGGGTATCTTCCGCAGCGATTAAGTCCACTTCCCGAAGGGTTCTTAAAACTCGAAGGGTGATGTCTTCGAGGTTTCCTATGGGGGTGGCGCATAAGTATAGTTTTCCGTTTTGTTTCATAATTTGCCTCTTTTCTCGCTTGACCGCGGGGAGTTGTTTTCCACTTGGCCGTGGGGGAGTTGTTTTGCTTAACCGTGGGGGATATTCCGCTTGACCGCGGGGGGGGGTTTAAGTTTGGGAACTTTGAAAACCGCAAAGGGGCCGCAAAGCCGCGCCCCCTCTGCACACCCCTTGGGCTT
>ENA-OOZT01000365-OOZT01000365.1-human-gut-metagenome-genome-assembly--contig:-NODE-365-length-39472-cov-3.412665_pt1 | contig 39472 bp, 30 predicted proteins | sample MGYA00241192_ERZ501407 | MGnify/ENA primary metagenome ERZ501407 (study PRJEB25962, sample SAMEA2042911) | human gut metagenome | biome: human gut; feature: human-associated habitat; material: faeces...
TCTGGAAATAGTAGTGCGAATGGCTGTCGCGCATCTCCTGCACGGCCGTCGTTGCGAGCACCGGGTCGTAGTTCTGCGACCGGAGCGTGGGCAGGAAACTCAGGAATTCCGGGAAATCCACCCACTGATCGCTGAAATCGGTGACCGTAAAGTCGTTCTTCGCGCATATGTCCCGGAAATCCTGCTGCCGGGCTTCGCTCTTCGCCCCCATCAGCTCCCGCAATTTGCGCGCCTGGCGGTACCCTTCGCCGAACTGCACGATCCGTCCCTTGACCAACGTACGGTCGAGCCGGAAATCGGCCTTGTGCGCGTTGTAATAGGCCGCGATCTCGTTCTCCGTGAAGGTCGTGTCGATGCTGCGGTCGACGTAATGCTGATCCAGCTTGCGGATCAGCAGCGCCTGCCGGTACTCCTCGACCATCTTGTCGATATCGTCCGCCGAAGCGGAAAAAAGGATCTCGGCCTCCTGCAATTTGAGCTGTTTGCGCACCCAGCGGTCGACATAGACCTTCATGAAGGCCGCGCTGTCCTCGCCCGTAACCCCCTTCGGGACTACCGACTCGACATCGCGCATCTTCAGTTCGCTGCCGCCCGCCCGCGCCAGCGTGGTATCGCTGGCAAAATAGCCGGGCAGTTCCTGGCAACCGGCCAGGAACAACGTAGCCGCCACGACCGCTATTTTCGTTCGCAAAGTCATAATCCGGAGGACAAAGATACTGTTTTTACTCGTAACTAACGCAGCCTCTGCCGAGATTATTACGCCGCGCCGCGATTTTTCTCCTCGGCCTTCAGACGGCGCAGCGACACGAGCATCATGTAACCCGAAACGGCGAAGACGGCCAGCGCTGCGATATACAACAGCACGTAGAGCGTCCGGCTGCCGACCATGTCGATGAGCATGGAATTACCGTGCCCGGCAATCAGCGCCAGGTAGGCAATGCCGTTGTTGACCGCATGGAGTATGATCGCAGACCAGAGCGAATCGGTGCGCAGATAGATGAAGGCCAGCACCAGGCCCATGACAAAGGCGTTCACCACCACTGTGGGATGGACATGCACGATGCCGAAGATGGCCGACGAGAGCAGCCATGCGGCCACCACGCCGTACCGTGCACGCGTCGATTCGAGCAGCACGCCGCGGAAGATCACCTCCTCGAAAAGCGGGGCCATCACCACGACCGTCACGATCGCCCACGCCCCGCGCCCGTAGACGTTCGGCACCTCGGGCATCAGGCTCAGCAACGGCTCCAGCACGACCGACGTCGAGAGCATGAAGAACACCCCCCAGAGCAGCAGCACGGGATTCAGCCCGCGCCGGGAGAAACGCGCCACGACCGCAGGGCCGTGCCTCCGCCTGCGGTAGAAGAGGAATCCCGCGAGCGTCACGGACATCGACACGAAATAGGTCACGGCATTGAAATGCCCGGCGGCGATCTGCTCCGCCGTGCTTATCGCCTCGTCGGGGCTGGCCAGCAGCTCCGGATCGGGCCATTTGCACCCCGCCAGCCATGCCACGGCAGTCCCCAGGCCCTGCGCCAGCAGGAAGATGCCGAAGAAAACCAGGTAGTCCACCACCACGGGGAATTTTCCGTTGTAGTGCCATATCTTATTATTGTCCGCCTTATTGCCCGCCGCCTTCGCAGGCTCTCCGGCGGGCATGGGTTCCCGAACGGGAGCCCCCTGTTTTTTTTCTGTCATAATAGGCTGTTACTATCAATTCGTTCCGAGTCCAAAGATAGTGCAAGTCAAGGGCAAAAGCAAATTTATTTGCTCCGGCAGGGGCGCAGCCCATTTTCCGAAAAGATAAGCAAATTTCGGTTACGGTTATGGATTTCCATTTTAAATCATTAAATTTGCCCGATTATAAACCCGATTGAAACATGGCAAAGGTTATCGCTTTAGCGAATCAGAAAGGCGGCGTGGGCAAAACCACAACGGCCATCAACCTCGCGGCATCGCTGGCCCTGCTGGGCAAGAAGGTGCTGCTGCTCGACGCCGACCCGCAGGCCAACGCCACCTCCGGACTGGGCTTCGACATAAACCTCGAAGGCATCTACGAGTGTATCGCCGGCCTCAGGAAGCCCGAGGAGGTTATCCTGCAAAGCCCCGACGTGAAGAACCTGTGGCTGCTGCCGTCGTCGATAGACCTGGTAGCAGCCGACACCGAGCTGCCCAAGCTGGAGGACGCCCACCATGTGATGAAGCGCATCGTGGACGCCGTGCGCGAAAGGTTCGACTACATTTTCATCGACTGCTCCCCTTCGCTGGGTTATACCACCGTCAATATCCTCACGGCCGCCGACACGGTGCTCATTCCCGTGCAGTGCGAATACCTCGCCCTCGAAGGGCTTTCGAAGCTGCTGAACACCATCCGCAAGGTCAAGAGCGGCCTCAACCCGGCGCTCGACATCGAGGGTTTCCTGCTGACGATGTATATGCGCAACCGCCTGAACAACCAGGTCGTGAACGAGGTGCGCGAACATTTCGGGCCGTTGGCTTACGACACAATAATTCAGCGCAATATCCGTTTGGGAGAAGCACCCTCGCACGGAAAGCCCGTCATGCTTTACGACGCGGGCGCCGTCGGCTCGGAGAACTATCTCACGCTGGCCCGGGAATTCCTCAAGCGCAACCGCAAACCGAGAAAATAACATACCGAAATGAAACAACCGAAGGGATTAGGGCGCGGACTGGACGCCATATTCGGCACCGACGCCGTCGACGCCAAGCTCAAGCCGATGAGCCAGATGTCCGAGATCGACATCACGGAGATCATTCCCAACCCCACGCAGCCGCGTACGCAGTTCGACGAGGAGGCGCTCGACGAACTGGCCGACTCGATCCGCCAGCTGGGGGTCATCCAGCCCATCACGGTCAAGAAATCCGGCGACGGAAAATATATCATCATCAGCGGCGAACGCCGCTGGCGCGCCGCACAGCGCGCCGACGTAGCCACGCTGCCCGCCTATATCCGCGAGGTGGACGACGAGAACCTGCACGCCATGGCCCTGGTGGAGAACATCCAGCGCCAGGATCTCAATGCCATAGAGATCGCGCTCGGAATGCAGCGCCTGATCGACGAGTGCAACCTGACGCAGGACGCCCTCTCGGAAAAGGTGGGCAAGAAACGCTCGACCATCTCGAACTACATGCGGCTGCTCAAGCTGCCCGACGAGGTGCAGCTGGCGCTCAAGGAAGGGCTCATCTCGATGGGGCACGCCAAAGCCATCGCCGGCGCCCCCGACGGGATGCAGGTACGCGTGCTCAAACGCATCATCAAGAAAGGCCTTTCGGTACGCCAGGCCGAGGAGCTGGTACGCTTGCTCACCGAACAACCGGCCGCAGCGGCACAGAATGTGGAGGACGAGGAGTATCCCGAAAGCTATTCGCGGCTGGTGGAGCAACTCGAAAAGTTCTTCTCGCAGGACATCAGCATCAAGCGCTCGAAGAACGGCGGCGGACGCATCGTCATCGGGTTCGGCGACGACAAGGATATCGAACAGTTCATCGAACGGTTTTCGGGACGCATTAAATAATATGGGAAGTATCCGGTTCAGACACCTGCTGCCGATGCTCGCGGCGCTCATGTTGTGGCTCCCCGCCGAGGCACAGCTCCACCGCGGGGCGCGCACCATCGTACGCGGCGGCATGTTCGTCAAGCCGGATTCGCTGCGCCACAAGAGCGATTCGCTGGCCAACAACGCCCTCGCGCGCGAACTCGACTCGCTCATGGCACTGGACTTCACGGCCGATTCGCTCGCCGTGACGGCATTGCGCACGGACGACATCCGCGCCACGGACTCGCTCATGCAGCTCAGGCTGGCCGGCATCAAGACCGAACCGGATTCCATGCGGCACAAGAAAGGCTGGCTCATGAGTGACTCGATGTCGCTTTCGAAGGTCTGCTGGATCTCGACCGTTCTGCCCGGCTACGGACAGATATACAACAAACAATACTGGAAGCTGCCCATACTCTACGGTACGGTGGGAGCGGGGCTGGCGCTCTACATCAACGAAAACAGGACATACAAGCCGCTCAAGCGCGAGTATGACGCCTATACCGACAAAAACCTCACGCGTACGCCCGAACTGGACGCACTGCAGGCCAAGATGATCCGCAGCAACACCCGCCGCCAGGTCTACCTGGGGTTGACCGTCGCCTCGTACATCTATTTCATCGGCGATGCGGCGGTAAACTACTCGACCAACGATGTGTCGAACGTCAAGAAGGCCACGACGCTGGCCTGCATCTTCCCCGGCGCGGGGCAGATCTACAACAAAAGTTACTGGAAAGTCCCCTTCGTGGTCGGCGGTTTCGCGGCGATGATCTACTGCATCGACTGGAACAACCGCGGCTACCAGCGTTTCAAGAAGGCCTACAGGCTGCTGAGCGACTACGAACAAAACCCCGATAAATATCCGGACGGCCCCACCGACGAATTCCACGGCCGCTATTCGGCGGATTATATCCGCAACCTGCGCAATAACTTCCGGCGCAACCGCGACCTGTGCATCATCATCTCCGCGGGCCTGTACGTATTGCAGATCGTCGATGCCCACGTCGACGCCCACCTCAAGGACTACGACATCTCGGACGACCTGACGATGAACCTCGAACCGATGGTCGACTACACCTACGTGCCCTCGCTCGGCGGCAACCGCCCGGTATTCGGCTTCAACATGAGCATCAAATTCTAACCGATGAGAACCCTCCTGACCATACTGCTGCTACTGGCAGTCGCCGTCCCGGCCTCGGCACTCGACCGCCGCCCCCGCAAAAAAGACAAGAAGAAAAACAAGACCGAAACCGTCGTAACGCCCCCGACCGCCCCCGTGGCCGAACAGCAAGCCGCCCCCGAACCGGAGGAGCCCGAACTTCCCGACCCCGCCGAGGTGCAGTACGACGACATGACGCTCGGGCTTTCGGCAGAACAGGCCGATTCGCTGGTCGCCGTGTGGCGCGAACGGCAATGCGGGGATTCCTACCAGGAATTTTTCGACAACTACATCCTGGTCGACAGCACGGCCGAAGGCACGACCCCCGATTCGGTCTACATCCAGCGGCTGCGGGCGCTCGTTTCGCCGATCCAGTTGCCTTACAACAACATCGTACGGGGTTATATCAACCGCTACACCGATTCGCGCTACGGCACGATCAGCCGCATCCTGGGCATGTCGCAGTACTATTTCCCGCTCATCGAGGACGAACTGCTCAAGGAGGGGCTCCCCGTCGAACTGCGGGCACTGCCGATCATCGAATCGGCGCTTTCCACCACGGCCGTGTCGCCGATGGGCGCCGTAGGCCTGTGGCAGTTCATGCCCTCGACGGGCAAAAGCTACGGACTGGAAGTCAACTCGCTGGTCGACGAACGCCGCGACCCTGTCCGTTCGACACAGGCCGCCTGCCGCTACCTGAAAGACCTCTATGCCATCTATAACGACTGGTCGCTGGCCATTGCCGCCTACAACTGCGGCCCGGGCAACGTCAACAAGGCAATAGCCCGCTCCGGCGGCAACGGGCGCACATTCTGGGACATCTACGACTACCTGCCCCGCGAAACGCGCGGCTACGTCCCCGCATTCATCGGCGCCTCGTACGCCTATGCCTACCACCGCCAGCACGGCATCGAACTCACCGAAGCCCCGATCCCGCTGGCTACGGATACCATCCGCATCGACCGGCTGATGCACCTCGGGCAGATCGCCTCGACGATCGACATCCCGATCGAGACCCTGCGGCAGCTCAACCCGCAATACAAACTCGATATCATCCCGGCCACGACCAAGCCCTATACGCTCGTGCTGCCGCAGCGCAACATCACGCAATACATCGCCAACGAACCTGCGATCTTCGCCAAAGACTCGGCCTACCTCAAGGAGTACATCAACCCGGCGAACATCGACAAGAAACGCCAGGAACGCTCGGGTACGGTCTACGTGGTCAAGAAGGGCGATACGCTGGGCGCCATCGCCCGCCGCTACCGCGTGACCACAGCGCAGCTGATGCGCTGGAACGGCATCAAAAACGCCCATAAACTCCGTCTGGGACAGCGAATCCGCATCGAAGGAAGATAACATGATCCGGGATCACGATACCATCGCCGCCCCGGCAACTGCCGCAGGAGGGGCATTAGCCGTCATCCGCATCAGCGGGGAGGAGGCGTTGCGCATCTGCGACCGTATCTTCCGCGGCCGGGAACCGCTGGCCGCAGCAGCAGGCTACACGGTACACTACGGGGAAATCGTGGACGAGGGCCGCGTATTGGACGACGTGCTGGTCACGGTATTCCGTGCACCCCGCTCCTATACCGGCGAGGATGCCGCCGAGATATCCTGCCACGGATCGCAATACATCGTTTCCGAGATCCTGCGGCTGCTCACCGCCTCCGGCGCCCGCATGGCCGGGCCGGGCGAATTCACCATCCGCGCCTACCTCGCCGGCAAGTTAGACCTCTCGCAGGCCGAGGCTGTGGCCGACATCATCGCTTCATCGTCGCGCGCGGCCCATGCGCTCGCTGCGAACCAGATGCGGGGAGGTTATTCCGACGCGCTGGAAGGACTGTGCGAAAAGCTGCTGGAACTCACTGCGCTCCTCGAACTGGAACTCGACTTTTCGGAGGAAGAGGTCGAATTCGCCGACCGCGCGCAACTGCGGGAGGCGATGCAGCGGATCGGGGCGCATATCGACGCCCTGCGCAATTCGTTCACGCTCGGGAATGCCATCAAGGAGGGGGTCGCCGTGGCGATCGCCGGAGCTCCGAACGTAGGAAAATCGACGCTGCTGAACCGCCTGCTCAACGAGGAGCGCGCGATGGTCTCGGAAATCGCCGGCACGACGCGCGACGTGATCGAGGAGCGAACCAACATCGACGGCATCCTTTTCCGGTTCCTCGACACGGCGGGCCGCTCGACCGACGACCGGCTGGAACGCATGGGCATCGAACGCACGATGGAGAGCATCCGGCGGGCGCAGCTCGTCATCCACCTGATTGACGCTTCGGCCCTCGCAGCCGCGGTTCCCGAGCCCGATTTCACGCTCCGTCCCGATCAGAAGCTCCTGACCGTCGCAAACAAAATCGACCGGGCTCCCGCGTCGCTGACGCTTCCCGAAAACATCATCGGCATCTCGGCGAAACAGGGCACGGGTCTCGACCGGCTGTGCGAAGCCCTGCGCCGGGCAGTCGATACCGACGCACTCTACCACGGCGATCCGGTCGTTTCGAACAGCCGCCATTACGAAGCCCTCACGACGGCCCGCGAGGCTCTCGACCGGGCTCTCGACGGCTTGGGCAACGGGCTTCCCGCCGACTTGTTGAGCGAAGAGATCCGCCAGGTCATCCACACTCTCGGTTCCATCACCGCCCGCGGCGCCATCGCCCCCGACGAAGTCCTTCAAAACATCTTTTCGAAATTTTGCATCGGAAAGTAATATAAGAAAACAAAGACAAAGAAATATCGAAATAAAATTCATATATTCAATTATTTACAAACAAACAACCGACTTTTATTTCGACTTAATTTTATCGTTCGAGGTGTAAAATTTGCCGCTTATTTACAACACACAGCAATCGAGGTGTAAAAAAGTGTAAAGAAATTTTTCTATCTTTGCACCATACCTAAAACCTCGACCACATGGAGATCAAGATTCGGCAGAAACCGCAGCGCTCGACAGGCAAGACCTCGTTGGTGCTGGAATACTATTACGGGTACACCCGCGACGATGAAGGGCGCATCAAGCATCGCCGCAAATTCGAGACCCTCGAATACTACCTCTACACCGACCCGAAAAACAAGTTGGAGCGCGACCACAATAAGGTCAATCTCGAAATGGCCGAAAAGGTCAAGGCCAAACGACTGCTCGCCGAGCAGAACGAGCAATACGGCTTTGCGGTGAAATATAAAATCCGCACCGACCTCGTCGAATACATCAAAGGATTGATAGAGCAACGCAAGGAGTCGCCAGGGAACTGGGGCAACTGGGACAGCGCATTGAAACACCTCGTCGCCTACGCCGGAACGAATACGACGTTCGAGATGGTCGATAAAAAGTTCGTCGAGGGGTTCAAGACCTATCTGGCGAAGCAGGCCAAGACCAAAAGCAATACCGCTCTTTCGACGAGCAGCCAGAGCAGCTATTTCCTCAAACTCAAAGCCGCGCTGAACCAAGCGGTCGAGGACGGCATCATCCCCCACTCGCCAGCCATGTCGGTCAAACCCGCGCATGTCGAGGACGTGCATCGCGAATACCTGACTTTCGACGAGTTGCAGCGCCTCGCCAAAACGGAGTGTCCGTATCCCGTATTGAAAGATGCGTTTCTATTCTCGTGCCTGACCGGCATGCGCTGGAGCGACATCAACAAACTGACGTGGGCCGAGGTGCAGGAGTTCGACGGCGGCACGCGCATCGTCTTCCGGCAGAAAAAGACCAAAGGGCTGGAATACCTCGACATTACCGACCAAGCCGTGCGCTACATGGGCCAGCGCGGCAAGGCCGACGAGCGGGTCTTCGCCGGGCTGAAATACTCCGCATGGCACAACCTCGCCCTGCGCGAATGGTGCCTGAAAGCGGGCATTACGAAGCATATCACGTTCCACTGCGGCCGCCATACGTTCGCCGTGCTGCAACTCTCGCTCGGTACGGAAATCTACACCGTGTCGAAGCTCCTCGGCCACCGCGAACTGAAAACGACGCAGGTCTATGCGCAGATTATGGATGCGAAGAAGCGCGAAGCGGTGAACCGGATTCCGGAATTATAACTATCTTTATGCTATGGAGAACGAAATGTTGATATACCGCTCGGCCGACGGGAGCATCAAAATAGATGTCCGCATGGGCGAAGAGACCGTCTGGCTGACCCAAGACCAGATGGCGGCGCTGTTCGGAAAGGCTAAATCCACCATCAACGAACACTTGAAAAACATCTTTTCCGAGGGTGAGCTGGTCGCCGATTCAGTTATTCGGAATTTCCGAACAACTGCCGCCGACGGCAAAAGCTACGACACAAACTACTACAACCTCGACGTGATTATTTCGGTCGGTTACCGCGTGAAATCGCACCAAGGCACGCAGTTCCGCATCTGGGCGACGCAGGTGCTACGCGAATACCTCATCAAGGGCTTCGCGCTGAACGACGAACGAATGAAGTCGGGCAAGTCGATGAACTATTTCGACGAGTTGCAGGAGCGCATCCGCGAAATCCGTCTTTCGGAACGGGTGTTCTACCAAAAGGTCAAGGACATCTACTCAACCGTATACGCGACATCCGTTCATCTGAAAAAGTACTCTACCGTCAGGTTCTTGACTTGTATGCCACCAGTGTAGACTATGACCCAAAGGCAGACGAATCCATCCGGTTTTTCAAAATCGTGCAGAACAAACTATTATGGGCCATCAGCAGCCAGACGGCCGCCGAGCTGGTCGCCCATCGTGCCGATGCCCGGCTGCCGATGATGGGCATGACCTCCTGCGACAAGAGCGACCCGCGGCGCATCACCAAAGCCGATGCCGCAACTGCCAAAAACTACCTGACCGAAGACGAGATGAAAGACCTCGGGCTGCTGGTCGAACAATACCTCGCATTCGCCGAAAGTCAGGCGCGGCGGCAGGTGCCCATGTATATGGCCGACTGGATCAAGAAGTTGAATGACATTCTGGTCATCAACGGGCGCGAGCTGCTCGAACATGCCGGACAAATCAGCCGCAAGGTCGCCGAAAGCATCGCGGCCCAACAACTCGATGCCTACAAGGGGCGTTTGCGCGAAGAGGAGCGCTGCGCGAGCCTTGCCGAACTCGAAGCCGACCTGCAAGCCGCAGCCAAGAAACAGCCATGACCCGCATCGAATACATACGTCTGTCGCACCGGCGCACCAACCGCAAAATCCGCGGCGGTTGCAGGCCATTCGCACCCGATTGAATGCCAAGAGTCGATGGTTCGGCGGTGCATGGCAGGCAGTCGCATGGGTGTTGTACAGCATAATCAGCGTGGTAAGCTGGCTGGCATTCGCCGCCGAAATGTTCAAGGACAACCGCTTTTCGCTGCACTACATGGAGTGCGAAATCGAACATCGCAACCTGTCCGCCGCCGAAGCACGCCGATACATCGCCGACAAAAAGCAGGAGTACGACCGTTGGCTGGCCTACGGTTCAATCTCGGCCAAGGAGCAGCGCCGCATCGACAAGACGTTCGAGTATCTTTTCGCCCGTTATCCGGCGGATGCTCCTTCGAACGAACTGCTGAACCGAATCGCCGAAGTCCGAACTACCGTTACCGAAATCGCCGACTACACCCGTCATCGGCAGACAGAGGAGACGCAGCGCAAGGAGCGCGAAGCGGAATTGCTGGCCAAGCCGAAAAACGCCGGGCCGCCCAGCGCAGCCGCACCGGGTTCGACCCTGCACCCGCCGATTTCTGCCCGCGTCTGTCCGACCGGCAAACCGCAGTGCTGACCGAACACGTCAACCGAATCGGCATCTTCAAACGCGACACGACCGAAGAGGAGATTGCCCGACTGCTGGCCTGCCAGCTCGCGGAACCGTTACAGACGACGCACAACAAGCTGCTGACGCTGCTGCTCGAATCGTTGAGCGCATCCCGGCTGATTACCCCGAAATGGCAGCGGGTCGCCGGAAACAACGGCTGTTTTACCTCGAAGTTGGGCAAACCGCTGACGGCGAAAGACATCTCGGCCGCCAAACAGATGGCCGAAATCATCGACCGCCGCAAGGAGCGGATGATTATCGACTGCATCGAGGCATTGGAAGCAGCAGAATAGTTTCGACACGTTCATCTTTAACAGGATTCCGCTCCACCGGAATCCTGTTTTTTCATCTCCATACGCCCACCGAACATTGGAAACATTGTCCAAAAATGTCGAAACATGGGCAGCCAATGCGAACAGCTTTTCGTTGAATTTTATTTGCACTCGTAATTACATCACGAGCGTTGCGCAACGCCTTTTATCAAACGCTAAAAACAGAATGATTATGAGTGAAAACACAACCATCGAGCAACGGCTCGACCGCATCGAACGACTGCTTCGGGGACAAAAAACAGTTTTGAACTTCGCCGAAGCATGCGAATTTACGGGGCTGTCGAAGACCTACATGTACAAGCTTACCCACCAAGGGCGAATCCCCCATTTCAAGCCCCACGGCAAGAACATCTATTTCAACCGCGAGGAGTTGGAACGGTGGCTGTTGCAAAATCCTGTCAGGACGGCCGAACAGAAAGAACGCGAAGCCGTCGATTACATCGTCCGCAAACGACGACCGAAGTAGTATTTCATCCGGCCTGCTCCGGCTCTTCGGAGCGGGTCGGATTTTCTATCAATTAGTAAGGCAAGTTTGTGTTTTTGTCAGCCAAAAACTCGCCTTGCGGCTCTCATCCCGATGGTCTAACGCAAATAATCGAATCCATGAAACACTCCAAACATACGGGCGGACGACCGCCGTTAGGCAAGGCCCGAAAACAGGAATACCGCATAACTCTCCGCCTCGACACGGAGCATAAACTGCGACTTCAAGCATTGGCCCGTGCTGCCGGACGACCGCGTACCGAAGTCCTCCGCCAGTTGATTGCTGCCGGTCGTGCGCGCGAATGTCTGCGCCGCGAACATCTGGACTTCATGTCCCAACTCAAAGGTATGGCCCGCAACCTGAACCAACTTACCCGTCTTGCTCATGCAAAAGGATTTACGGGAATAATATCTCGTCATGCGGCTATTGTAATGGATATTGAATCTTTGTTAAAGAATCTTCGCGATGATCGGTAAAATCATCGCCGGAACATCATTCGCCGGGACGGTCGGATATGTAATAAAAGAACAATCGCGTATTCTCAATGCCGAGGGAGTAACCCCGCCTGATATTCGGGAGATGGTACAGGACTTCAAAGACCAAACATTACTGAATCCTCGGTTGAGAAATACGGTCGGGCACATCTCCCTTTCGTTTTCTCCGAAAGATACGTCGCGTATGACCGATGCTTTGATGACACAGATTGTCAAAGAGTACATACTGCGCATGGGGATTACCGATACGCAATACTTGCTGGTGCGCCATCTCGACCAACCGCATCCGCACTGCCATCTGGTCTATAATCGGGTAGGAAACAACGGGCAGACCATTTCGGACAAGAACATCAAAATACGAAATGCAAAAGTCTGTCATGCATTGACCGAGAAATACGGATTGCATCTTGCACCGGGCAAAGAATCGGTACGTTGGGAACACCTGCGGGAACCAGACAAAACTAAATACGAAATATACGACGCAATCAAAACGAATTTACCGAATTGCGGCAGTTGGAATGATTTGGAGTATCGGCTGAAAGAGCACGGTATTACTATGCCCTACAAGTATTGCGGCTCGACCAATCAAAAACAAGGGGTGCTGTTCAGCAAAAACGGATTCGAGTTCTCAGGCTCGAAGATAGACCGGCAATTCAGCTACTCGAAGCTGAACCGACACTTTACGCAGACACAGCAACAAGCTCAGTATCGGAATACACTTGCAAAGGGATTCCGTGCGGCCATAGGCAATTATCGGTCGGCGTTCACCAACCTATTCGGCAATACAGGCGGAAGCGGGAATAAAAGTCAAACCGATAATAATACAATAAATTTCGGCGGGAGTATCGGAGCATTGCCGTTACCGCCCAACGATTCGCCTATTGGATTGTCGGCAGTTCAACTCCAACGCAAGCCCGGCGAAAGCCCCGAAGAACATATCGCCCGCATTACGGCATTGCTCAACACCGTTGCCGAGGCGATGGCAATTGCAGTGATGGAACAGAAACGCCGCCTGCGCGAACGTAAACCCAAAATGAAATTATAACCCTAAAACAAGCAACAATGAAAGAAAACGATATGATGTCTTACGAAATGTACGAAGACTTCAAGGAAACGATGGTCAAAATCATTAAGACCGAACTGTCGGCAAAGAATAATCAATCGGGCGATAATGACTTGTCGCAACGAATAGAGCAAATTGTTTATACCGAACAAGAGCAGCAGCGGATAGTAATAGCCCAACTTGCCAGACGATTGGAAAGTCTCGAACGAGGCAATATAAAGGCCCAAGCTGGGATAGATAACCTGCAAGCAGCTGTCGAAGCAATCGAAATCCTCACCGAATTGCCGCCGAGAATCGTGCACCACAGAATATCGCTTGCCATCGAATCGAAAGGAGTATTCTGGGCGATGATAGGAATGATGACGACAATCGTCCTGCTATATACGGTGCTGTATTGGACGACTAAACCCAACTACGACCGTATCGATAATGACCTGAAATACCGCTATATCAAGATGAAAGGCGAAGCGACACCCGATCGCATTGCCGAACTGGAAGAACTATTCGAGCTAAACCGCGACAACGCAAAAATCCGAGAGATGAAGAAAGATGTCGAAGAATATGAACGAACCATCCGCAAAAAAATCATACTCGAAGAACAAGCAAGGCTCAAAGAACGGGAAGCCGAACACCTAAACGAAAATGCCTCCCGGCTGAAAAACAAATAAGCCATTCCCTTTGTCCGCAAAGGTATTGCCGCCGAAAGAAATCCGCAAGGTCATGCAAGTTGCTACGCAAACCTTGCGGATATTCTTTACGGCTGGTCGCTACCAAAGGAAATGGCTGAATCTGGAACGGCAACTTCGATTTCGCTGCCAAATTCCGCAATATTCGGACATTTCATTTTAATATAGCGGATTTTTTCATATCTTTATGGCAAATATCAACAGAACAAGATGTCCGCACACATGAATCGAATAAAAGAAGTCCTTGAAGAGAAAGGCATCAAACAGACTTGGCTGGCCGAAAAACTCGGCAAGAGTTTCAGCATAGTCAACGCCTATGCCTGCAACCGCCGCCAACCCAGCCTCGAACAGCTGTTCGAAATCGCAAGGATTCTCCAAGTCGACCCGAAAGATTTAATCAGCAATAAATAAAAGACCCAAACATATGAAACTTAATGAAATTCTCAAAGGTTCCGAATACAGCTTAGACCTTTTCAGTCAAAATGCTATTGAAGAATTGGAAAACAGAATAATCGAACGAACTGATAAAAAAGGTAAAATTTATCCGACCGTATTATGTCTTATCCGCAACAAAGAGATCAAGCTGACCCCGGAAGAGATAGTACGACAACTATATACCGCCAAACTGATAAACGATTACGGTTATCCTAAAAATCGATTAGCTTTTGAATATCCGATTTATTTCGGTCGAGAAGCCAAACGTGCAGATATCGTGATCCGGGATAACGAAGATGCCGACGTCGCCTACATCATCGTTGAGTTAAAAAAGCCGAAAGCCAAAGATGGCCGCGAACAGCTGAAATCTTACACCCATGCGACAGGTGCAAGTATGGCCGTGTGGACAAACGGAACGACGATAGCCTATTATCAACGTCAAAATCCGAATTACTTTAAAGATATTCCGAATATTCCCAATGTACACCAAACACTGGAGAATATCCTACAAACTCCTTTTACGATGGACGATTTGGTCAAGAATGACAAGTTGACCAAAACAGGAAAGTCGCTTAAAGATTTGATTCTCGAAATGGAGGATGAGGTTTTGGCTAATGCAGGCGTTGATGTTTTTGAGGAAGTTTTCAAATTGATATTTGCCAAATTATACGATGAACAAATCGGTGCTACAGATGAAGATTACAACCTCGAATTCCGCAACTCCGGACAAAGCGATATTCAGCTGAAAGAAAAAATCGAAAAACTTTTCCGCAAGGCTTGCAGCAAATGGACGGGCGTATTTGCTGAAGACGCCAAAATCGCGCTGACACCTCCTCACTTGTCGATTTGCGTTTCCTCGCTCGAAGGAGTCAAATTATTCAATTCTAATCTTGACGTAGTTGACGAGGCTTTCGAATATCTGATGAGCAAAAGTAGCAAGGGTGAAAAAGGTCAATATTTCACACCTCGCTATGTTATCGATATGTGTGTCAAAATGCTCAATCCGCAGGTGGATGAGAAGATGATCGACACAGCCGCAGGAAGCTCGGGATTCCCCGTGCATACCATATTCCATGTATGGAAACAGATGCAGATAGCAGCAAATAAACCGGTAAATCATCTGTTCACGGCAACGCCGAAAAGTCATGCGGAGATCGAATATGTACAAGATAATGTTTTTGCCATCGACTTCGATGAAAAAGCCGTCCGAGTCGCTCGAACCCTAAATTTGATTGCCGGCGATGGTCATACGAATGTTCTGCACCTGAATACGCTCGATTGGGCTCGCTGGAATACGGTTACAAAGGAAGAAACATGGGTAGATACCTACAATGAAGGCTTCAAAAAGTTGAAACAGTTACGTGCCGGCAACGATTTCGGACAGTTCAATTTTGCCATTCTGATGGCCAATCCGCCGTTTGCCGGTGAGATTAAAGAGGGGCAAATTTTAAGTCGTTACGATTTGGGGATGAAAAATGGCAAGGCGCAAAAAAGTGTCAGCCGCGATATTCTTTTCATAGAACGCAACCTTAACTTCTTGAAGCCGGGCGGGCGTATGGCAATCGTATTGCCGCAAGGCAGATTCAATAACAGCAGCGATAAGGTCATTCGCGAATATATTGCCGAACGGTGTCGTATCCTTGCCATCGTGGGACTGCACGGTAACACCTTCAAACCGCATACCGGCACCAAGACAAGCGTATTGTTCGTTCAGAAATGGGACGACGTCCTGTGCCCGAAAGTCGATGATTATAACATCTTTTTCGCAACCCAGAAGAAAGAGGGTAAAAATAACAGTGGCGATAAACTCTATTGGAAATCGGATAAAAGCGGTACGACGACCGATCCGAAACTCGCACTTTGCGACAAATATGGCCACCCCATCGTATATCACGATCTGCTCGCAACCGTAAATTACAACTGGAACGAAGAGAAAAAGTGCAATGAAATAGAGAAGATTACCCCCGACGGCATTGCCGAGGCGTTTGTCGAATTCGCCAAGAAAGAACAGCTATCTTTTTTCGCGGATGCCCCTTTGATAAAGTAAAATACGAGGCTTTATTGGAGGGGCTGGAGATAAAAGAAAAAAAGCTCTATGAAGTATTAAGTAATAAGGATTTTCGAATAGATAGTTCTTTTTACACAAAAGAGCCAAAGAAAAATCCAGATCTTATTTATTCTAAAATCGGCGAACACCTTATTTCGTCGCAATACGGTATATCTATCGAGATGAATACGGATTCTGTTGGATATCCTATTTACCGCATGAACGAGATTCATGATATGTTATGCGATCTTGATGTCGATAAATGTGCTGATATTACACAAGCCGAATACGACAGATTCGCATTAAAAGATAGGGATGTGCTATTTAATCGAACCAATTCCTTTGAATGGGTCGGTCGAACGGGCATATACTATCAAAATGATGATATACAGCGGACGTTTGCTTCTTATCTGGTAAGGTTGAATCCTAAAGACAGCATATTACCGGAATATCTGTGCGCCTATTTGAATTGCAAATATGGAGAATGGGATGTAAAACGCAGAGCAAGGCAATCAATTAATCAAACCAATGTAAATCCGGAAGAAGTCAAAGAAATTGAAATTCCGATTCTCAATATTGATTTACAGCGAAAGATTCAAGAATACTTTACGCAAGCAAATTCTTTAAGAGTTTTATCGCAAAGGACCTATTCAGAAGCAGAATTAATATTGCATAACAAATTAGGAATTAATGCGATATCAGTCGCGGATGTGAATGTATCACAAAAACGGTTTTCCGACTTTGTGAATAGCGGACGGTTGGATGCAGAATATTATCAACCTAAATACGATGAAATAATCGGAGCGATTTCCCAATATCCATATGGGCATGACAAAATCGGAAACCTATATATTCTTCGTGATAAAAATTTCCTTCCCAGTGACAATGCCCGATACAAATACATTGAACTATCAGACATCGGAGTAAATGGCGAAATATCAGGATGTACTTACGAATACGGTTCAAATCTTCCGAGCCGGGCAAGATGTATCGTTCATACCGGGGATATTATCATTTCTTCGATTGAAGGTTCTTTGCAAAGCTGTGCGATTATAACAGAAGAATACGATGGCGCATTATGCTCTACAGGTTTTTATGTTTTATCCCCACGAATAATAAATTCAGAAACGTCATTGGTATTGTTTAAATCCTCAGCGATTCAGGCACTATTAAAACGCGCTTGTACTGGAACAATATTAACAGCAATGAATAAAGATGAATTTATAGCTATAAATCTGCCTGTAATAAACAAGGATATTCAAAATAAAATTGCAGATATCATCCGGCAAAGCACAGTATTACGTAGTAAAAGTAAACATTTATTGAAACTTGCCAAAACTGCAGTAGAAACAGCCATCGAACAAGGTGAAAATGAAGCATTAAAACTATTAGAATATAAATTATGTCGATAAACACTCATATTAGTAAATGGATAGAAAAATCCCAGCCGGATTTTTATACTATGTTTATTAAATCATGGATTCCATATAATGCTTGGTATATGCACAACTTTTATGATGAAGATGCAAAACGAACTAATGACAAAAGTATTATTAGATATATCGGCAAAGAGGTTAATTTATATAAAAATAAAATAATAAGCTTATTACGAGGGACTGATGAAGATTCTGTATTGTTTAAAGAGTTGTTGTGGCGACTACATTGCGAATTGGAAAATCACCCTATCCCCAATTATATAGATAAAATATCTTTCTTCCAGATTTGTATAGAGGATAATATTAATCAAACAGTTTCTTTGCCTTATAAAAGATATACTTTTAAGGGGGAATATGATAAAACCAAACCTAAAACCACTCCACGATGGAAATTTGAAGTAATTGAAAACAAATCGTTAAAAACAATACATTCAATCGAAATATTTAAATGTTCTTTATCCGAATTATTAACTAATGTTAGTTATAAAATAATCAGTAGTGATGAAATAAAAAAGGGGGTCGAGAATTGTTTAAAAGAAATAGATCCTAATAAGAAAATAAGTATTGTTGCTGATTTAAAAATTCCACGAGGAGGGAAGATAAAACAGCCAAATAATAGTATTGTTATTAAAGAAGAAAAACTGTATTTCAGAGATAATATAGAAGATGTAAGCAAAGCTATCATCCAAATATTATACGAATTGAGATGCAAACTTTTTCATGGGGAACTAGAACCGACCAATGCCAATCTTGGTATATACGAACAGGCTTTTTATATCCAAAGAATGTTAATTAAAGAACTTGAGTAATATGGGACATATCGCCAATAAAATAGATGCAAAAGACAAAAAGCTTGCTGAGGTTTTAAATGGACAGCGGTATAAAATCGATGTATTTCAACGAGAATATCGCTGGCAAAGACCTCAAATTGAAGCATTGATCAGCGATCTTGCTTCAAGTTTTGCAAAATCATATCATGAAGGAGATACCATCGATGATTACAATTCGTACGATTGTTATTACATGGGGCCTATCGTCCTATGTGTTGACGAAAAAGGTGATTTATCCATAATCGATGGTCAACAGCGTTTAACATCACTAACATTACTATTGATTTACTTGAATCATCTTCAAAAAAGATTAGACTTAATTGATGATCTTACCAAAGAAATAGAATCTTATTTATATGTAAAAAAGGGTGGAAAGAAAACCCTTGTAATAAATGTCGAAACGAGGAATGAAGTAATTAACAAACTAATCACAGGCATTGACATATCAACTGATAACATCGATATGCAGTCTGAATCAATACAAAATATATTAGACCGATATAATGATATCGCAACTCTGTTCCCTACAGAGTTAAACGATGTACAAAGACTACCTTTATTTATTGAATGGTTACTGGAAAAAGTTGTGCTAGTAGAGGTGCGTGCCTATAGTATGGATAACGCATATTCTATATTTGAGACCATGAATGACAGAGGGCTTAGTCTTAATCCAACAGAAATTCTCAAAGGTTATTTATTATCTAAAATTGTTGAAAATTCATCCGAAAATGAAGAAAAGGCCGAAGAAGCAAATAAATTTTGGACTGAGAGAATCAACAAAATGAGAACCATAACATCTACAGAAAATGTAGATATGGATTTCTTCAGAGCATGGTTGCGAGCAAAATATGCAGATACGCAGCGTTCTAGAAAAACAGGGTCCGAGAATGAAGATTTTGAATTAATTGGAACGCAATTCCATTCATGGTTTAAAAATAATACGTCAAAAATTCAATTAACAAAAGCATTAGACTACTATTTCTTTATTAAGTCTGATTTTGACTTCTATTCATCATTATACCTTCGAATTTATAAAAATAAATATACAAACACGATATGCCCGGAATTATATTTAAATAGTATTTACTCTATTGCTGATTCATTATCGTATCCATTGTTCTTATCCTCAATAACTAAAATTGACGACGAAAGTATAATTGATTCAAAAATATCAATAATAGCGAGATTCATTGATCGTTATGCAAATATTCGCACTCTGCAAAACAAGAATATTACACAAAGTTCTATTCGCATAGGAATTTACGAACTAGTAAAACAAATCAGAAATACGAATGAATCTTCTTTGGCAAATATTCTTGATTCTGAAATTCAGAAATTGCTATCAAGTAGTAACCTGGGAATATATATACCTATGCGTACTATGAATAATAATGGTTATTTCCATTATCTTTTCGCAAGAATAAAGTATCATATGGAGGATAAAAATGAACTTACCAGATTTAGCGACTTATTAAGGTCTCGAAAACATTCTTCGTTTATACTTTATCCTATCTTTAAGATTGATGATCTAAATACAACAGATGAGCAATTATCTGCTTCATATGTTAATTCTGCCGCAAATTTCTGTTTAATTAATCGTGATAAAATAGATGAGTATAACGCAATATCTAATATTAGCGACAAAATTTCATTTTTATATAAAAATCAATATATACCAGAGATGCGGGATGTCCCCCAGAACATAAACCCTGTAGATTTTATAAGTGTGAGGGATAATAATATAGCATCCATCTTAAATCAAATTTGGGGCTAAATCGGTCAAAATATGATGAATATACTATTAGACACAAATATTCTCATTCCTCTGGAAGATACGAGTAAAACACTCGATTCGTCCTTTGCTGAACTACGGAAGCTTTCCGCAGAGCAGCATCATTGTCTGTATATTCATCCGATGCAGTTTGAGGATATTAAACGAGATAAAGATCAAGAAAGACGAACGATCGTATTATCTCGGTTAAAGCAATACTCACAGATAGAGAATCCACCGATTCTTTCCGATCAAGAGTGCAATGAACTCGGTTTGTTACAATCCAACGATAACGACAAAGTAGATAATAACGTTTTATTTGCTTTATATCGAGGCGCAGTACACCTTCTTGTCACAAACGACGAAGGCATTCACCGGAAGGCCGCGAAAATCGGATTGCAGGATAAAATATATCGGTTGGGACAATGTTTACTTCTACTCCAGCGATATACGACAGAACCATTTGTATTTGATTACACCGGAGTTAAAGAACGTTTTTTGTATGAAATAAACAAAAATCAACCATTCTTCGAATCTTTACGGCAATCATACGACGATTTTGACAAGTGGTTTCAGAAATGCGCAGAAGACAAACGGAAATGCTGGTGCATCGAAGACGGGAACGGCAACATCGTAGCAATCTGCATCTACAAACACGAGCAGGATGCACGACTGACTGACAATGGAGATATTACTCCCGGTCGCATTCTGAAACTTTGTACGTTTAAGGTCGACACAAAGGCTCGAGGGAAGAAGCTGGGCGAGCGTCTTTTATATATCGCATTCGATTACTGCGTAAAGAACGATTTGGATTAGGTCTATCTGTATACGTTCGGAAAAGAGCAGAAAACGCTTGTCGGCTTATGCACCGACTATGGCTTTTCCGTTCTTGGAAAATATAAACAAGACGACGTTTATATCAAGCCGATGAAACTAATGGATGACGGTTGCAACAGTCTGGAATCTCTGATAAAATATTATCCTTACTTCAAGGATAATGAATCCGTTCAGAAATTCATCATTCCCATTCAACCGCAATTTCACGAAGACCTATTTCCGGACTTCAGCAACATGAAAGGTTCTTTATTCGAAAAAGATCAATCGTTGTATTCTTGTCAAGGCAACACGATCAAAAAAGCGTATTTGTGCCATTCCAAAATCAAAACGATTCGTAAAGGGGATATTATCCTATTTTACCGAAGCAAAGACCGAAAATCCATACAATGTATGGGAATCGTCGAAGATGTTCTGTTTTCAGAAAACATCGACGAGGTATTTCCTGCAATCGCCAAGAGGACAGTATATAAATATTCGGACATACAAAATATTTTGAAGAAAAGGACTTTAGTCATCCTATTCCGGTATAAAGCTCTCGATAAAGAAATATCCCGTCAACAGATTGCCAAAGCCGAAATTAAAGGGAACATACAAAGCATACGACAGCTTAGCAACAAAAAATATTCAACATTGATACATGAGAACTGACACAATCATATTATCCATTCACCCAAGTCATATTGAAAAAATACTATCTGGGGAGAAGCGATACGAATATCGCAAGCGTATTCCTACGGATATACGATACATTGTCGTATATGCAACGGCTCCAATCAAAATGATTGTTGCCTTTATTGAAATCGATTCGGTCATCAAAGGAACCCCGAAAGAAGTTTGGAAAAGGACAAAAAATCATGCAGGAATATCCGAAGATTTCTTTATGCACTATTTTGCGAATTATCAAGATTCCTATGCGATTAAAATCAAAGCCGTGCACAAGTTATTGTCTCCGAAACCGCTAACCGATTTGAAAGATCAGATTTGTGCACCGCAATCTTACGCGTATCTCAGAGAATCGATAATAGAACTCTATCCTAAATTAGGAATTAAAAAACGTTGCGCGCAACAAGCCAATAATAAATAAATCAGATCGATATGACCCCGCGAGGAATATTCGTTATCAAAGGTAAGGAAAACGCCGTTGCCCAAATCGAACATCTCTGCAAAAAATACAATTTAAAGAATGCCGCCAACAACGTGCAATCTATTGCCATATTCAAGGCCTATTGTCGAGAAACGATCAGTATGCTCAAAATATGTTTTGCCACAGAAATGCAAGGGGCCGCTCGCTGTAAACGATTTGTAGAGGCATTCTTGCATACAGATGACATCAACATCACACAAGCAGCCACTATTCAAATATTCGATATGCTGATGCGACTTCGGAATATTGCCCAAAATTCAATCCGGATAAAGGACATGCCTTCTTGTAAGAAATTAACCGAATTGTCGACAGAAGACGCTACTGCCGCAGCTACCGACTTGATTAAAAGCGATATTGTAAAAGGGATTGCAAAAAGTTTGCTGCTTGGTACGAAGCTCAAAGACGCGATCAAGATTTCAGATATTCGCAAATATTATAACGACCAAATAGAAGAGTTACAAAAAGAGCTGCACGAAGAACAACGTGAAATAAGCCCTATCGAACAATTTTTAATGGATAAATTCAATGCTGAAATAGGTTATTGCGACATCGCATCCGTAAAAACAGGCATTGGTGCAACTAAAGAGCTTGTCGGTTTGTTAGATATTGCACGCAATAACATCAAAAAGTTCGAACAGCAATTAGATAACACAACCTTGCAAATCAGCACACCTTATTAGCATATAAAAGAATACCCTATCGGGATTATATTACAATATCCAGAAACAACTACACCCTAAAAGGTATAAATACAAATTATTTCACTATTTTTGCCCCAAAGAGGTATAATATGCAGACGACATTATCGAAATACGTGAAGGCTATGCGCAAGCAACATCGGCTGACGCAGGTCGAGCTGTCCGAGAAATCGGGCGTGGGACTGCGGTTCGTGCGCGAGCTGGAGCAAGGGAAACCGACTTTGCGGCTGGACAAAGTCAATCAGATTCTCAACCTGTTCGGGGCCGAGGTCGGAGTGGTGCCGATGACAAAAACGGATGACCGATGAAACAGGCAGCCATATATCTCTACAACCGCAAGGCGGGGCTTTTAACCGAGGATGAAACCGGTTACACGTTCCGCTACGATGCCGACTATCTCCGCCTGCCCGATGCCGAAGCAGTCAGTCTCACACTGCCGCTTACGGAGCATATCTACCGCGATAAGGTGCTGTTCCCGTTCTTCGACGGATTGATTCCCGAAGGGTGGCTGCTCGACATTGCCGAAAAGAGTTGGAAAATCGACAACCGCGATCGGATGTCGCTGCTTTTGGCCTGCTGCAAAGACTGCATCGGTGCAGTCGGTGTCGTACCAATCGAATCAAAGGAGGAGTAACATGGAGCGTTGTTTATATTGCTACAAAGAATTGACCGACGGCGAGCGGGATTTCCACAAATCCTGCTCCAAGAAGATTTTCGGCACGCCCGAAGCTCCTTTGCTCCCCTACACGCGCGCCAATATCGCGGAACTTGCCCGCGAGGTAATCCGCAGCCAAACGACGCTGACCGGAGTGCAGGCGAAGTTGTCGCTCGATATTGCCAAAGCGGGCAAAGGCTCCCCGGAACGCTTCACAATCGTCGGCCTCTGGGGCCGCTATATCCTCAAACCGCAGACCGAACATTATCCGCATTTACCGGAGCTGGAAGATTTGACCATGCACATGGCCGAAGCCACGAAGATGCAGGTCGTCCCCCACTCGCTCGCCCGCTTTGCCGACGGAGAGTTGTGCTACATCACACGCCGCATCGACCGAGGAGCGCACGGCGAAAAATATCCGATGGAAGACCTCTGCCAGCTCTCCGAACGATTGACCGAACACAAATACAAAGGTTCCTACGAGCAGATTGCCAAAACGATTCTGCGCTATTCTTCCGTCCCGAAACTGGATGTCGTTAATTTTTGGGAGCAGGTATTGTTCTCGTGGCTCACGGGCAATGCCGACATGCACCTCAAAAACTTTTCGCTGTATAGCCGGAATCAGGGTGTTTATGGACTGACACCGGCTTATGACCTGCTATCGACAGCGCTCGTTTTACCCGAAGACACCGAGGAATTGGCCCTGACACTGAACGGCCGCAAACGCAAACTCCGCCGCAATGATTTCGTGCAGGCAATGACGGCCTCGGGTATGGACGAAAAAGTGATCGACAACCTATTCAAGAAGTTCATCAAAGCCATTCCGAAATGGGGCGAGTGGATTGACGTTTCGTTTCTGCCCGAAGAAATGAAAGGCAAATACAAAGCGCTTATCGCAGAAAGAATCGGACAACTAAAATAGCGACATTACATCCTGCCGCGAAAATAATTTCATCCGAAAATCCGTCGAAAAATAATTTGCCGCGTATTTACAACAACGCCGGCAATTGATACGCACAACAACATAACAAGCAAATAATTAGCGATTTACGTTTCGTTCCTGCATCGACAAGTAACTCAACTTATTTATTTACAATTAGTTGCCATTTACACGGGTGTAAAACACTGATAAAATAGCACTTAAATAGAGGAAAAAATAAGCTATTTTAGGAGTCATATTTTCTCGTGTTTGCTTATTTTTCAGCATTTTTGTCCCCCGTTTGTTCCCTGAACGGATACAAGGAACAAAATTCTGTCCCTCGTGCAATTTAACGATGGTAAATAGACAAATTTCATCGATACCACTGAAACTTATCCAAATTACAGATAATATTTGAATAGAACTGAATTGTTTTTTCAGCCAAAATAGATCCTGACAATCAAACGATTGGAGTATTTGAATATAACAGCAGAAATCATCACCAATGAGATTTCATATAATACATTTGATAAATATTCCCAACATTATTGCGAAGTATTCGAATAATAGCCTATTGAACATCCTCTTAAGTCTCACAGCGATTGTTATAGTGTAATTTGAAGAATTCAATAAAAAATATTTGAAGTATTGCGAAATTATCCTGTACATTTGCGCCACTTTTGAAAATTTACCATGCTGCAAAATAGAATAGGCATATTATCCCAAACGACAATTCGAGGCAACAAATGCTTCGGAGTTCGGTCGTATGCTCTTCATGTTTGGAGCATTGAAACGTCTGTAAATTTCATAAATACTTTCCAACGAACACATATAGGAGATAAGATGCGATAGATGCTCGTATCTTGATCTTAGAATAAACAGCAGAATAGTTGGAGAGTCCTTACCGAACTTTCCAACTATTTTGTTTTATGCCCATTGATGACTGTTTGCTCCGTGCAATTCCTCTCCCGTCATTTCCGTCCAATGAGCTCAAAAAACAACCAATTAAGTCATTAGAAGCGTAAAAGAAACTTTATTGATTATTTGTATCATAAGCCAATTAAATTAGCACAACGGTTGTCAATTTACTACTGGTTTTATAATTGCCAATCAAGTCACCTCGAAAAACTTTTTCAGCCTCCAGTCTTTCACCTTTCTCAATCTTATAAATATGGAGGATGTCATTGGGTTTAAGGCTGCTGTTTGCAGCTTTAATTACCAGCAATGCCTTTTTCTCTTCATGCTCGACTACTTTAAATCTGACAGCTCGATCCATGTACTTTACAAGCACCTCGGAGTCCAAATCTAATTCTTGGACGTACACTGCTGAATCTTGGAATCCCCAAATACTATCTACGGAACGAGCCAAAAGGTAATCATCCCATGTCGAGAAACCCAAGTATAAGGCTATGGTATTAAGTGTATAAGAGTTGGTACGATGGTCGTCATCAATATAACCCATTAATCGTTTGAGAGTAGTTACACCGATGGAACGCTGCGTTACGTCCAATATCAACTTGGCCAGCATATCAAAATCCTTTGCCTGATCAAAGAGCAAGCCAGACTTTTCTTTGAGGTCGCCAATTACTATATTGCTTAATATCATTATACCGTTACTTTTATGAATGAATAATTATCATCCATGTCGGGAGCCATATCATCCAAACACTTCAGATTTATCTTGTCACATGAAACTGCGTATTCTTCAACAGGGAGCTGCTTATAAAATCCATCAGAACATAAAAGAAACGTATCTCCTTTCGCAACAGATAGGACTTCAATAGGAATCTCTTCCTTGATTTCATCACCCATGATGGCACGGGTTACAATCGCCGCATACTTCTCATAAATAGAAGAAGTAATGGCCATTTTGTTTGAGAGTTGCTGGACAATAGAATGGTCTATTGTGCAGAATTCCATTTTGCTCTTGCTAAATTTATACACTCTACTATCACCAAGCCATGTAATATATGCATAGGCACCTTTAATCAATAGCACCGCAATGACAGTTCCCATTCTTTTACCACTAATTTCCATCCGTTTAATCATAAGGGCATCATTAGCAAACACTATTGATTCCCTCAAAAGATTCTCAGGCATATAATTGGTGGTATTCTTCTCCACATACTCCACAATACTTTCAGCCACAGTTTGAGAGGCTATCTCACCATGTGAGTAGCCCCCCATACCGTCAGCTAATACAAATATTGCAGAGTCTGCAGACAGTGAACGGTGGATTACATAATCCTGGTTCACTGTTCTACTTCCTCTATTTGAATATTTTATTATGTTCATTCTTATTTTACAGCTTGTATAGTATCTCCACCGTGTTTGGTGACACGAGGACGAATGCTAATCTTTATCGGACGCTGAGTAATCGCTTTATCAGTCGCTTTGTTAGCCCATAGGTAGGCTTCACCTGAACCCAATGCTGCCATTTCTGTAGCTGTTAGCGTTTGAAGGGGTGTTATCGCCTTTTGGACATGCTTCACCCATGCGGGTGAACTAAAGCGGTGCATCACTACCATCGAACTAAGTTCGATGATTTCAGTAGGCAAACTCATTGGATCCTGACTGGCAATCATGATTGAAACGCCCTTATGACGCATTTCACGAATTGCCGTAGTGATAGAATCTACTAATTCCTTGTTGTTCATATATTTATGAGCTTCATCAAATACGATAAACTTGTTGAATGCCTTACCATCCACAGTCATCACACTTGAGAATATATTGAGCATGACAACAAATAGGCCTAATGCTTCTTCTTTTTCGATAAACTCATCACGCAAGTCAACGATGATAAGTCTACCCGGGTGAAGGTACTGCTGCAGCTTACAACCATCAGTAATATACTCCTCTGCAAAATCCAATTTGGTATTGGCCAATGCTCTTTGAGAAGTAGAGAGGTGGTCACTATTAGCAACGCCAAAACGTATGTTGGCCAGCGACATATTGTGACGACAAGCCTTCATAATCTGTTTCAGTTCTTTGATATAAGCAGAATCATTACCCATTGCAGCTAAGAGGAATAACCAGTCACGAACCGATAATTCGCCTGAATCAAAGCCAATTGAATGAACTTCCAAATCAGGATATTGAGCTTTGCGCAATTCGACCTGAGCTTCAGGAGCAAGAAGTACCACATCTTTTACAGAATTTGGCTCAGCACCGTATTCAGCTTTCAGCTTAGCCAGCTGCCCTGCTTCATCATTAGGATAGACCATTGATGTGAACTCAGGCGCATAATCCATACTTTCACTGAAATGGAATATCACACCTGCCATGGATGCTGGCAACTTGTTTACGTTGGAGAACTGTTTAAGTACCATTTCTGTTACCGAACCAATCGTATAGCTCTTTCCTGCGCCTTGAACGCCAAAAAGGCTGATGGTATTACACTCATTGAGGTCCATACCAATAACACGGCCATTTGATACCATCTTGCCCAGTACCCCAAATTGGGGAGATTCGCCATTCTTACCAATGATAACATCCACTACAGGTTCTATGTAGTTTGGATCAGACTCATGAATGACGACTTCTTCGTCATGAGATGGGTGTGACGGTATATCTTCTGCAGGAGTATCTATCACAGGCACATCTTCTTCCGGCTTTTCTTCCTTAGTCGGTTCCATTTTTGAAGGCTGCTCATCCACTTCTGGAGTAACTGCAGGAGCCGTTTGAGGTTGCTCTACTTCCTCATTGGGCTTATCGAAGACTACAGAATCATTATGATTCTTTTCCTCCGATTCTGCTGATTCAGTTGGAGTGTTTTTCACCTTTTTAGGCACAATAACTTCATAGTCTGAATTATCAGTCGGAGTAACAACTATTACAGGCTTAACTGGCGGTTCTTGAGCTGGGCTAGTTTGTTCTGCAGGAACGAAAGTAGGTTCAAAAAAGTTCACGAACTCATTATCCTGAGCTTCCAACACCTGTGTTTTCAAGTTACTATTCTCATCAAGAATTTGCTCGATAACAGGATTGCCCATCGTATAAATCACCGCATCACCATAGAAATCCTTCTTTTGGCGCTCAGCCTGCATAAAGTCGAAGATTACACCAAGACGCTTAAATCGAATAGTATAGCCTTCGGAGAGCTTACTCAAGAACACCTTGTACTCATGAGCCTTGTCCGGGTTGAGTTGCCCATATCTCAGTGAACGGTTAATATAAAACTCCAAGAGAGACTTCAACTCAAGCACTTTTAGCTCTCGATCAAGTCTATCATTGTCATCCACTGCTATCTCAAAGTGAGAACGCAGGGCGAAGATGGTATTCTCAATCTGATTTACAATTTTTTGGTGAAGTTCGTCTGCTTGGTAATAAGCATTTCTGCATTTAATCTCAACCACATTGAAAAGGATTTCCTTGCGGTTGGTATCGATCTTAACCACCAAGTTATCGGCTCGTTCCTGCTTATCGCTATCCAAATCGACAAAGAGTTCCTTATGAAGGTCAATAGGAATCATGAAGGATTCTGTTGTGATGCCCTTCTTCTCCAAGAAACGCTTCGTTAACGTGGTACCAATCACCTCAAAGCCTTTTCTCGACGTAGTATTCACCTGCATGATGAGTGAACTACTAACTGAACGAACATCCTCAAGAATCTGCTTGAAATTCTTCTTATCCTCAATATTGATGCCATACTGCTTGAACAGAGGAACCATCAATGCTGCGATTTCACTCGTCGGTTTCGTCGTCAAGTAAGATGAGATACCTGTAGCCTCGTCATTAGGCACATAATCCAACAGATATGGAACATCCGAATCGCCAAGACATGGAAGGTCATAGAACTCTGGTCCCATATTTTTGTCAAACGTAACTACCCAGTCACTGCTATCATGAATGAATGACAAGAGCATCATGTCATTCTCCTTCAATCGCAACGTCGTGGCTGGCACAGACTCTTCAATGGTTGAAGACAACATCTTACCAATCACTTCCTGCAAGCGAGCAAATAAGCTAACTTCAAGGTTGGCAGATTCTGAAACAGGATTAGGCAAGCTCTTATTAGAATAGTATCTATTCCATACAAAGGTTTTACCCACAGGTTTTGCTTCTACAATATCTCTGCAGATAGTGCCATTCAAGAAGAAAGAACGGCTTAGTTCACTTGGACGAGCAGGCTCCGTGTTTACCACAAATGGATTCACCAAGAAAGAAAGATGAGCCTGATAGTTATCATGCTTGTTGATAAAATCGCTCGTCTTATTCAAGGAGAAGCGAAGTTTAGGGAACAAGCGATTAGCAGAAGCTTGTGAGAAAACTTCCGCATCGTTTGCAACTGCAGATTCTGGGTCGAGCAAATCCTTGAATGCTTCACCGGATTGCAGCATATTTTCATCAGTAAACAGTCTGATTTCATAAGTCAATTCATGACCGATACCAATCTTCTCCAGTCTAACCAACGCCTCTGCGAACGTAGCCGCATCACCTGCATTAAACAGGTTGATAACCAACTTATCAGTATAAGGATGAGAAACGCTGTAATTGAAAAGATGGCGTACCACCAAATCTAAGTTCACATCGCTATCAATACGCTTTTCTCTTGCTACATTCAGCAACATCGAAACGTATGATTTCAACTGGCGACTGCCTGAAGAGAATGCCTCCTCCGACTGCGTAGGTTGTGCATAAGCACCCCAACCAAAAGTAAGTTCACCAATGTACTGATATGCTTCCTTTAGAGGGTCATCACTAAGCACTATCGGAGCCACGTTCATTGGAATTTGCCCTTGGAAAAGCTTATCCAGTTTACGATACCAAGCCTTTCTGTACTTAGGTACTTCAATAGTACGGTCTTCCCAATCTTGATAAAGTTCGTACAGATTCACCATCCAAGCTAAACGCAATGGATGTAAAGGGCTTACCAACTTAATTTGGTTTTTGCTGCCGTCAGGCATTTCTACGGATAATAGAACCGTATCAATGTTCTGCAGCTTAACCACATCGTCTGTATTTAAATCCTTATCTAATTCCTCTCTGAGCCAAGTATTGTACTCAGAAAGATAGGCTTTAATCAGGCCCAAATTAGTTGTGAAGTCCAAAGTGCTTGTTAAGCCACTTTCGTCTTCTGCCGATTCTCGAATGATAGCAAAGAGGTCTTCTCTTAAAGCAATTAATTCATTGGGAATATTGACATCTGAGGCAGGCACAAACAGCGGTTCACGAATAGCCGTATCGTTCGGATTCATCAAGTAAGCATCTGTTGGATTTCCGCCTAACAGTGCCTCGACATGACCAAACTCATTGGCATTCTTCAAGAAAGTAGATTCCAACTGAATTAACTTCTTCGACAGCTGTATTTGATAGGCATAAGCAGCGCCAAAATCAAAGTGATAAGTGTTGTTCAAGTTGCCATCCACCCACAAATTACGGTCAACACCATCTGTAGGAATATCCAAATTCTCATTCTTTGCTAAATGGGCTGAACGATAAAGAATAATAGCTTGTGTAAAGCTATTTACCTTAGCTCGCTTATCAATTTGACCTTCGAGCACATCACCATCGTTTACAATGGTGAATACTGCAGATTCGTTGCAATATGCCACGTGGTGTTCCAAACGATATTGTTCCATTTGGAGGTTCGGGTTCTTTTCCTTTGCCTCCTCCCAAGCAGCTTGTACCAGGTCTTCTTTGAATTCTTTCTTCTGTTCGAGTACAATGCCGTTCTCATCAAGCGCACGAACACGCAGCAAGTAATCACCTTCATCAAACATGCCATCTGCGATGTTCACAGACATCTTACGTGACGCACGTTTGTTCGTGCCAACTTTGGCTTTCTTTATAACACCAACCTCTGAAAAATCGCTGATGTCAACCAGTGCTATTTCAAAAGAAACAATCGCAGGATTGTCCTTTGGTGCAGGGTCAGTAGTAATGGTAAAAGATACCTTCGACTTCTTCTCAGTAATGATGTTTAATACAAAATTGCCTTCATCGTCTCTAACCAATTCTTTCTTTGAATCCTTACCCGTGTTCAAGTCAACCATCACCTTCACTGGACCAGAAGATCCAGTTTCAAGCCATGGAATATTGGCATAGTTGAACTCTGGATGATTGCGCAGAATAGATTCAAACAAAGAATTTGCGTCTTCTACAGAATCATCAGAGGTAAGGAAGCTCATAAGTGCACGTTGAATAGTTCCTCTCTCGATAGGAAGAGAAGAAATGCGATCAGCAGCGGTCAAAGAAAAATCAGAGATAATAACTGAAGTCTTTTCTTTGTTCAGCATGAAACGTCTGCGCACAGCATTCTCATCCTTGAGAAGTGCCATGTCAGGCCACATGCCAAACACAAATAAGCCATTACCCCATGCTTCATCTGAGAACTGGTTTAGCTCCAAATAAAGTATATACGAGATGACATCATTCTTGTAGGCATGAACCTCGTCTCTAAGCAGTTCAAATATCTGTGCCCAGCTATATTTCTTTTCCTCAGGAATCTCGTCAATCAGCTTGCGAATGAAGGAGTCCTGTAGGTCTGATGCTGACAAATTTTGGAACGTAGCGTCACCATAAGAGTCTTCTGCTGACGTTCTGCTATTGGTCGGTACCAAGATGAGCACAGCCCTTGTGGGGTCATTTCTCAATTCAATAAGCTTGGTTGCATGGATAAACTCCTCTCCCTTTTCTTCTTCAGAGAGAATGAACACCGACAAATCCTTATTGATGGGGCGCAACAAAGGAAGCAGAACACGAAGTTCTTTCAGCGCGAGGCCTGTAATCTTCATACAATGCCCCGGACGAACTTGCTTCAACTTTGGTGCATACGTTTCAACAACATGTTGTATGAAACGCTCGTAATATAGAGTTCTTATTTCTTCCATCGTTTACATTTTATAGCGTGGGCGAATCTTCTGCAGGATGCAAGCGTCACTCATATCGGTGTAGAAACCAATCTGACGAAGTTTATCCTTAAAAGCTTCTACATTAGTACGGAATGCTTCATTCATTTCCACATCCGCATTGGCAAAACGTTTCTCATTTACACCATTGATGATTAAGCCATACCGGTCACGAATTTCACTAATTAATTCGTCAATCGATAAAGAACGAGTTTCGTAACCGCCAGTAGGCTTTTCCTTTAACACAAGGAGTTGCACCAACGTTTCTAAGAGCTTCGAGCCGAGTGCGCCACGTCGTGGATGGCGGCGTGAGCGACTATCAGCCAAAAGCATAGATGAAGAGTTCTTCATTGCCACAGCATCAAGAAACTCGTGTAAGTAGCGATACTGATAGTTACCCAAGTTTGATTTTTCTAATACATGAACCAACATATCGAAGTAGTCATCTTCAGGAAACAGTTCAAGCATTTCTCTAAAGTCTTCTTTATCAAACTCTTTCTCATCAGAGTTAGGAAGATCCTTCCGGATTCCATTCAAAACGGATTCATAGAAACCATCTGACTTGTTATTATCTTCTTTCAGTATTCTCAGCGCTTCGTCAATAGAGCATGGTTTTCTGTCTTGAATGATGTCGGCCATGTAGGTAGAACGAATGTACTTGCCAATGCCATTTTGCATTCTTTCCACATCTTTACAAGCATATGCAGAAACAATGCTATCTAAGTCATCAGTCACATCTACGAGCATCGACCAATCGTCTTCCACTTGACGTGAACCAGCATCCACCATTTTTGGTAGCAGGTAAATCAGTTTCATTGCATATAAAGCCAAATGGAAACCGCAAAGTATTCTCAGATAGTCAATGAATACAGCTCTAGGAAGCTTGTCTTTATAGAGAAGCAACCGACGAATATCGTCATTAAACAAGGTTGCCTGTTCACGGAGGAACGGCTGCGGAATGGCTTCTGCCACCTTATTTAATGTCTTACGTTCACGCAATGGTTTGGTGATATACAGAATACCTGTAGTATCTACATCCAAATCCTCACTTGAAACGATTTCTCCTGTCTGCTTATCCCAGCCCTTACTAAGGTAGCGCACCAATCCATGCATTACTTCCGGATTGCTTCGCAGCATCAGATAAAGTTGGTCTGACGCACGATAGTCACGACAAAATTTGCTGTTCTGAACACGGAAACTTAGCAAATGCAGAGGCTTTAGTGTTGATACATGCTCTTTTACTACATTACCACGATTCACCAACTCCAACAACGAACTGCGAAGCCAATCTTCCACGCCATCAGGGTTGTCGCTTACGCCATGCATTACACCTTGGCTTTCCAAGGTCGCCAAGTTCTCTTTTAGAATGTCAATAGTATATTCTTTACGGAAAGCCATTGATACCGGAGCACCGTCAGCATACATCTTGATAAAAAGATTGGTCAGCACACGGTCCAGCTTTACCGACTTAACATCGACATAGAATATTTCCTTATTCAGGAAGGCTTGTACACCTGTTCCTTTCTTTAGTTTTAATATCATATTCATTGCACGTTAAGAGGTTCAATTACTATATGCTTTTGACCGTCCAATCGTATAGCAGTGAACTTGCGGTTATTCTTTGTCACAAGTATCTCTGAATACGTTTTTGCCTCCAGCAAATTCTTAAATATCTGAAGCTCGATGAAGCGTCCACGCAAGTCATTCACAGAAGGACTAAAGCCTGCGTGAATGTATTCCAGCATTTCATACAAGTCAAGACTTACCGTCAGTTGGATAAATTTATCCTTTTTATGGCGGAATATCAAGCTGTCGCTTTCATACTCGATGTACTTTGTCAAGTGTTCAGTCTTATTCACATAGAGCTCGAACTCATCCAAAGAGAAACGACGGTAGCTCTTTGAAATGGGGTCTGCCACATTTGAACTTGCCAAAAGAAGATAACCCTTAGTTAGCATTTCATTAGAACAGCCCTCACTGGCAGAAATTGCACTCGCAAGGTCTTGCATAGTCTTGGCCAATTCCTTAGGATCTTCAAGGCGCAACTGCTTTTCAAAAGCACTGGCATATCGATAAGGTAATCTTCTTCTGAAATCAATGGCTCCTTCAAAATACTGATGACGCACGAACGACTTATGTCGGCTTGTTACAACCATACGAACATCGTCGGACTTCATTTCGTATGCAGGAATAATTTGATTGCAATCATTGAAGTCCTTCAGCAAAGAGCGCGTACGGTCGCTGAAGATGATGTAGTCGTTCGGACGTTTCGTGCGATAGTACAAATCACGGTCGAATGCAGGCAAAGCCACACCCGCAACGTCTGTTTCACGAAGTAACTTTACCAAACGGTCGTTTGATTCCAGTGTCGGCAGTTCGAAGTATTCTACCTTGTTGGGGTCCGGGTATGTAACAGGCGCTGTCAGGTTGAAATAGTAATATTGCCAATAGTACTCAGGTACATTGTCGGCATTTACCAATTCAATCAGTGCCTTTACTTCCTCACACGAATAGTCGCGGGTCAACATCCACGCAATCATCGAGCGCAAGTCGCGCATGGTGATATGGAGTTCACGCTTATAAACGATGGTGCGCACCAACCATTCCAAACGGTTGATGACCTCATCACCAGCGCTGGTATCTTGGAAGGTGTCCACATTGTATTTGATAAAGCAACGGTCGGCCACAGGACAGTTTTGACACTTACCCCACAATTCAGGGCGTGTCAACTTCTTCATTTGTTGAGCCAACAGGCTTGGCATCTTTATCTCAGCATCACGTGCAGTTACAGAGCGAAGGTTCAGGTTTATCACCATCAAACCAGGTAATAATTCAGCATGACCTTCCTTGTAAAAATACTCCTCAATGTTGTCCTGCAGCACACGCAATTCGGGACGCATCGATAGGAAGTCGACCAAACGACCTTCGTTGATGGCAATCACACGTCCTTCATGAGCCTGCGTATAATCATTCAGACCATAAAATGGAGAAAGAAACTCAGCCAATACATCATCATTTGCCTTGTCGTCTTCATCCTGTGAACCATCATAATTCGACTCGAATCGAACGCCAGAGATATAGAATTGGGAACCATTGTTCGTGTCAAATTGCTGCTTATCCACGCCCTTATCTTCTATGCGATGAATAAAGGCAGTCTTACCATCACCTGCATTACCAGTAATGATAATCAATTTGTACTTCAAAGCTTCAATATCGGCAATTAACTCTCTGTCCAAGCGAGTTTCAGAGTAAGTTAACGTATCAAATTCATGTTGAGCTACGCCAGCACGTGTACCTCCATTGCCATGGCGACTTTGGCTATATAGTGAGTTGATGTAGTCCACAGGATTCCCAACATCTTCTCCATTGTGGGTGATAGAAATTACAGATGAATCCTTTTGCATACCATCCAAACCGATAGCGTTCAGTGCATCCAGCATCTCTTGTGCTGTCTTGAAACGCTTATTCTTATCGGTAATAATAGACTTCATCACAAAGTCAGCCATCTCATTGGATAGTTTATCATTATAGTTGCGAATATCAGTAGACAACTTGTGAATGTTTGGACGCAAGTTACCACCAGGCCATGGATAAGCATGGGCGAGCAGTTCGTAAAGCGTGATGCCGAGCGCGAAGGTATCGGCAGAGCAATCCCAGTCAATCTTATTGCCTGAAACTATAAGGTCTGGAGCCATATAAGGGAAGGTTCCTCCAAACGACTTATCATCCGTCGTAGCCGAAATATTGAAATCAATCAACTTGTACAGCTGGCGCTTGTGCCACATAATGTTGCTGGGCTTGATGTCGCGGTGATACACAGGAGGCTTTTTGCTTTGCATATAGACCAAAGCACTAAGAATCTGTGTCGCCATCTTGAAAATTTCATCAACTGGAAGGCGCAAATCACCCTTTGTGTATTCTTGAAGGTTTTCGCCATCAAGCAATTCCATCAAAGTAAAGAACAAACCACCGGGAACGGTTCTGTCATTATGCTTGAACTCTACAATATTGGGATGATGTAATTCTTTGAGTGCATTAAACTCATTGATGGCATTATCAATAGAGGCATCCTTCTCGAATATCTTGATGGCTAAGAACTGCTTCTGCATATCGTGCCACACTTTGAAAACACGTCCAAAACCACCTCGGCCCAATATTTCATGAAGCGTCATGCTTGGAGAAACCTTCATACCAGGCTTCATATCCTTCAAGTATAGTGTCTTCTCTACGTGCTGAGTCGAAGTAGTATGAGAATTAGCAATCGTTTTATGTACCTCTTCATCAATCGCAGCATTGAGGAAGTCAAGCACTTCTTCTGCTGTTTGCCAACGCTTATCCGCATCAGCCACAATTGTCTTCTGCACAAATTCATCCATCCATGCAGGTAGCTCTTTCAGCACATGGCTGGGTAGATGGTCTTCAGGAAGTTCACCGCCCAAAGCCGTTACGAAAGTCAACACGCTATCAAAAGGCAATCGGCCTACCATCAGTTGATAGAATACCACGCCTAATGAGTAGATGTCACTAGCAGACGTTACATCGCCATCCAAAAGCTCAGGAGCTGTGTAAGGCGAGGACTGATCGCCAGCTGAATTTACAGAAAAACTCAAGTCGATGTGCTCTACAAACCATGACATTCTAAAGTTTGCCAAGGCTGCTCTTCCACCTTCATACACATAGATATTCTCAGGACAGATATTGCGATGATATACCTGCACCTTATGGGCTGCCTTCAAAGCGTTAGCCACATCCATGATAATGCTAAGCTTATCGGTTTGTTTGAAAGTCTTTTGATTGAGTTTAGCACGCAGAGAACTCTCATCTTGATAGCGACTTATCTCATAGTAGTAAGTCTGCTCTTCGTTCATCTGGCACTTTGTATTGACGATATAAGGAGAGTCGCCAATTTTTTCTTGTGCCATATAAGCGTTTTGCACTGACAAGTTTAGTTGTTGCAGTTCTTTCGGGCTTTTGTCCGCGACATCCAAAGGATATTCGCGCACACGATAACGAACCGTAGCGATAAACTGTGGTACACAGAGGTACTCAGTAAACTCTTCGGTTTCTTGAAGCTTCTCTTCGATGGTGTAGTTGAAGATGGTGGTGCGTTCAGCGCGTCTTCTTTCCACCGATTCTCCAGTAAGAAAATCGGTAAGTTGCGTCATCAATGGTTGAATACCATTTTCTGAACGTGCTACCACTTCATGGTTACTGATAAATTCTACGAGAGCTTCACCGAGCGTGAAAGTCTGCTTGTAAGTATCACAAGTTGGATCCAAACCAAACTTCGATTGCTGAGGATGGCTCAACGTAACCAAAGTGATGATCTGGCCAAAGTTCCAGTCGGGATGTTGGTTCTTGATTTTAGAAGCGAGGATACGGCTCTTTAGTCCGGCAGTCTTGTGTGGGTTTGCCACTTCCTGACCGTTACGGAACCAAGCATAGTCGTCGCCTTCGAGGTTTCCAGCCCAATCCTTATTTTCAATATGGTAGAGGGCATGAGGAGTCACCACAATACAGTCATATTCCCAATACTTCATGATACGGTTAGGTCCCGTAATGGCTATGTTACAGTTGGGAATGATAAAATAATTGTTGGGCAACTTCACAGACAGATAATCGAGTAAACGCTTTTCGCCGGCGTTTACAGGTCCATCATCATGAGGAGGTCTTTTGATTATTGCCATAATTATGCTGCTTTTTATTTGTTATTATCAAGTATATTCTTTAGTCTGTCAATGAAACGAGCAGTGTGGTTTCCTTAAACAGTCAAACTCACCTTTATGGTGCAGTGCGGACACTTTATTTGTTCTTTATGATACTTTGACATGGGCTACATGTTTTATATTAGGTGGAGGCAATAACTGCCGCTTTATCTCTGTAATTTATAGCCGAATTATAACCGAACTTCAATGCAATATACCTGATAATGAACTGCTTTGCAAACTTATCTATGAATTATAGCCGAATTATAACCGCAGTTTAGTCAATCCTATTTCGGTTATTCTCCATGTTCTTCCTTCTATTTGAAGTAAGTCTGATGACCCCATCTTAGAGAGCAAACGACCTAAATAGCTTTTCTTTGAAGTAGCATTCATTGAAGCAGGAAGGTTCTTGTGCAAGGCTTCGTAAACATCTGCCAACTTAAACCCTTCATTACCAGCATCCCTTGCTAATTGCAGAATGGTTTACTCAAGCAGTTTTTCTTCAAGTCCCTTTTCCTTGGTGTAATGTCCAATTTGATGCGTCAGCTTAGCTACTTGTAGTTCGGCGATCTTCCTTCAATGAACCCTTTCTCTTTCAGGTGCTTGACTGCATCTTTCGTAACAGGACGATGCTTCTGAATAGCATCCAACCAGACACATTCTTTCAGCGTCAAGTCTGTGTTTGTTTTCAGCAGCAAACTATACTTTTCATCAAGCATCTTACCATAGATGGTCACGCCAACGCTACGCTTATTATTATCGATGTCGTAGTCAGGCATTGGGAAAAAACGATTGCGTTGCTCAGCAAAAATCTTTTTGATGCCACGGCCAACGGTATCAATCATATTGAAGTTTACCATAGACATTCATTGCGATAGTGGCGTTGTGGACCTTTATGCTCCAGTGCATTTTCGATTGTACCGGGAATAAAGCTACCGCCATTGCCATAGTACAGTTTATCGTTACCTTCCACAAACGAAATACACTGTTGAAGGGTATAATCTTGATGGGCAATACAGTTATGGAAAGCTTCGCGTATGGTGTAGTCATCATATTGCTTCATGGTATCGGGGAAGAGTGTACCACCAGGCAATTCTCGCATCGTCTTGTTGCGTATCTTGGCCAGAACTTTATCCACGGTCAAAATAAAGGGAATAGTGAAATGCTCATAGTCAATCACAGTCTCATCTTTATCCTCCCACGTCCATGTAATCTGCGCCACAGCAGGATGTATTTTTTGAAGTGAGAGTGGTTTGCCTAATAGCAAGATTGCAGCTCGCGTGAGTTGACCATCACGCATTACACCACTATTTGAGAGAAACTCTTCCGCAGTCCAACCCTCAATTTCTTCTGCTGGAATTGATGATTTGTGCACCTTCTTGTACATAATACGAGCAGTTGCTATAGCCAATTCATCAAGGTCATCAATCGTAGCGTTAGGCACCAATTGTGCAGTCCAATCAGGAATAGATGGTTGCTGGCGTATCTCGTCTTGCTTGGCTTGGTTGAGAGGTTTCAAACTCTCACCATCACGTCCGTATGCAATGCCCTTCCACTTCATTACGATGTTTCGAGGAGTGGCAGGAACTTTAAACAAGAGCAC
>ENA-OOZT01000414-OOZT01000414.1-human-gut-metagenome-genome-assembly--contig:-NODE-414-length-36671-cov-6.704719_pt1 | contig 36671 bp, 32 predicted proteins | sample MGYA00241192_ERZ501407 | MGnify/ENA primary metagenome ERZ501407 (study PRJEB25962, sample SAMEA2042911) | human gut metagenome | biome: human gut; feature: human-associated habitat; material: faeces...
GGCGGCCGCAACTTCCACAAGGACGGCGATCGCAGAGACTTCCGCCGCGATGACCGCCGCGGGGAGCGCCGTGATGGCGAGCGTCGTAATTTCCGTCGTGATGATCGTCGTGACGGCGATCGCAGGGATTTCCGCCGTGACAACCAGCGTCGTGACTTCCACAAGGACCGCGACCAGCGTCCGGAAGGCGAGGAGCGCCGCGAATTCACCCGTGAAGAGAAGATGGAGTACCGCGAGGCGAAGCGTGGTGAATACCTGTCGAAGCCGCGTCGCAATTCCGACGGCACGATGAGCTTCCCGTCGCAAAACCCGTACACGCATCGTCGCCCGGGCGAGCCGAAGATGCCGAAGGGCATCGAGTGGAGCATGCTGTCCACCGATGACCGTGAGCGTCTGCGTGGCCTGTCCAAGGAACATGCGGAGAACATCGGCCTGCACATCCTCGCCGCCTACACGCTTGAGGAAAGGGATCCGGAGCTGGCGCTCGAACACGCCAAGTGGGTGGCGCATCAGGCTTCCCGTATTGATTTCGCGCGTGAGACCCTTGCGTTCGTGGCCTACCGTCAGGGCGATTACAAACTTGCCCTGCGTGAGTTCCGCACCGCGTTCCGCATGAACGGTTTCCTTGACTATCTGCCGTTCATCGCCGACTGCGAGCGTGGCATGGGCGAGCCGAAGAAGGCCATCGAAACCGCCATGAGCGATGACGCGAAGTATCTGCGCGGCGAATCCAAGGCCGAGATGTTCCTCGTGTACGCGGGCGCGCTGGGCGACCTCGAGCTGTGGGATAAGGCCATTGAGATCGTGCATACGCTGGGCCGTTCCAAGGGCCTGGCCGGCGAATACCGCATGCGTGCGGTGCAGGCCGAACAGTACTTCCTCGAGCAGGCCGGACGCTCCGATGAGGCCGTGGCCCTCGACCAGCTGCTTGACAAGCTTGAGCTGCAGTACGCCGATGCCGAAGAGGACGAGACCTCCGACGATCTGGTCATCGAATACGACATGCAGGAATTGAACGACGAGCTTATGGACAAGCTCGGCATTTCCGAAGATGACGCCCAGTATGCGCCGGAAGACGGGGATGAGGACGATTCCGAGGCCGTCGACGAGAACGGCGAGACCAACGATGAGACCCAGCTTGATGCCGAAGCGGCCAAGGAAGGCGCCGAGTCCGACGACGAGCCTGCCGGTGACGGCGAAAACGCGGGCGACTCCGAAGACGACCAGACTGAGGATGAGGTCGAATCCGCAGCCGATTCCGACAACGAGTGAGGTGCGGCAAAACAATGCTGAAATCCACAACCCGTCCGCTGAGCGAAGCCTACCAGCTGGCGCTGCTTGATCTTGACGGTGTGGTCTACCGTGGCAAGAATCCGGTGGAACATGCTGCAGAGAGCATCCGCAAGGCCGAAGGCCTCGGCATGACGGTGGAATACACCACCAACAATTCCTCCCGACTGCAATCCGTGGTGGCCGACCAGCTTAAAGGCTTCGACCTTGAAGTCGAACCATGGCAGGTCATCACCTCGTCCGTGGTGGCTGCCCGCATGGTGGCCCGTGCGGTGCCGCAAGGTGCGAAAGTGTTCGTGCTCGGAGCACAGCATCTGCGTGAGGAAGTCGCCAAGCAGGGTCTTGAAGTGGTTGATTCCGCCGAAGACAAGCCGGTCGCGGCCATCCAAGGCTGGTACCCGGACATGTCTTGGAACCAGATGGCGCAAATCGCCTACGCCGTAGAACAGGGCGCCACGTATTTCGTGACCAACCGCGACCTGACCATTCCGCGTGAGCTGGGCATAGCCCCCGGTTGCGGTTCCATGATCATGGCCGTCATCAACGCCACTGGTGTGGAACCGGTTTCGTCCGCAGGCAAGCCGGAATCCGCCATGTACGACGAAGCCCGACTGCTTGCCGCGCATGATGGTGCCGAACCAGTGGCCAAGGAAGCATGCCTCGCCATCGGCGACCGCCTCGATACCGATATCGAAGCCGGCAACCGTGGCGGCTATGATTCCCTGGCCGTGCTGACCGGCGTCACCAATCCGCATGAGCTGATGTTCGCTCCGGAGCATCTGCGTCCGACCTACATCGCCAAGGACCTGACCGGACTTAACGAGCCGGCCCCCGAAGTCGTGCATGAGGCTGGCGCTTGGAGCTGCCGCGACGTGCAGGCGCGCGTCGACGGCGATCGTCTTTACGTCACCGACATCACCAGCGTCGACGGTCTTCGTGCGGCCTGCGCCGCCATGTGGGATGCGGCGGATCGCGGACACAGCGTCGACGGCATGATCGTGCCGGAATTCCGAATCGCCTGATTGCCGCACGTGCGTATGCGCAACATGAATGACGATTCCGGTGCCGTCGTCCGACTCGACATCGCGCTGGTGGAGCGTGGCGTCACGGATAGTCGCTCCAAAGCACAACGGCTGATCGAATCCGGCAAGGTCCGGGTGAACGGCACCGTCGCATCCAAAGCGTCGCTCAAAGTCACGGCCGCCGACACGCTTGATGCCGATCTGGGAGACGATTACGTCTCCCGTGGAGCCTACAAGCTGGTCGGCGCGTTCGACATGTTCTCCCAGACGGGCCTGCGTTCCGCGGAAGGACTCGATTGCCTCGACATCGGCGCGTCCACCGGCGGTTTCTGCGACGTGCTTCTGCGACGCGGTGCCGCGCATGTGATCGCGCTCGACGTGGGGCACGGCCAGCTTGACCCGCGCATCGCAGGCAACGAGCGCATCATCGAAATGAGCGGCGTCAACATCCGCGACGTCGAAGCGGATGATCTGCCGTACCGGCCAAGCATGATCGTATCCGACGTGTCATTCATCTCGTTGACATACGTGATTCCCGTCATCGCGCGCATCGCCGCGCCCGGCGCACACGTCGTGCTGCTGGTCAAACCGCAGTTCGAAGTCGGCAAAGGCAACCTCGGCAAAAACGGCATCGTGGAAAGCGAAACCTTACGCAAACAGGCGCTCGACACCGTCACCGCCTGCGCGAAAGCCAACAGACTGGATGTACGCGCCACGGCGGTCTCACCGATCGAAGGCACGCACGGCAACATCGAGTATCTGCTGTATGCAGTGGCGTAAACCGTTCTCCGCCAATCGATAGCGTAAAAATGAAAGGCCGGCAGCCCATATGAAAAATCCCATATGGACCGCCGGCCTTTTGCATGTTCCGCGGGCCTAGCCCCTCAAAAACTTGTCGATCTGATCCTGCTTGCCCATGATGATGAGCTCGTCGTTACGGTGCATAATCAGCTCTTTCGAACCGTATTCGAATTCCTTGCCCGGCGATTTGACACCGACCACGGTGATGCCGAACCGTTCATGCACGCGCGCATCCTCGATGGAGTAACCGACGACATGCGGGGGAGTGTGGATCTTCACCACGCTGTACGCGCCTTCAAGCTCGATGTAGTCCAGATAGTTGCCGGACACCAAGTGCCCTACGCGTTTGCCGGCATCGGTCTCCGCGTTGATGATGTGGCGTGCCCCGATACGCTGCAGGATGCGGGCGTGTTCCTTGGACACTGACTTGGCCCAGATGTCGGAGATGCCGGCATCAAGCAGATTACCGGCGGTGATGACGGACGCTTCGACGCTGTCGCCGATGGCTACGACCGCCGTGTCGAAATCGGACGCGTTGATCTGCTCCAACGCCATCACGTCGGTCATATCGGCCTGCACGGTGGGGATCTGCGAGGACCAGCGGTTCACCAGTTCGCCGTCCTTGTCGACGGCGAGCACATCCTGTCCCATCGTATCCAATGTGGTGGCTACGGAACTGCCGAAACGGCCGAGTCCTACCACAAGAACGCTTCTGGTGTTGTTAGCCATGATTGTTCGTGTACCTTTCGATGTTCTTTCCGGATGTCAAGTATAGGAAGTCGTATCGCTGGTCCTGTTCAGCCAACCACGATCTGCTCGGTGGGGTAGCGGACCGGCTCCACATTGCGCGGCCTGGAGATCGCGTAGGCGATGGTAAGCGGACCGAGCCTGCCGATGAACATGGTCGCGGCGAGAATGTACAGGACCGCTGGACTAGAAGCGCTGGCCACGCCGACCGAATAGCCTCCCAGACCGAACGCCGAGCAGGTGTCGAACAGCGCGTTGCTCAACGAGCAGCCGGTGATGGCCATCAACGCCATGGACACCACGGTGACAAGCATCAGACATGACGTGGTGACGGCCACAGCGGTCATGACGGCTTGCGAATGGATGCGACGATGGAACGCGTTGACGTCATGGCGTCCGGTGAACGCGGCACGGCAGGTCAACAGAATCACGGCGAATGTGGTGACGCGGATGCCGCCTGCGGTCGAAGTGCTGCCGCCGCCGATGAACATGACGATGGACAGGAACACCTTCGTCGCGTCGCTCACGCCCGGCATCCATGACAGGTCGAAGCCGGAACTGCGGGGCATGACGGCCGCCACCATCGCATGCCACAACCGCGGTTCCACACCTTCGGTGGCGAACAGCAGTTTGTTGTTCCATTCCATGAGGAGGAACCAGGTGAACGAGGCGAGCACGATGCAGAACGTGGTGGTCAGCGTGAGCTTGGTATGCAGGCTCCAACGCTTCGGCGGACGATGGTTGCGCCATGAGCGCATGAGGTTAAGCAGGACGGGGAAGCCGAGCGTGCCGCAGAACGCGCTGACGAGGATAGGCAGACCGACAGCCCAATTGTTGACATGCAGGCCGGCGCCGTCAGGGGTGAAGCCGGCGTTGTTGTATGCCATGACCGCGAAGAACAACGATTCCCACAGCGTGTGCCGCACATTGCCATGATTGACTTTGTACAGGCCGGGGAACAGCGCCACGAACGTGATGCCTTCGATGGTGAACGCGGTGGCGATGACCACGGTGAGCACGCCCTTGATCTCGCCGAGTTTCGTGGTGCCCAGCTCGTTGGCCGTCAGCAGCTTTTGCGTGGCCTTGAGATGGTGGTTCACGGCCAAGGCGATGAGTGAAGCGAACGTCATGACGCCCAAGCCGCCCATCTGCACGGAGAAGATGAGCACGGCCTGGCCGAAAGCGGACCAATGCGTCGTCGAATTGACGATGGAGATGCCACACGTCGAAATCGCGGAGATCGCGGTGAAGAACGCGGTGGTGAATGTCGTTTGCTCGTCTTTCGGTGTGGCGGCGGGAGTGAGCAGGAGCAGCGTGGACAACGCGCCCAGAAGCGTGAAGTACAGGATGGTCAGGCGTCCGGGATGCGTGGTGAGTTTGTGCATTAGGCTGCGTTTGCGCGGCTTGCGCTCCTCTGCCATGGCCTTTTCGAACGTGTCTCCGGAGAACCACCAGGCATAGCCATGCGAGGCCTCACGATTGGAGGAGGACTCGTCGAAGACGAGGTTGGACATGCTGTTCCTCGCTCCTTGTCTGTATAAACGGTCTTCGTTTCCTTGAGCTATTGTAGACGGTAGTGTGACGAATGGGCCATGGGCGTACCGTTCGACGGTTCCGCGGTGGCTCCGTGGGACTCTTCGGACGTCTGCGGCGTGTTCTGGACACCCGCTGCCGTCATTCGTTCATTTGTTCGACTACACTGGCGGGTAGTGGCACCTCGCATGGGGCGCCCGTTATACGAAAGGGTTTGCGATGATCGGTACCCGACATGCGGTGGTGGTGACGCATACGCGTCTGCGTGAAAGCGGCACGGTGGTCGAAGAAGCCGTCGAGCAGTTGAGACGCGCCAATTTCGAAGTGACGATCATCGACAATATCGAAGCGCCCGAGTTCGGCAGCAGGACGCCCGCCGTGCCGAAGAACACGGAAATCGTGGTGGTGCTCGGAGGAGACGGTACCATCCTGCGCGCAGCCGAACTGGTGCATGCCACCGAAGTGCCCATTCTCGGTGTGAACCTGGGCCACGTCGGCTTTCTTGCCGAATTTGAAAGCTTCCAGATGAGCGAGGCCATCCGCCGGATCGCCGACCATGACTATTCCATCGACGAACGTATGATCGCCCACGTCGACGTATGGCTGCCGGGCGCGACGGAACCCATCGAGGACTGGGCGTTGAACGACATCACGCTGGAACGTGCGGACCGAGGCAAGATGGTGGAACTGTCCATCCGTGTCGACGACGTGGAGATGAGCTCCTTCGGTTGCGATGGCGTGATCGTATCCACGCCGACCGGTTCCACCGCATATGCGTTCTCCGCGGGTGGGCCGATCATGTGGCCGAATGTGAAGGCATTGCAATTGGTGCCGTTGGCCGCGCATGCATTGTTTGCACGTCCGCTCATCATCGGTTCCGGTTCCACGTTCGCCATTGACATTCTTGACGATTCCACGTCGGATGGCTGGATCTGCTGCGACGGCCGTCGTCAACGCGCCCTGCCGAAAGGCACACGCATCGAAGTGCGCGAATCGAAATGCACTTTGCGATTGGCCCGTCTGTCCGGCGTGCCGTTCACGAACCGTCTCGTCACCAAATTCGACCTGCCCGTCGTCGGATGGCGCGAGCAGGCGCGCAAGACCGGCGGCACGCATCATGGGCAATCGTTCCCGGGAACCGGCAAACCGGAAAGCGGGAAGTGACAGGGCATGCTGGAAGAGCTTGAGATCCACAATCTCGGTCCGATCCGTTCCGCGCTGATCGCCCCGGCAGGCGGTATGACGGCGATCACCGGCGAAACAGGTGCCGGCAAATCGATGCTGCTCAGTGCGATCCGACTGATTTCCGGCGGTCCCTCCGACGGCGGCCGTGTTTCCGTCGGCGCTCAGGAGGCGTGGGCGCAGGGCGTGTTCGAAGTCGCTTCGTCGCCGGCCGCGGTGGCCGCCGCACGGGAGGCTGGCTTCGAGCCAGAGGACGGCGAACTGTTCCTGTCGCGCAAGGTGCCGGCTTCCGGACGATCCCGCAGCATGTTGTCGGGGCGTAGCGTGCCTCGTTCCGTGCTTGCTTCCGTCGCCGCCGAATTGGTGACGATCCACGGCCAGGCCGACCAGTTACGTATCGCGACCGTTTCGCGGCAGCGTGAATTCCTGGACCGCTACGCGGGGGATGAAGTGGCGTTGGCCGCCTACGGCAAGACGTGGAACGCGCTGCGCGCAATGGACGAGCGTTTGGAAAGGCTCAGCAGCCAGGAATCGTCCATGCGCCAGCAGGCGGATTACCTGCGTGAGTCAATCGAACGCATCAACCGGGTCGACCCGCAGCCGGGGGAGATGGACGAATTGCGCGCACGGCGGGACCGCATCGAAAACGCCGCCGAAATCGCCGAAGGCGTGACCCGCGCATTGGGTGCGTTGGACGCTTCGCAAGTGGCGGATGACGTTGAATCGGCCAGCGCCGCCGATTTGATCGACCGTGCCTCGCAGGCATTGCGCGCCATTCACGTGGAAGGCGTGTTCTCCGAACTCGCCGACCGGCTCGACTCCATCAGCACCGATTTGTCCGACGTGGTGTTCAGCCTGTCCGGCGAAGTGGACAATGAGGCGAGCGTGGAGGATCTGGATGCCATCAACGGGCGCATCCACGAGTTGGACGAGCTGACCCGCCGGTGGGGGCCGGAATTGTCCGACGTGATCACGTGGAGGGACAAGGCCGTATACGATTTGGAGGATTTGGACGCCTCGCCGGAAAAGGTCGAACAGCTGGAAGCCGAACGCGCCCAACTGCTTGAGGCTGCGAAAAAAGCCGCGCAGGCTGTGAGCAAACGGCGTAGAGCCGCGGCGAAGGAACTCGCTTCCAAGGTCACCGCGGAACTTGATTCGCTGGCCATGGGCACTTCGAAACTGGAGATCCGCGTGGCGGAACGCGAACAGTTGGACGTCACCGGAGCGGACGACATCGAATTCCTCTTCACCCCGTTTCCCGGCTCCCCGCAGCTGCCGATGGGCAAAAGCGCGTCCGGCGGCGAATTGAGCCGTCTGATGCTCGCGCTTGAACTGGTCGCCGCCGAAAAGCATGTCGTGGCCGGAGGAACCGTGCCGCCGATGACATTCATTTTCGACGAAGTCGATGCGGGTGTGGGCGGCAAGGCGGCTGTGGAATTAGGCGCGCGATTGGCCAAGCTTGCCCAATCCGCGCAGGTGTTGGTCGTCACGCACCTACCACAGGTCGCATCCTGGGCGGACGAACAGTATGTGGTCGCCAAAGGTGAAACGGATGACGGATCAATCGCCACCACCATCAATCAAGTGCGTGGAGAGGCGCGTGTGCACGAAATCGCCCGCATGCTTTCCGGCAGCGAAAGCGAGACGTCGCTGGAACATGCCGAGGAACTACTCAAATCGTCCGTGCTTGACTGACCCGTGGCCGATAATCGCAGGCAAGTCTCAAAATCAATCGCAAAACAGAAAAATCGAAAAACACAACCCATCAGAGGAGCTGACATGACGCAGGAAAACGTGAGCAACCAAGGTAAAGGTGCCATTTTCGATCTTGACGGCACGTTGCTCGACTCCATGGGCGTGTGGGACCAGGTGGATGTCGATTTTCTCGCCAAGCGTGGATTCGAAGTGCCGGACGACTACATGCAGAAGGTCGCCGCCATGCAGTTCCGGCAGATCGCCGAATACACAATCGCACGCTTCAGCCTGTCGGACACTCCTGAGGAGCTGATGGAGGAGTGGGATCATATGGCGCGCGTCATGTACTCCACGGTGGTAGAAGCCAAGCCGCACGCGCGTGAATACCTGGCAACGTTGAAGGCGAGCGGGGCGAAACTGGCCGTGGCTACATCATTGCCACCGATGCTGCGAGAGCCGGCTATGAGGCATGTCGGCATTTTCGATTATTTCGACGAGGTGGTCAGCGTCGACGATGCGGGCGATATCGGCAAGGACAGGCCGGACGTGTACCTGCTGGCCGCGTCGAGGCTCGGCATCGAGCCGACCGACTGCACCGTATTCGAGGATCTGCTCGTCGGCATGCGCTCGGCCAAGTCCGTCGGCATGCGAGTGTGGGCCATGCACGATGATTCGTCCGATGCTGATTGGCCGGTGATTTGCGGTCTGGCGGATGGTGTCATGTTCGATTTCCACGACGCGCCTGCCGCATTGTAGGAACCGTTGTCGTACGGGATATATGCATTTGGGGCTTTCCGTTGATTCGGAAGACCCCAAATCCGTTCTCCATAAGAGTCTACCGGTTGGCTCGGTTCAGATGTCCTTGCTACCGTAAATATGCAGTGATATCTTGCTGGAGAACGCTAAGGCGAGTACGTCGATGATCAAGAATGCCGCTAATGCAATGGCTTGGTGCCGGCTGATCGCCTCGGCCAGCTGTTCGACGGTCTTTTCGAATTCCGGCAATGCCTTGCGCAGTCCGATGACCGTGCCCACGATCACGCCGATGCTCAGAATAATGGCGGCCATGGCACGATAAGGGGAGAACCGGTACAGGAACGGCTGCACGATGGTGTTGAGTAGCACGAGGGTCAGCACGGTCATCGCGGCGAAACCGATCGCATCCGTCACTTTAACTGGCTCGTGCATGGTGATGCCGGCGCCGTTCGGACCGACCAGACCCATGATGTAGCCGGACGGCAGGTCGAAGGTCACGTCATCCAATGTGAAGCCGGAATCATAATGCTTCGTCAATCCGGTTACGCTCAAGGCCAAGGTTGGCCGTGTCCCTTGGGGAGCGAGGAATCGTTCATGATTGTTCCCTGTATGCTTTCTCGAACATGCCAAGCAGATCAAGCAGGCTGATGTCGGCGGCTTTGGCCTCGATGGAAACTTCACGGAGCTTGTCCATGATGCGTTCGCGAGCACGTTCCTTCATGAGTTCGTTGCCTCGTTCCATCACGAACGTGCCTTTGCCCTGCACGTTCTCCACGAGCCCCTCGTCAGCCAGTTCGTTATACGCTCTGGTCACGGTGAGCACGCTGACGCGCAGTTCCTTGGCGAGCTTGCGCAGTGAGGGAAGCGCCTCGCCTGCCATAAGCTCACCCGACATGATCGCGGACCTGATTTGGTTCTTGATCTGTTCGTAAATCGGTTCTCCGGACACGGATGAGATGATCGGCTTCAATCTGTGCCTCTTTTTCTGTATGTTTCGTAGGTGATATATCTCCCAGCCGAACAGTTAGATGCAAACTGTTTAGCTGTTATATATAACAGTAACACAGAAAACCCGTACTGTTATTGCGTGTCGCATAACAGTACGGGTTCTGTTGGAATATAAGGAAATCCGCCGCTCCATGAACGCCTCTTGCGGTCGGCGATTGACGGAATCGACATTTACTTGCGTTCGCGGATTCCCGTATGGACGGTTATATGCGAGTCGGATGGATGATACGGCGGAAACACAGGTAGATCAGCCATGCCAACGACATGATCGTCAACATAGGCAATGTAGGAAACCGGCGATGAGTTCCACTTCAGTCATGATTGCGATTTGCTTCGCGCCAAAGGAGAGAGAGCGTCCCTTTTGGTGCGATCCGTCGCCTGGGTGGTGTTGCTATCTTGCTGCATGATTGGCAGTTTCTTATCAAGCTGCTTAAGCACGTCCAAATCAAATCCTGTCGGATTGCCGTCCTTGTCCGCGTAGGAGTACGGCGAATCCTGAGTCTCCAACGCAAACTTGATCGTCGTCACGCCACTGTCGCTGTCTTCGGAAGACGCCGTACCGCAGGCCGCAAGTGAGCCCACCGTCAATAGCGCGATCGCCGCGGCCGTCGCTGCTCTTAGCTTTTTCATAATGAAACGAATCCTCTCTTGCCCATCCCATGGTTTGTGGGGTGCTCGTATGTGATGGCCTCAAAAGTCGTGGACTGATTCCGGCATGCAGTGGTACTAGAGACCATGGCGCGGAAAAACGCCCTTTCCGTGATTGCCGCTAGTTATAGGGGGTTATAGTTTCCCCAATGTAATTGGGTTTGATAGGCCGCCATAGATTTTGTTCGGAACACGGCTTGAACAGGTGATGCACTCGAATGCCATATCTGGATGTTTAATGATCCCGAACGATGATGGTCATCAGTTCCTGACGGACTTCATGATGGTGTTACACCTTTGGAATCACCTGATTGGTGTTGTGATTCCAGATGAGAGTGTTTCCTCCGTGTTACCGGGTTGAACCGTTCGTAACGTCGGATGCATCCATCGTTAATTCGAGCCACCTATCTTGTGGAATACAAGTTTTCCCCGTTTTCCTTCATACCAAAACGTGGAAGGCTTGGTTTTGTGAAATGGCCGCTTTGATCGGCCATCCTCCCGCAGAATCTTGCCGAGACGAACGAACAGCGCGATGCGCTTATCAGGGTCTCTCGGTTTCGGATTGCCCAGTGATATGCGCAGTCGCAGTAGCGGAAGGCATGAAAATGAGTGAATTTGACCTCATCATCAAAAACGCGACGATATGCACCATGGATTTAAACGGACGCACGATAGACAAAGGATATGTCGCGATTCGAGAAAACGATATCGTCCGAGTCGAGGAAGGCGACGTGCCCGAGAACTGCGGATCTGCTCAAACCATCGACGCGGCTGGACAGGTCCTATTCCCAGGCTTCGTGGACACCCACACGCACATCTTCCAATCTTTCCTCAAAGGCTTGGGCGCGGATCACAGGCTGATCGAATGGCTAAACCTGTCGGCATTGCCATATGGGGAATACATGACCCCGTACCAACATCGTCTTGCGGCTCAGCTCACATGCATGGAAGCAATCAAAAGTGGCTGCACCACTCTGTGCGAGTTCTTCTACACCGACCAAAATCCAGAACTTGCCGACGGATGTATTGCGGGCATGGAGGATACGGGTATCAGAAGCGTGTTCATCAGGACGTTCCAAGACAGGGGAGAAGACTACGGCATGCCGTCCTGCATGATCCAAACCGTTGAAAAGGCCATGGAGGAGGTGGCCCGCCTCCGCCACGACTATGCGAACCGTGGCGACATGCTTTCCATCTGGACGGGACCAGATGTCACATGGTCAACCTCCAAAGAGGGATACCGAACCATGCTGGATTACTGCCTGGCCGAAAACGTACGCTATGCAATGCATATTGATGAAACTGAGGTGGACAATGACATGTGCCAAAAGAATTACGGGCAAGACATCGTTCCGATGCTCGACGAAATGGGATTCCTTACGGACAAGATGCTCGGGGTGCACTGTGTGAATCTCACGAACGACGAAATACGGCGCTTCGCCGACAATGGGGTTTCAGTAAGCTATAACCCCGTTTCCAACATGTATCTGGGCTCCGGTGCGGCACCGATCCGCGAATGCCTTGACACGGAAGTCACGGTGTCGGTCGGAACCGATGGCGCGGCGAGCAACAATACCACGGACTACTTGGAGAGTCTGAAATTCGCGGCACTCATCCAAAAAGGCTTCACTCGAGACGCGGCGCGAATCACCGCGTCGGAAACCATCGCAATGGGTACGAACGGTGGTGCCAAAGCCATCGGAATGGAAGATAAACTCGGCAGCATCGAAGTCGGAAAACGTGCTGACATGTTCCTCTTCGAACCACGACACCTCAAATCCATTCCGATGCACGACCCCTATGCTACAGCGGTCTATTCCTCATCTCAGGAAAACATCTCAACCACCATCGTCAACGGCAAAGTGGTCTATCGGAACGGTATGTTCGCCTGCGGAATAGACGAGCGCAACCTATCAGACAAAATCACATGCGAGCTTGGGAGGCTCAAGGTTCAAATGGAACGTTCCTGAATGGCATGATTCAACCCGAAAAACATCAGATTGAAAACAGAGAACAAAGACTTATAAGACCATTCAACGTTAGGAGGGCACCATGTCCAAAGAGGAAACCACGCAACTGGTGGCGAGAGTGGATGACAAAATCCCATTCGGACGTTCGGTGATTCTCGGATTGCAGCATGTGCTGTCGATGGATCTATACATCATGCCGCTGATTCTGGGAGGCGCTATCGGCCTGCAGGGAGGGGAACTCTCGTTTTTCCTACAAATGAGCTTCTACGCATGCGGAATCGCCACACTGTTGCAAAGCGGACTATTCATGAAGTATCCAATCGTTCAGGGTCCGTCATACGTTCCCCTCGGAGCGTTGTGCATGATTGGTGCCACGATGGGAATTCCCACTATGATCGGCAGCCTGATTCCGGGAGCGATAATCATCATCTCGCTTGGATTGACCAAAGCGTTCTCGAAATTCATTCGCAAGGCAATCCCGCCATTCATCGGAGGGATCATTATTCTGATCGTCGGCCTTACCCTCGTGCCGACGGCAGTGCAAGGTGTGTTCAGCACCGATGGCGATCTTTCGGTCAACTCCATCAGCGGATGCATCACATTCGGAGTGCTTCTGCTATGCATGATCCTGCAATACAAGCTCAAGGACAGCAGAATCCTTCACATGTTCTCGGTGATCATAGCTCTGGTGATCGGAACGGTCACCGCGTGGGCTCTCGGCGGCACTGACTTCAGCTCGGTGGGATCCGCCGCATGGTTCGCGCTCCCGGAGCCTTTGCATTTCGGAGCTCCTCAATTCAACTTCGAGGCATGTCTCCTCATGGCGGTGGTCTACTTGTTCGTGTTGCTTGACACCACCGGCACTTGGTTCACGATTCAAGCCATCACCGGCGAACCCATGGAAGACGAAAGAATTGACCGAGGCACCATCGGAGAGGGTTTGGGATGCCTGACCGGAGCGCTGTTCGGCGGTACCCCCATGACGGGCTATTCGTCGAATGCGGGATTGATCGCTATCACCAAAGTCGCATCCCGCCGCGTTGTCATAGCAGGAGGAACGATCCTTGTGATGCTCGGGTTCTGCCCGAAGCTCATGGCTGTGATCACCTCGCTTCCCACGCCGGTCATCAACGGAGTGTTCGCCATGGTCTGTATGACGTTGATCTCTAATGGAGTGAAAATGATCAAAGATACCGTGATGGATGACCGTGCCACCCTTATTCTCGGTGTTTCGGTCATGTGCGGTGTCGGCACCATGATTTTGCCGGACGAAGTAGTGCAGGCGGCGCCTCAATTCATCCAGTACTTCCTCTCATCCGGTATTGCTGTGGGCGGCGCGGCCGCAATACTGCTGCAACTGCTCCTGCCTGAGGTCAGTTCCGAATCATCAAAATGTGCCGTAAAAAAGGATGATGCTGTGACTGCTGCGGCTGCCGTCTAAGCGATTTGACCATAGTCTCCGGAATATGTGAATGGCGTATGTGTTCAGAGTGAACCGCATCACGATCGTTAGACTAAATGAATCCGGATTTGACGATCGGGATGCGGTTCAGCGTTTCCGGACGAGGTATCGGGATTGTTTAGAAAATGGAACCATCAAGCTTATCAAGCGCACGCAGCAAAGAATCAACATGGCCCTTCGCACGCACGTTGTATCGGGCAACACGAATCACCCCATCACCATCAATCACAAAAGTCGAACGAATCACACCCTCATAAACCTTGCCATACAATTTCTTCTCACCATACGCGCCATACAAACGATGCACGGCCAAATCAGCATCCGACAGCAGAGGAAACGTCAAATGGTCGCGCTCGCGGAATTGGATGAGCTTGTCCATCGGATCCTTCGAAACGCTGAGCACTGTGAATCCGCGGGAGCTTAGGCGTGCGAGGTTGTCACGGAAGTCGCAGGCCTCGGTGGTGCAGCCGGGAGTCATCGCGGCAGGGTAGAAGTACAGGATGATATTCTGGCCGCGCAATGCGGAGAGCGTGACACTACCGCCGTTGTCGCTGGGAAGTGTAAAGTCCGGGGCCGTTAGTCCTGCTTCGAGTCGTGCGGATGCAGGAGGGTTCTGTGCTGCCGAGGCTACTGACGGATTGATGTCGGACATGATTATCTCCTTACTGTTCTTCGGATTTCAAGTGCCGATACCAAGCGAGAATAAACGTCATCATACCCGCCTTTGCGTGTGCACAGTTCGTTGACTCGTTGCGCGCCGCCGCGAACTGCCCAAGCAGTAGGCGTCAGACCTGTCAAGGGAACAAATCGGAAAAAGATCCTGCGCGAAGTATGGTTTGAAACGTGTCATCGTGCGCATTTTCTGGATCTGTCGGCCTTGTGCTGAGCAAAGCAGGCTGTATCTCGCCTATGTATGGCAGATTTCGGGATGTGACATGAGGCATCTCGCTTATATATGGCAGTCGGTTTCGCGAAAATGAGGTTTTTCATGCCCCCCTACCTACTGCTTTGACGGACTGACCTGCCATATATAAGCAAGATATCTCCGGACACGTTCGCAAATCTGCCATACATAAGCGAGATATGAGCAAAACGGTGTTCAACAACAAAGGAAACGTCAAATGATCGCGCTCGCAGAATCGGGCATGAGTACTCTTTAGCTACTCTTCGGAATTCAGAAGCCAAGTGGAAAACGAACTGTCATACAATTCCGTTTATCTCCTATGATGTTTTCCAGAACGGGGAAATTTCGGGGAAGCATGGCGCGTTGAAGAGAGGGACATCCACGTCGCACCGTACGACAACGGAGAACAAAGACGCGGCAGCGAACGTCACCGCGAAATCCATATGGTTCAAACGACAGCTCAACATGGCGGTTGCGGCGGTGGGCAGCGTCGCATTGTGCGCCACCATGGCCTTCGTCGCGGCACTCACCGGCTACGTTTCCTCAAGCGACCTAGACTCCGCAGCATACAAGATGGCGGCCTCCCAAGCTGAAATCACCGAGAGTCTCATCACCGACAGCGACGGCGTGCGGAAGGTCTACAATTCTGCCGCCATAGCGTTCCCTGACGGGCACACCGACTCCTACCAGAAGATGCATCGCGCCGGATCCGAGGAAACCGCATGGTCGTTGCCTGGCAGCACGCCGGTCATGTTCGAGATGCCCGAGTGGACCGGCTCGGACGGCAAGCCGCTCAAGGCCGGTATCGACATTTGTTGAGACGGCCACTTCTATCCGGAACTCGGTCGTTATTATGCCGCGTCCGGAGCCGAACTGTTTCTGCATCCGACGGCCACGACCGGCAACGCATGGCATCGCGAATCCCGCATGGGCAGCTATACCGACCGTGACGGTCTCGCAGTGATCACCGACAACGTGTGGGGTCCCGACGGGTATCCGCTCGACGTCGACGGCAACCCGATCTACTTCGTCGATGAGAACGGCGACACCGTTTCCTCCGGCAAGGACATTGCGGTCTACAACTACGCAGGAGTTGGATCTGACCCGTTCCGCACGTCGAGCCTCATCATCAACGCATGGAGCGGCAAGGATGGCACCCCGTTCGACTACTCCACGGGCAGCGCGCTCGACACCAGCGGAACAGGCAAGGGCGCGTCCGACAGCGAATCGGCCGACATGACGTTCGCCGAAGGCGCCTACGATCCAGACAATCTGGAAATCCGACAGATGAACTTGTCCCGCGCAGGGTTCAGTGTCATGAACTTCAACGCTCGCCTCTGCTCCAAGATGTACGATCAGCTCGCCAAACTGACCATCCCAGGATATCAGGCCATGTATGATGATCCGACCGAACTCGACAAGAGCGCGCTCGAAGCTCCGATCGCGGCGGCACAGGCCAAGCTTGCCGAATTCGGCAAATACACGGACGATACGGTCGCATCTCTCACGGAAGCGTACGAGCAGGGTTAAGGGTCAAAATGTGTGTCTGGCTCGGCGTGTCGCGGGGGTTAGATTTGGCCTTTTTGAATGCCGATTGAGTGGGTGTAGTCGGTGTCGATAGCGTTGTCGTAGAGGGCTGGGCGTCCTGTTTCGTGGTCGGCTTGGTTCTCGGTTTGGGTCAGGGTGGATACTTTGGCGAGTTGGCCCTGGCCCCAGTCGGACTGCCTGGCGATTCGTACTGGATCGTCAGGCAGTTCCGTTTTTAAGTAGAGCCACCAATCCAGCATGCGGCGTTGTCGTTCGCCTGATCTGCCGCGGTGGGTTCTGGCGAGCAGTTTGAGCTGGGCGTTGATGCCGCCTTCTAAGCTGTTGGTGGTGGATTTGATCCGCTCGGGCGCAAGGACTCCTGCTGGCGGGTTGAGGTAGACAAACAGCATCTCGGACCGCCAAAGATGGTTGAGGCTGTTGTAGGCCTTGCGCACGTTGTGGTGGGTCCACACGCGGGTCCATGCACCTGTTTTGGGGTCTTTGATCATGGTTTTCTCGTTCATCCATTCCCGGTAGATCGTTGAAAACTCGTGCAGTTGCACACCCCACGCGGCGGCTTCATCCAGTGTGGTGATCCGGGTCAGTTTCAGCGCAAGTCGGTAGATGGTGCGCCCGGCATCGGTGCGTGGGTTGGTGGTGGTGTAGCGGCGGACCACGCGTTGGGCGTGGATGAGGCAGCGTTGAATTTTCGTAGTCGGCCAGCACTTTTTGATTGCGCTGTATGCGCCTTGGCCGCCGTCGATGACGGCGATGAGTGGGGCTTCGATGCGTTCAAGCAGCAGTTGGTAGTCGCGGGTGGTTTCGTGTTTGCACCAGTGCCAGGCGATCACGTGGTCGATGGTCGCCGCGACGATCAGGCAGCCACCGGCGGTGTAGGTGCCATCGAGAAATACCTGGTCGTAGATCCGCTTGTGGTGGCCGGCGGTGGGGTCAGGCACATCAACGAGCCAGCACCACTTGAAGCGCCGCTTCATGGTGGCGCGGCTAACACCGTTTCGTTTGGCTAGGTCGTCGAGTGATATTGCGGTGGTGCAATGCTCGATGAACTGGGTGAACACTGCCGCGTTGGTGATGTCGTTTCGACGTTTGACGCTGGAGGCGCCGCATTGTTTGCAGCGCCATCTGGTGGTGCCTTTGCTGGTGGTGCCGTTGCGTTTCATTTCACCGCCGCAGTGGCAGCGTGGTTGGTTCTTCGACATTGCGACACCACACCACGCCGCGCATAGCACATCACGGCTGCCACACCGAGGATTTCCCGTCGGGGGCTAGATATATGCTTCCGGAGCATATACTTTCCGGAAACCTACAGGTCAATCCGTGAAAATCCGCGATTCCGGACACACTTTTTGACCCTTAACCCAGATTGCACGCGTGGGGATTGAGGGTGTGAATCCCACTGTCGTGGGTTTGATGAGGTAGTCGATGTTGCGGAAGCTTTGGCATCGGCGTGCGTTGTGCTCCGTACGTTGTTTCAAAAACGGGTTTCATCAAACGGAACAAAACCTGGGACACTTCATATCCCACCCCAGGCCTAATGACTTGGGTGCAGCGGCAACGCTCATCCGATTTAGGCAGAGTCGTTGCAGGATCCAGTGGGTCACCTGGTCCGTGGTCTTTGAATTGTCGGGCGCGCAGGCAAGGCCAGCACGGAAGATCTTCTGCAAGCAACGCTTGTTGGTGCACCGGTAGCGTGGAAGGCGCACATGAAGTTGTTGGGTGGCCGACGATGGGCAGATCGACCAGGCTGCGGATGACGTGGTCGCGGAATACTCCAGGCTGCCCGCAGGTAGGGCATTCATTGATCGGCTCGACGGGTTCGGCTTCAATAACAGTGACGTCACCGTTTTCTGTGGCACCGGTGATAGTAGTTCCTAGTTTTGCGGTGCGGCAGATGGTATCGACGATGACATTTCCGTTAGGCTGCACAGTAGGTCCTTAGTTTTGTACGGATGGATTAGATACCTTTTTCCTACAAAGCCAAGGACCCCAATATCTTGTGCCACGCCCGAACCCCCGGCGAACTAATCAATGCACTCTAAAACCGGAAGAGCCCTTTTAGTACTACTGGTGGATTTCGGTTTTGGTGGGGATTAACGCCGCCGGCTTCGGTTTTTCCGTTGAGGAGGTCGTTGACTACTTCCCGATGGTGAAATGGGTCGATGGTGAGGTAGAGAGGAACCAGTCACCTGGAAGAGATCGATCCAGTCGTTGGTGTGCAATCTGGGAGGTAGAGTCGCGGGGTCGATTCCTCGCGAGCGCAACCATGATTGTGTTTCTGAACGTGATGAAAACAACCCTGCCCTTCGGAGAATTTCCCCTATCCCGCGTCCCCGGGCAGTGAAAACGGTGTGCACCATCGCCTGAAAGGCTTTGCGCTGCTCTATCGGAATCTTCGGGTCACCCACCCGGCGGATCACTAAGATCCCCCCGTCAACGTTTGGCTGTGGCCGGAAAGCAGTCCTTGGTACCCGAGAACCCAGGTGAAATGTGAACCATGGGGACCACTGAGCCGTCATCATCGTGCTTGCGCCTACCCCGGCCCGGCGGCGAGCGACTTCCCACTGCATGAGGAGTACAGCGTCAGTCCATGCTGGCGCATGCAGCAACTTTCGAAGAATGGCAGTGGTGAGGTGAAAGGGAATGTTTCCCACAATGACGCAGGGAGTGGCGGGTAACCGGAAGTTAAGGAAATCATCATGGACCACTTCGACCGCCGCCGAGGAGGTTTCTTGTGTGATTTTGGCAGCTAGTTTTGCGTCCACTTCAACTGCCGTTATCGCCCTCCCCAAGTGGGCCATCGGGTGAGTGAGGGCACCGCTTCCTGGTCCGATCTCAATGATGGGGCCGGAGGTTTGTTTCACAAGGTCGATGATGGAGTTGATGATCTTGTGGTTGGTGAGAAAATTTTGGCCATGCTCGTGACGGCCGTGTCCGTATGCAGACATCAGGTGTGCTCCTTGGATTTGAAAGGGAGCCGGGCATGACAAATAGCCGCCCGGCTAAAGGACCGGAGCGGTTTTTAACCTACGGGGTAGGAAACCGCCTTAGCGGTTGGTGCGCAACCGCAAGAAAGCGGTACTTGAAATCAACATGGGTCTAATTATATCCATTTAAAGGGTTAAGGGTCAAAATGTGTGTCTGGCTCGGCGTGTCGCGGGGGTTAGATTTGGCCTTTTTGAATGCCGATTGAGTGGGTGTAGTCGGTGTCGATAGCGTTGTCGTAGAGGGCTGGGCGTCCTGTTTCGTGGTCGGCTTGGTTCTCGGTTTGGGTCAGGGTGGATACTTTGGCGAGTTGGCCCTGGCCCCAGTCGGACTGCCTGGCGATTCGTACTGGATCGTCAGGCAGTTCCGTTTTTAAGTAGAGCCACCAATCCAGCATGCGGCGTTGTCGTTCGCCTGATCTGCCGCGGTGGGTTCTGGCGAGCAGTTTGAGCTGGGCGTTGATGCCGCCTTCTAAGCTGTTGGTGGTGGATTTGATCCGCTCGGGCGCAAGGACTCCTGCTGGCGGGTTGAGGTAGACAAACAGCATCTCGGACCGCCAAAGATGGTTGAGGCTGTTGTAGGCCTTGCGCACGTTGTGGTGGGTCCACACGCGGGTCCATGCACCTGTTTTGGGGTCTTTGATCATGGTTTTCTCGTTCATCCATTCCCGGTAGATCGTTGAAAACTCGTGCAGTTGCACACCCCACGCGGCGGCTTCATCCAGTGTGGTGATCCGGGTCAGTTTCAGCGCAAGTCGGTAGATGGTGCGCCCGGCATCGGTGCGTGGGTTGGTGGTGGTGTAGCGGCGGACCACGCGTTGGGCGTGGATGAGGCAGCGTTGAATTTTCGTAGTCGGCCAGCACTTTTTGATTGCGCTGTATGCGCCTTGGCCGCCGTCGATGACGGCGATGAGTGGGGCTTCGATGCGTTCAAGCAGCAGTTGGTAGTCGCGGGTGGTTTCGTGTTTGCACCAGTGCCAGGCGATCACGTGGTCGATGGTCGCCGCGACGATCAGGCAGCCACCGGCGGTGTAGGTGCCATCGAGAAATACCTGGTCGTAGATCCGCTTGTGGTGGCCGGCGGTGGGGTCAGGCACATCAACGAGCCAGCACCACTTGAAGCGCCGCTTCATGGTGGCGCGGCTAACACCGTTTCGTTTGGCTAGGTCGTCGAGTGATATTGCGGTGGTGCAATGCTCGATGAACTGGGTGAACACTGCCGCGTTGGTGATGTCGTTTCGACGTTTGACGCTGGAGGCGCCGCATTGTTTGCAGCGCCATCTGGTGGTGCCTTTGCTGGTGGTGCCGTTGCGTTTCATTTCACCGCCGCAGTGGCAGCGTGGTTGGTTCTTCGACATTGCGACACCACACCACGCCGCGCATAGCACATCACGGCTGCCACACCGAGGATTTCCCGTCGGGGGCTAGATATATGCTTCCGGAGCATATACTTTCCGGAAACCTACAGGTCAATCCGTGAAAATCCGCGATTCCGGACACACTTTTTGACCCTTAACCCTACGAGCAGGTCCTCTCGCTGTGGAACAACACCACGTTCAGCAGCGAACAGAACGGTCTTGTCTCCAATGCCGCCACGCTCCTTAACACGGCATTGGACGGTCTGAAGCTTCGGGAAACGAAGCCTGATGACCAGCCGGGCGGTGGCGAGGCCAAGCCGAATGACAAGCAGCCCTCGAAAGACAAGAATGCCAGCAAGGCCGATGGAAAACCGACTGCGGACTTGCCTCGCACGGGCTCCGACATCGTTCCCATTATCGCGGTCATGCTTCTCCTTGCAGGAGCCGGAACCACTGCCGGTACGTTGATACGCCGCAAGCATGTGTAGCGGTATGTTCTAGAAACCATCACCAGATAAATGGCCGGTCGAAGCACATTAGCTGCGACCGGCCATTTATCAGATGGGGTACGGTGATTAGAAGACGCTGTAGCCGCCGTCTACGCGAATGTCAGTGCCAGTAACGTACGAGGACGCGTCGCTGGCGAGGAAGAGCACCGTGCTGGCAATCTCGTCATTCGTGCCGAAACGATGCATCGGCACGACCTCGAGCATGGCGTCGTGGCCAGGCATGTCGATACGGCCATTGAAAATTCCAGACCACACGTATCCGGGGGAGATGGTGTTGGAACGGATACCATCCTTGGCGAGCGCGGCAGCAAGGTAACGTGAGTGTTCCATGATGGCCGCTTTGGTGGCGCCATACGCGTTCACCGGCGTCGGACTTCCCATCATGTAGTTCGCGTTGTGTCCGGACAGGGAGGCTGTGAAGATCAGTGAGCCGCCATGACCGTGTTCGCGCATGATTTCATGCGCGATGCGGCCGGTACGGTAGGTGCCGTTGAGGTTGATGTTGATGGTGCGCGTCCATACTTCTTCGGTGGCGTCTTGATCGTCGCCCGGTACGTTGACTCCGGCGTTGAGGAACGCGAAGTCGACGGTGCCCAGCTGTTCCACCAATTGTGTTTTGAGTTCGGCTACTTGTTCGACGTTGGTGACGTCGCAGGTGAGCGCGATGACGTTGGTGCCGAAACGTTCGCTCATGTCTTTCGCCAGTTCGGTGAGCTTGTCTTCTTGGCTGGGCAGGTCGACTAGTGCGACGTCTGCTCCGGCTTGGGCGAGCGCGGCCGCCGCGTTGCGTCCTAGACCGCCTGCGGCTCCGGTGACGAAGCCTTTGCGGCCGCGCATTGAGAATTTGTCGAGTATCGAGTAGTTTGAATCCTCCCATTTGTCGAGGGGATAACGTTCGTCGAAGATTTGTTCGACGGTTTTCTCTGGAATCTTCGATGATTCGTCTGCCATGTTTCGCTCCTTTGCGTGATGGTGACCGCTTTTTTGGATGCGTCCGCGCATCATGTTTTGCGCATCTATGGACCATGTTTGCGGTTGCCTATGTTCGTGCCTGCGGTCGTTCGGCGTCCGTGCCGAACCAATCCGAGTATAGCAAATAAAACGATGGCGGTGCTGTCAGTATTTGTCAGGTAAAACGTAATGAGGAAACCGTAAGGTCAATATAAGAAGATAGTTGATGATTGAAAGGGGAGTGGTGATGACGGATTTGAAAATGTTTTCCAAGCCTGTGGTGTTCACGGATTTCGATGGGGTGCTCAACGCCTTTCCGGATGACAAGCTTTTGCGCAGGGGCGGCGTGAACAAAGTTATGACCTGGGCGAAGCCCGACAGTCCCTACGCGAAAATGTACAATCCTGAAAAAGCGTTCCACTTGGACGGCAACGAAAAAGCCCACACGCCCGTAGGCTCATGGCGCATCCACTGGTCCAGCGAACTATCCGACGCCATGTACGCGTTGGCAGTTGACGGCATTGTGGAATTGTGGTGGCTGTCCACCTGGCAGCCATACTGCAGTCAGATTCTCGACCCGATGCTCGGATGGGATCCCATGCTGGTCGATGTCATCACCTGGTACGATCCTGTCACCAAATGGGGACGTGAGGCAGGCAAATGGCAGACCATCCAACGACGCGTACGCATCGAATGCGAAGAGAATGAACCCGCGCCGATCGTATGGATCGACGATGATGAATGCTTCGAACAGCGCGCGCAGCTCTTGGAGGAACTCCAGCCGAAAGCGCCGGTGCTTATGGTCCGCCCGGACTATCGTATCGGCATCAGCCGTCGCCAATGGAAACTGATCGATACGTTCGTACACCATCCCGAACAGTTCGACACGGTCACGTTCGACATGGAACCAACCTGCAGGATATACGACATCCACCACGGTTTCTAGCCTAAATGAATTACCATGGGAGGATAGTCGAGCGGAATGAAGGAAGGATGGGGTTATGGCGGAACGTATCGTGGAGCGTCTTATCCGAGAGCGTGATACTCGATATGGTGACGGCATTTACACGACCACGCAAATCCAGTTCGCATGGAATTCCAATCATATGGAAGGTTCCACCCTTACTGCCAAACAGACCGCGCAGCTATTTGCCACCGGTACCTATACCACGGATGGCAGCGAACAGGTCAATCCTGATGATGCGTTGGAAACCCGTAATCATTTTGCTGCGTTCCGTTGGATTCTCGACCATGCTGATGAGCCGGTGGACCGGGATATGGTCTGTCACCTGCATGCCATTCTCAAGCAGGGCACCAGACAGGTCTCCGACTCGCTTTTCAACGTGGGCGGCTACAAGACTCGGCCGAACTTTATCGGCAATCCTGTCACTCCGACAAGGACCGCGCTGCCGCAGGATGTTCCCGAATTTATGGACAGGCTGTTTGATATGTGCACGAAACTTGAGGACGAGCCATATCAGATCGCCCGTGTCCATTGGACGTTTGAGAAGATTCACCCATTTTCGGACGGCAACGGTCGAATCGGACGGCTTATCATGTTCAAGGAGCTTTTGCGTATCGATGCGTTGCCTGTCCTTGTCCATGACGCGTATCGTGCGGAGTACGTCAATGGCATCAGTAAGTTTCCGGACGAGCCAGGATGGCTGGTTGATACGCTTCTATTCGAACGGGACCTTTACCGGTCGCATGTTCTGAAAACGGATGCCGAGGCATTGCGTTACACGTACCATGACCAATGGAATATGGCTGAGCATCGGGTGGAACGAGATGAGGATCTGGAATTCGCCAAGCTCATCGACACGAAGGCCCAGCCGTTGTTCGATGAGGAGTATCAGCAGCGCGAACGGCTCCTATGGGGCGAATAGCGGTCCGACTGTGTTGTTGTGGTGGTTCCTCCTTCCAAACGTGACATGAACCGAATGTGCATTGAGATGTGCAATTTGTGCACATTGCGGTCGCCGGCCGTTCACCTTGGTGTAAGAAGGAATCAGCCTTCGGACTTTAGCATGAGGTGCAATGGCGCGTATTGAATGCGCGCATACGAGGAAGTGAGAGCTGCATACATGCGTGTATTCGACTTCGATGGAACCATCTATGACGGAGAAAGCCTGTTCGACCTGTACCTGTTTTCGGCCAAATACAATCCGAAAGTATTGCGGTACATCGCCCCGGTACTGCGCTATGCCATCAAATACAAGCTCGGACGAGCCACGTTCGATCAAATGGAATACGGTGTGGGCAAGCTATGCCACGGATATTTAAGCGAACTTGCCGAATCGTTGGAATTCGAAGAATTGGTCAACGCCTTCTGGGATCAGAACATGAAGTGCATCAAACCCTGGTATAAGCCACGCGAAGACGATGCGATCCTCACCGCCTCGTTCGACATCACCGTGGGCGAGGCCTGCCGCAGGCTTGGCGTGCAACATTTGGTCTCGTCCACCATCGACGGCAACACGTTGAACGTAAACTACCTCAACTTCAACATCAACAAGCCCAAACGATTCCGCGAACTCTACGGAGACAACGTTCGAGTGGACGAATTCTACACAGACAGCCGATTCGACCAGCCCATGATCGACATGACCCGACGTGCCTACATGGTCAAAGGCAACAAAATCCACCAAGCCAAATAGCCGGAAAGGCTGGAACGGAATACGGCGGCAAGGACCGATCCTGACATCTCCCCTTCGGCATGGACGCCTTGCACGAGCCAGGATGGGCGTCGGTCGGTCATATTGCCGTATATGGAAAATACGACCGACCGCAAAAACAGTTAGAACGACACGCGCTTGGACTGGTTTACGGCAGAAACCTCGCACACGATGCCAACAACTACCGCGAAACACGCTTCACACACAACAAATAAATCAACCAAGCAACAGGCATCGCCAACATAAACACCGGATAAAACCACACAGCAGGCAAATGCCCATACACCAAACCGCCCACAAACGGACCAACCGACATACCCAAATCAATACCCGCATAATACGTACTATTCGCAATACCACTGCGCTCGCGGCCTGCGATTACCACGGCCTGCGCCTGCGTGACTGAACTCATCAGACCGTAGCCGACAGCGGTGAAAATCGCAGCCAACAACAGCATCCAATCATTGAACAGGAACGTCATGCATGCGAGCATCGCCAGCATGCCCAACGAGCAGACCGTCAGCCAGAAACGGAAGCCCTTGCTGTCGAACAGGTCGCGCAAGCCCAGTCGCAACACCAATAACGCGACTGCGTAAAACATGAAAAACAGGTCGGACGATACCGGCAGATGACGAGACTGAACATAATTCACGATGAAGGACTGATTTGCGAAATACGCTATCGCAAACATCATGAACGTCAGCGACAACGGCACCACACGCGGTTCCAGAATCGAACGGATCGAAAAACGATGCTTTTTGGTTGCGCTAGCAGAACCGTCAATGTCTACGGCAGTGGAGGGATTCTCCGTTATGGAAGTCTGCTTTTTGCGTACCGGTTGTCCGCCATTCTTCACCATCAGTGTGGCGATCAGCATGATCACCGCCAGCACCAGCGAACTCAAAAACGTCAGACGATAACCGATGTATTTTTGCGCGCGAATACCCAATGCCGGTCCGACCGCCATAGCCAGCGCGTTCATCGTGCCATACAATCCCATGCCGGCACCCATATGCCGGATCGGCAGCAAAAGCGACATCCACGTGGCCAGGCAGACCGAGCAGCATGCGAAACCAACGCCGTTGATCACGCGAGCCATGATGAGCATGATGGGGGAGTTTGCGAAATAGTACAGCAGTCCGGCGGCGAAATAGAGCACCGTGCCAACCGCCACAAGCGTGCGCTTGCTGGTTTTGTCGGAAAGATTGCCTGCGATAGGGCGGCAGAACAGTGAGATGAAACTCATCGACCCGGCCACCGCACCCATCAGCATGCCGTCCGCGCCCAACGATTCCGCATATCCGGCAACGATCGGATTGGCAAGCATATTGCTCGACATGAAACAGAACGTCGCAAGCATGACCAACGCCATATCACGGGTGATGAGACGATCATGCTTACGCCGGGGCTGTTCGGGCTGGTTCGATTGTTGTGCCGGTTGCTTCTGTCGTACCGATTCAGATGCGGGTATCGTTGGTGCTGTCATGCTCGTTCGCCTCCGAGCATGCAACTGTAGCAGCCTTGACGAAAAACGGCCGTCCACATATTGCGGACGGCCGATGGAGATGGCTTTAACGATGTGAAAGTATGCTTCGCTTACAGAGTTTTTACAGAGCTTTGGCGGCCTGCTCGACAAAACCTTCCATACCGTCGATGTCAACGACATGGTCGAAACGCACGTCGGCGGTCTCAAGACCGCGCAGCGCGGCCGGAGCGGTGGTGCCGGTGGCCTTGGCAAGCACGTCCATGCATTCGAAATCGGTGCCGGACGCGTCAAGACCCAGAGATTCGTTGACTACGCGCGGGAACTTGTACGGGCTGGCGGTGGACAGCAGCACGCGCGGCGTGAGCGGATCGCGCGGCATCTGCTGCATGACGTAGTAGCCGCATGCGGTGTGCGGGTCGATCACGTAATGGTTCTTGTTCCAGCAGTCCGCGATCATCTCGCGCACCTGGTTCTCATCGGCCCAACCGGTGCCGAAGATGGAACGAATCTTCTTCATCATCGGCTCGGGAACCTCGTAGGCGCCCCACTGGCTCAGATCGTTCATCAGCATGGAGATCAGGCGTGTGTCCTTGTCGGACATGTAATACAGCATGCGCTCCAGGTTCGATGAGATGAGGATATCCATCGACGGGGAAATGGTCTGGAAGAACGGACGCTGACGGTTGTACGTGCCGGAAGTCAGGAAGTCGAACAGCACGTTGTTCTTGTCGGACGCCACCACAAGATGCTTGACCGGCAGGCCCAGCAGTTTCGCGTAATAGCCGGCGAGGATGTCGCCGAAATTACCCGTCGGCACAACGAACTCGACCTCGTCGCCCACATTGATGACCTGGCGTTCCAGCAGCTGCGCGTACGCGGAGAAGTAATAGACGACCTGCGGCACCAGACGGCCCACATTGATGGAATTCGCGGAGGAAAGCACCACATGCGAATCATCGGCGAGACGTTCGGCAAGCTCCTTGTCGCCGAAGATGCGCTTGACGGCGGACTGCGCGTCATCGAAATTGCCCTTGACCGCGCACACGTTCACATTGGAGCCGGACTGCGTGGTCATCTGCAGCTCCTGCACCTGGCTGACCTTGCCTTCCGGATAGAACACGGTGATGCCGGTGCCCGCGGCGTCCGCGAAACCAGCCAACGCGGCCTTGCCGGTGTCGCCGGACGTGGCGGTGACGATCATGATCTTCTCATCCGCGTCGCCATCCGCCGGAGTGGTGCGCGCCATGAAACGCGGCAGAATCTGCAGCGCCACATCTTTGAACGCGGAAGTCGGACCGTTGAACAGTTCCATCACATAGTCATCGCCGAGCGGCTTGACCGGAGTGATCTTCTCGTCGGACCACTGCGGGCCGTACGCCTCGTCGATGCACTCCTTGAGCTCGGCCTCGGTGTAGTCCGGCAGCAGCACGGACAGCACATCGAACGCGATCTGCTGGTAGGACTTGCCGGCCAAGGAAGCGATATCTACATGGGTCTCACCCAAGGAGTCGGTCACGAACAGGCCGCCATCATCGGCGATGCCCTTGCGGATGGCCTGCTTGGAGGTAAGCGAATCGGTGGTGCTGCGTGTGCTGTGGAACGTGGTCACTTGATTTCCTTAGCAATAGAACGGACAGATTACGTCAAACGTGCTTCTCAGTGTACCGGCACAGGTGGGAAGAACGTCGCCTCGCGTCCGTGGAATGGGACGCCGACCCCATACGATTGCCGACGGAAGGTCCTGCTTTTCCACGTGGCACCGCGATCGTGCCGTCCATGTCTTCGCGCGCAGGCGGTGCCATATTTCCCACATGTTTCGAAACCCGGTTTTCCTCCGATCGTTTTCACACGTACACTGCTCTGTAACCCGCGGTACAGCGGATGATCATTCCGAAGCCAAGGAGGGCTTCATGACTGCATCACCTCTTGCGCAAACACCGAACGACATGTTCAACGCGCCCATCGCCGAAGCGGATCCGGAAATCGCCGAAATCCTCGACGCCGAACTATCCAGGCAGCAAAACGGACTCGAAATGATCGCATCCGAGAATTTCGTGCCACGCGCCGTCCTACAGGCACAAGGCTCCGTACTGACCAACAAATACGCCGAAGGCTATCCGGGACGCCGCTACTACGGCGGCTGCGAGCAGGTGGACAAAATCGAAACCATCGCCCGCGAACGCGCCAAAAGCCTATTCGGCGCCGAATACGCCAACGTACAGCCGCACTCCGGCGCACAGGCCAACGCAGCCGTCTACCAGGCGCTCGTCAAACCCGGCGACACGGTCCTCGGCCTCGCCCTCGACCACGGCGGCCACCTCACCCATGGCATGAAAATCAACTTCTCCGGCCGCTTCTACCACGCCGAAGCCTACGGCGTGAATCCCGAAACCTTCCGCATCGACCCGGAAATCATCCGCCAGCGTGCGCTCGAAACCCATCCCGCCATGATCATCGGCGGATGGAGCGCCTACCCGCGCATCGAAGACTTCAAAGCCATGAAGGAGATCGCCGACGAGGTCGGCGCCAAATTCTGGGTGGACATGGCCCACTTCGCCGGCCTCGTAGCCGCCGGACTGCATCCAAGCCCCGTCCCATACGCCGACGTCGTATCCTCCACCGCGCACAAAACCCTCGGCGGCCCACGCTCCGGCTTCATCCTCGCCAAGCAGGAATACGCCAAGAAACTCAACTCCGCCGTATTCCCCGGCCAGCAAGGCGGCCCGCTCATGCACGTCATCGCCGGCAAGGCCGTCGCCTTCAAAGTCGCCGCCACCCCGGAATTCAAAGACCGCATGCAACGCACCCTCGACGGCGCCAAGATCCTTGCCGAACGCCTCATGGCCGACGACGTCAAAAACAACGGCATCAGCGTCCTGACCGGCGGCACCGACGTGCACCTGGTCATGGTCGACCTACGCAACAGCGAAATGGACGGCAAACAAGGCGAAGACCTGCTCGCACAATGCGGCATCACCATCAACCGCAACACCGTCCCGTTCGACCCACGCCCCGCATCCGTGGCCTCCGGCCTGCGCATCGGCACCAGCGCACTCGCCACCCGCGGCTTCGGACCCAAGGAATACGAGGAAGTCGCCGACATCATCGGCACCGCTCTCTCCGCAGGACAGGACGTCGACGTCGACGCGCTCAAGGCGCGCGTCGACAAGCTTGCCGAAGACTTCCCGCTTTACCCGGGACTCGACCAAATCCACTGATCGCCAGCCTCGACTGACGAAATCGCGTCCCGCCGCGCAATCAACGACCCGAAAATGGCCGTCATTGCCCAGCGAGGCGTGATTTCGCGCTATTCTAAGAGACTATGACGAATCCACAGAACCAAGGCACCGCCATGAACGCCGACGTGTTCGAAGCAGTATGCGCCATGGGCGACGCAGCCCGCACCGCGCAATCGCAACTTGCCCAGGCAAACACCGAAGCCAAAAACCAACTGCTCAACGCCATCGCCGACGCACTCGACCAGCATGCGGACGACATCGCCGCAGCCAACACGCTCGACATGAACCAAGCCGAAACCGACGGCATGGACGCCGGCAAACTCGACCGACTCAGATTCGACCAGCAGCGCATCGCCGCCGCCGCGCAAGGCGTACGTCATGTGGCATCCCTACCAGACCCCATCGGCGAAATCGTACGCGGATACCATCTGGAAAACGGCCTACGCCTGCAGCAGGTACGCGTCCCCATCGGAGTGCTCGGCATGATCTACGAAGCACGTCCCAACGTCACCGTCGACGTGGCCTCCCTATGCATCAAATCCGGCAACGCCGTCCTGCTGCGCGGCGGACACGCGGCCGAACACACCAACGCGGCAACACTCGCCGTCATCGCCGACGTACTCACCAAACACGGATACGACCACAACATGATCGCCACCGTAGACCAATACGGACGCGACGGCGCCACCGCCATGATGGAAGCACGCGGCCACATCGACGTGCTCATCCCACGCGGGGGAGCAGGACTCATCCAAGCCGTGGTACGCAACTCCAAAGTCCCCGTCATCGAAACCGGAGCCGGCAACGTGCACATCTACGTCGACCGCACCGGCAACCCCGACAAAGCCATCCCCATCCTCATCAACGCCAAAACCCAACGCGTCGGCGTATGCAACGCCACCGAAAAACTCCTCGTCCACAAAGACATCGCCGAAAGCTTCCTGCCGAAAGCCGCGGCAGCGCTCGCCGCAGCGGGAGTCGAAATGCATGCCGACGAACGCGCGTATGGCATCATCGAACATGCCGGAATCGCAAATGCGCAACTCATGCATGCCACCGACGAGGATTGGGACACCGAATATCTGGCACTCAAAATCGGCATCAAGGTGGTCGACTCGCTTGACGAGGCCATCGCGCATATCAACCGTCACTCCACCGGGCACACCGAATCCATCATCGCCGAAGACTATTCGGCCATCGAGGAATTCACCGCCCGCATCGACTCGGCGGTGGTGATGGTCAACGCCTCCACACGTTTCACCGATGGCGGCGTGTTCGGATTCGGCGCGGAACTTGGCATCTCCACACAGAAGATGCATGCGCGCGGTCCGATGGGGCTGCGCGAGATGACCACGACCAAATGGATTGGCTACGGAACAGGACAGGTGAGAGAATGAGCGACGAAGTCATGCAGGACAATATGCAGCACACCATGCAGGACAACAAGAACCCATGGAACGCGGACTTGACCGACCCAATGCTCAGATTGCGATTGGCATCCGAACGATTGAGCATCGTGCGGTATGTGTTCCTTGTGCAGGTCGAAGACGGTATCGCGTCCGCGGACGAACGCGCCTCGCTCGAATACGCCGACGCGGTGTTGATCGGCTGGCCCGAAACCGACGCTTCGGACGTCATCACTCCCGATGCCGCCCAGCTTGACGATATCGACGAGCAGATGCGGGTCATGGAACAGCACATCGCCAAGTTCAGCGCGATGGAACGAGATCATGACATCGTCGGCATGACCGACACGCTGATTCGTGTCACCGAGCGCGTTGCCGGAATCCGCAGTATATACCAGCCGGATTTCCCGCTGCCGACATTCGCCGAGATTCGACGTGTGGTGCAGGACGAGTGGGATGAGGATATGGACAAGATCGATCCCGACAACGCCTCACCGACCGCGGACAGCATCGAGCAGGAAACCGCCGACGCGGACAAAGAGCAGCAGGCCGAGAAACAGGCCGAACAGCAGGCCGATGGCGCGCAAAAGAGCGGAGCGTCCGCATGACCGGACCAAAACGCATGCGGCCGGAATCTGCGGAGGCCGATCCCGAACTGACCGTCAGCTACGTGGTCGAGCCGGAACGACGCATGTCGGAACTATCCGTAGACCGGCCGCAATCAGCCGTGACCACCGGACGCAGGTCCGCACGAGGCAACTGGCACAACCGGTTGCGCATCGGCATCATGGGCGGCACTTTCGATCCGATCCATAACGGCCATTTGGTCGCAGCCTCCGAAGTGTCCTGGGTGTACGACCTCGACGAGGTGATCTTCGTGCCGACCGGACGGCCGGTGTTCAAGTTGGACAAGAAGGTCACCAATGCGGAGGACCGGTACCTTATGACGGTCATCGCCACCGCGTCGAATCCGAAATTCACCGTGTCGCGCGTGGACATCGACCGTCCCGGCGTCACCTACACCATCGACACCCTGCGTGACATCCGCGCCCAGTATCCCGATGCGGAACTGTTCTTCATCACCGGTGCCGACGCCGTGGCGGAGATCATGCAATGGAAGGACGCCAACAAGATGTGGGAGCTGGCGCATTTCGTGGCCGTGACACGTCCCGGTTATTCCTCGCCGGACGGCGTGAAATTACCTGAAGGCAAGGTGGATACGCTGGAGATTCCCGCTTTGGCGATTTCCTCCACGGATGTGCGTCGCCGCGCCGAACATGGCGAACCCGTCTGGTATCTCGTACCCGATGGCGTGGTGCAATACATCGGTAAACACGGCCTATACCGATAGAAGATGGATGGGGCCGTCCGCATGGCCCCCCGAACACACGGGGTCGGTGAGGTCTGCGCGGCCGGTTAGTATGGGTCACATCCACTTCGCTAGAACAGACGTTTGGAGACACGGTGAGCGCAATCCTTGAAGGAAAGCCGGATAAGAACCTTATCCTTGTCACAGGCAGAGCACACCCGAAGCTGGCGGCGGAAGTCGCCGAACAGCTCGGCATCGATGTTCTGGAAACCACAGCATATGACTTCGCGAACGGCGAAATGTACGTGCGCTACACCGAATCCGTGCGCGGCGCGGACGTGTTCGTGCTGCAAAGCCATTCCAATCCGGTCAACCAGGCCATCATGGAACAGCTCATCATGATCGATGCGCTGAAGCGCGCTTCCGCCCGTTCCATCACCGCGGTCTGCCCGCTGCTGGGCTATTCCCGCCAGGATAAGAAGCACCGCGGCCGCGAGCCCATCTCCTGCCGTCTGGTGTTTGACCTGCTCAAGACCGCAGGCGCCGACCGCATCATGAGCGTCGATCTGCATGCGGCGCAGTCGCAAGGCTTCTTTGACGGCCCGGTCGATCATCTCATCGCCATGCCGGTGCTGGTCGACTATATCCGTGACCGTTTCTCCAACCAACTTGACAACGTCGCTGTCGTCTCCCCGGACGCCGGTCGTATCCGTGTTGCCGAACAGTGGGCGCAGCGCCTCGGCGGCGGTCCGCTCGCCTTCGTGCACAAGACCCGCGACATCACCCGCCCGAACCAGGCGGTCGCCAACCGTGTGGTCGGCGACGTCGCAGGCAAGGACTGCGTGCTTGTCGACGACCTGATTGACACCGCGGGCACCATCGCCGGCGCATGCAACGTGCTTAAGGATGCCGGAGCCAAGTCGGTGACCGTCGTCGCCACGCATGGCGTGCTGTCCGGCCCGGCCGTGGACCGACTGAAGAACTGCGGCGCACGCGAGGTCGTGCTCACCGATACCGTGCCGATTCCGGAAGAAAAGCGTTGGGACGGTCTGACTGTTCTGTCGATCGCGCCGTTGCTGGCAAGTGCCATCCGCGCCGTGTTCGAAGACGGTTCCGTTGCCGAACTGTTCGACACGTATCCGGAACATCACGGCCAGGGCTTCCTGTTCGCCTGATTTTCTAGGAAACTCGGATACTTCTGACACTTCAGATATTTCGAGGTTTTACGTTATACGGGTTCCGGTTCATTCGGAACCCGTTTTCTTTATGCTTTTCGATGCATTGCACGCTGACGGTTGCGCGGGTGGGGGTGTTTCCGCCATGCCGTACGGGCCGATCCGACTTGTTCGAATGGTAATGCGTGCGGAACGTCATGATGCCCCCGCATCTTAAAAAACGTCAGGCCGGCATCAGACCTGTACGCCTGCGAGCTTCAGGAACTTCTTGTCGGACTGGATGCCTTGAGTCAGGAACTCGCCGTCCTTGAACAGCGCGTAGGTCGTGACCGGAGCTGGCGTATTCTGGGCCTGCTCACGGCTGATGATGTGAATGGTTTTTAATGGAATGCTGTGCTCTTCCGCCACCGCTTCCACGCGTGGCACCCAGTAGTGGGTGAACGGACACTGGTCCGTGTAATAGAGAACGAATCCATCACCATCCGCCGTGGGATATTTGGCGCATTCTTTGAATTGCGGAGGCTCCGTGTCCGAACCGAACGGCAGGTACATGAGCATGATTCCGCATGATGACGTGTCCGCAACCCTGAAACCCTTGTGCGCAAGGTATTTCGCGTCGGAGAGGAATTCGCGCTTGCGTCCTTCGGCAGACAAAATACACAATCCCTTCCGCCCCTGCTCCTTCGCATCCCTCACACACCCCCGTAACAGGTCGTTGGAATATCCGTGCCCTTTCATGGAGCCGGCGACCCATAGACAGTCGATGTAAAGATACCCATCCGCTTGGATAGGAACCCACGCGTTCTCCGCGGGGATATATTCGATGAAGCATTTTCCGCGTTCTACGCTGCGGTAGAAGATCAATCCTTCGTCGAATCGACGTTTGAGCCACTCCTTTTTCGCAAGGGCCTGTTTGTCGGACATGGCGCAGCAGACGTGCTCTGCATCGATGTTGTCCCTGGTAATTCGAATGTATTCCATTCGGGACCTCCTTGTCTTGCGCGGTTCCGCCCATGTTGCCGCCTATGGCGTGGGATTATTGCCGAGTCTACTGGAAGGCGCCGTTCCTTGACATCAGCGTTGCTCCGAAAAAACGAGATTCCGGTTTCCATGACGTTTTCAGACTTCCGTATTTTAGATATTTAGACAAACGTCTAAATATCTGGTAGGATGAATATCGCAATCCGATACTGGAAAGAGAGCGATGATGGCAGGAGAAGGATTCAAGGCACTCGCCGACCCCACGCGGCGTCGTATCCTCGAGCTGCTGCGTGCGGGGGATATGACCGCGGGGGAGCTCGCGGAGCATTTCGACATCAGCAAGCCATCGCTCAGTCACCATCTGGCGACTCTTAGGAACGCTGGTCTCGTAACGGACGAACGACATGGGCAGAACATCGTGTACAGCCTCAATACCACAGTTATGCAGGACTTGGTCGGATGGTTCATGGGCTTCGCGGACGATCCGGAAGACAGGCAATGAAAGGTCTGACAATGCAAAAGCAGGAAAAACCCGAGACAACCAAAGCCTCGACCGGTATTCCGGCCCGTGTATGGGTCGTCCTCATGCTGCTTTGCGTGCTGAACGTCGTGGCGCATCTTGCCGCCATGCCGGGGCTACCTGAGCGCATTCCCATGCATTGGGGTGCTGACGGCGGTGTGAACGGATGGGGGCCACGTTGGATGGCATCCGTTCTGGGTGCGCTTCCATTGACGTTTCTCGCACTGTTCTATGTGGTGCCGCGCATTGATCCGAAAGGTGCCGCATATGCCAAGTTCGGCGGATTCTACCAAGGATTCGTGATCTCGTTCACGGTATTCATGTGCGCCATCAGCTGGCTTGGGGAACTCACCGTCTGGAACCTCCTTCCTGGCAAGGGCGCGGTCAACGTCATCGTGTCCGGGGCGATCGGCGCGTTCTTCATCGGCATGGGTAATTATCTACCTCGTGTGCGGCAAAACTACACGCTCGGCATCAAAACGCCATGGGCGCTCGACGACCCCGACAACTGGCGCCGCACCCACCGTTTCGGCGGAGCCTGTTTCATGGTGGTGGGCGTTAGCCTGATTGTGCTGGGATTTTTAGGAGGTATATTGCCTGAAACCTGGATTCTGGCAGTGATTATGGTGCTTGCGATTGGCTCGGTCGCAGCCATGTATGTTTACTCGTATCTCATCTGGCGCAAATCCCACAACAGCTGATTGGGTAGCACCCCCGGTTTTCTTCAGCGAAACCACAGGGGAGTCCGACCCGAATTGCCTGACCGTGCGGGTCGTGTTGACGCGGATAAACGGATAAAAGACGCCCCGGTGACATGGAAACCAGCGGTTAGCATGGGGACTCGTACTTGTAAGTGCAACAGGCATTCCGATGATGTTTGATTTTCCTGCATGCAAACCCGTCGTGTTCTTTATTTCTGTTGTATTGCGAGCAGTACGGTGGCGCGCAGGACGTCCTCGTCGGTGAAATTCAGGCCCCATATGATCTCGACCTTGTCGGTGAGGCGCTTCTGCACGCCGCCGACGATCGCCGTGGCGTCGGACAGTTGGAGGCTCTTCGGACCTTCGATGGCGATTATCGCTCCCGTGACCTCGTCGGACGCGACGATCGAATCATGGAACCGTCCGTCGAGCGCCTCCACGATGCCCGTCGACGACCCGCTTTCCACGCGGATGACCGTGGTCAGGGCGCCGGCGCAGACGCTTCTGACGTCGTCCCCATCGATGTGGATGTACTTGTTGTTGCCGAGGAATCCCTCCAACGCCGCGACGGCATCGTCCATCGTCGTGGCGGGATCCTCTCCCGGGACGGGCAGGAGGTCCACGTCCACGCGGTCCGTGGCGTCCGTTCCGGCTGCCGGCATGCGGACGGTCAGTTCCCGTTCGCCGTCGTTTTCGTTCCATAGGATCTTGACGACATGGCTTCCGTCCGTCTTGTCCGTGGCGTCGATGTGTCGTGCGGTCATTTTTGGTTCCTTTCCGATGAGGCGGGTTCGTTTCTTTCCGGGGCATGTCC
>ENA-OOZT01000420-OOZT01000420.1-human-gut-metagenome-genome-assembly--contig:-NODE-420-length-36370-cov-7.440782_pt1 | contig 36370 bp, 22 predicted proteins | sample MGYA00241192_ERZ501407 | MGnify/ENA primary metagenome ERZ501407 (study PRJEB25962, sample SAMEA2042911) | human gut metagenome | biome: human gut; feature: human-associated habitat; material: faeces...
CCAGATTGCCGCCGGAAAAGCCCTCGTCCTCGTAGACCAGCACGTTTTCCGCCGCATCCTCGCCAAAGTGCATGGCGATGTACTGACGGCACAGCTCGATCTGGTTCTCGATGCTCTCGCCCTTGCCGGTGAATTTGGACTTGCGGGAGTAGATGACGTATTGCTTCGGCGTATCTTTCGTTTTCATGGCAGCACCTCGCGTTATTCGTTAGGTTGATAGATATATTATATCGGATTGGAATCCATTTGAAAAGGTGCCAAGGAAAGAATCTGAAAATATTTCTGAGAAAAATGTTCTCTTTCCTCGGTTCTTGAAAAGTGTCGATTTTCACGAAAAAGGCCCCTGTTTTACCCCTCGGATGTGTTCCATAGGAAAACACCCGCGCCCACCTGATTGCGGCGGTCTGAGAGGAAAAAGCAGAGGCTTTCGCACCCTAAATGATGCAGTTTTGAGGACATCACTCATGCAAGCCCAAAACATGATTGATGAAATGAGCGATGCGTGCTATAATATGGACAATCAAACTACGCTGTGAGGTACTCATGAAAAATAAACAGCCGCCTTTTCAAATTACAAACAAAATCATTGATGACGTTGCAGAAATCTCCGAGCTGACCGGCAGACTTTCCGCACACGATCATCTTTCAAGCAACCCCAATCTGCGCCGCACCAATCGGATCCGAACCATTCACGGCTCCCTTGCCATCGAGCAGAACACCCTGAGTCTGGAACAGGTCACTGCCGTTCTGAATGGCAAACATGTTCTGGCTCCGCCCAAGGACATTGCCGAGGTCAAAAACGCCTATGAGATTTACGAGCGGCTGGACGAGCTTGATCCGTATTCCGTGGACGATTTGCTGACCGCTCACGGCATTATGACCCGCGGACTTGTAGAAGAATCCGGCATGTTCCGCACGCGGCCCGTCGGCGTTGTAGATCAGGAGGGACATGTTCTGCATTTCGGCACGCTGCCGCAGTATGTTCCTGATCTGGTCATGGAGCTGTTGGATTGGGCAAAGCACAGCGACCTGCACATGCTGATCCGAAGCTGCGTGTTCCACTATGAGCTGGAGTTGATCCATCCCTTTGCTGATGGCAATGGCCGCATTGGAAGGCTCTGGCATACATTGTTGCTTTCCAAATGGAATTCTGTGTTTGCATGGCTGCCGGTCGAGTCCATCATCCACGACCATCAGCAGGAATACTACGATGCCATCAACACCAGCAACGACGCAGGCGAGTCCACCGTGTTCATCGAATTCATGCTCTCCGCCATCAAAGCATCGCTCATCGACGCTATCTATACGAGCGATGCAATGAGCGATGGAAAAATGGACAAGAAAGCTCTGCGCTGGCAGAAGATCGAGCAGTTCTTGCAAACGCACGAGTATATCATGAACGCCGATGTACGGGAGCTGTGTGAGGTGTCAGCTGCGACAGCAAATCGACTACTCACTACATTAGTTAAAAACGGAAAATTGGTGAAAGCACATCAGGAAGGGCACTGGGGTTACCGCTTAGGTGAACATGTGTAACTTAAGATAATTTTGTAGCGTAAGTGTCAAAATCTTAGATTTTTAACTGTAGAATTGAGAAAGGATGCTTTCCAAATGGATAAAGACATTGAGTTGTTGAAGAATTGCATAGAAAATCGTTCTCCCATCTTACTGTTGGGGGCTGGCTTCTCATTAGGCGCAAAGGGACAAAGTGGACAAGAATTGATGTTAGGAGGAACTCTTGCTGAAAAACTATATGAGGAAATTATTATTCCCAACAAAGATGAACTAACCGAAGAAGCGCTTGATATGGCAAGGCATGCAAAAAAATGGAAAAAGCTTTATATTATGTCTAATGTCATTAGAGAGAATAATTTAATACCTCAACGGAATGCATTCTTTAAGGACTGGATGTCTAAATGCACATATAATGACGCGCCATACTTTTCAAATCTACTCAAAGTTGATTGGAAGTACATTTTTACGCTAAATATTGATGACCTTGTAGAACACATTTTTGCAGACGAGGGAAGACCTCTTCTTTGCTGGAAGATGTCTTCTGAGCGATATTCAGATGATCCAGATAAGACTGTTCTTGTAAAGCTTCATGGAGATGTTGGAGATCCAGACACCTACATTTTTGATGAAAAAGAATATCGAAATTTCAGTAGTCAAGATAACTGGATGTTAAGGAAATTTGCTGATTTATATATTTCTCATGATGTAATTATAGTAGGCACTCAATTTCAAGAACAAGATATAGAGATTGCACTTGAAAAAGTATTTGATTACGGTTGTGATAATTCAAATTTCCATTACTTCTTTATTTCTCCTGGATCCTTTAGCGGAAGGGTAGCTGCTGAAATTCATAGTAAAACTAATTTTCACCATATTCAGTGGACAACGGCAGAGTTTTTAACTTTTATTAACGAACAAATTTCGCAGCCAAACGATGCAGTGCAGAAAATATGTTCTCAAGGAATTGCGTTTTGGAATAAAGAACTTGATAATATCCAGTCACAGAGAGAAACTTGGGAACTATATTACGGAAAGCCATCCGAACCACTTGATTTCTATTATAATGTTGACATTCCACGTAAAGACGAAGCAAAACAAATCACAGAATTCTTTAATGGTAATTCTTATGGCTTCATCGAAATTAAAGGTAAGCCGTATGTTGGAAAAACCTGCTTAGCAAAAAGAGCCCTGACGTTAGGCGTTGAAAAAATGTTTAAGGCATTTTACAGCACAAAAATTGACTTGCACTGTTTGCAAATTGTTAGCCAGTATTTAGAGAATTGTTCACCAGATGACTTGGTACTTTTTTGTTTCGAGGATGCTACCGGATTTTATAAGCCACTAATTGATATGGTAGAAAAATATAGAAATCATCTGACAAAGCTGATCGTCATAGTAACATCGGGTGACAGCACTCAAAGTGCAAATAGGTATGTCTTTGGAACAGTTCCGCTTCTTCAGATTCCACTGACCGAAAAAGTAAATAAAGCACTAGCTAATAGTATGTATGAGAAACTGCATGAGAAATCTCAACTTGGAAAATTAGTGAATTATGCGGATCGCAGAAAAGATATTATCGACTACATGAGGCAAATAAACGACTTTATAGACATCCTGTATGTTGCACACCATGGGAAGCGTTTTTCAGAATACTTCGATAGTTGGATGAAGTTACGCAATGGAGACAAACAATTTTCAATTTTTCAATCGGTTACGCTCTTGGCAACTGTGGGAATACCAGCTATCTCCATCAATTACTTGCCAGAAATAGCAGCGTCTTTAAAAGTTAATAAATTTGATTATCCGCGCTTTATTCAATCTTTTGGCGAATTTTGTTCTGATGAAGATGGTCTTTTGCGTTTGAGATGCTCAAGACTATTTAGTAGTGTTGTTCTTGAAAATCTGGCGATTAGTGAGAAAATAAATATAGTTAGAAATCTAATCTATGAATTAGCAAAAGATTTAAAAGAAGGAGAGCGAACATATAATAATGAAATATTCAAGCATCTTATTCGTGCCTCTAGTTTGACAAAAATTGTTGGTCTAGATGAACAACGGTCTATTGAGTTCTTAATTGAATTACAGGAATCTTGTAAACACCTTAGCTACTATTGGATCCAATTAGGGATTCTTTATAGAGCGTCCGAGCAATTTGAAGAAGCCGAAAACGCATTTGAATACGCCAAAAATGCACACGGATATGAAAATTATCAAATTGCTCATACCACAGCAAAAAACTATATGGAATGGGGGCTTTGGTCGATAACAAATGCGCCATCACAGGCGGCACATCTTTTTGACCAAGGTGCAGCTAAAATCCTTGAGGTTTTTTTGAAATGGACATATCCAGATGCAATATGTTTCTCGGCGCATTCCTATATCGACATGAATATAAAGTACTTTTCAAAACTGAATGTAGTCCCACCTCAAAGCACGTGGCTTGCGATGAATAAATGTCTAGATAGATACATTAACACTGCGAACTTCTCGGATAGATTGTTAGCTGATATTTTTTCTTGTATGTGTACCTTTGCACGCAAAAATAACCTTCAAATTGAGCATGAACAGAGTATCAGAAGAAGTCTTAATCAAAAAAAATGCAGTCCTTCATATGCTACAGTTGAATATAACATTGATGAGTTACCTCTATATGAATAATTAAGCACTCATTGCAAAATCTATTCAAAACGCCATAAAAATGCCTTTTTATCAAATATTACAGGTTCTTTCCGTGGTACTTTGCTACTCGTTGTACGGCAAGTTTATTTTGCGTCACAGCTTGTCATATGACAAGCTGCATCATAAAAACCGTCGCCCCGAACGAAAAATCGGGACGGCGGTTTTGTTATGCAAGGCTTCTCAGATATTCTTCCACGTTCTGATACTGAATGCCGTCTATCTCTTGGCTTTCCCCACGGTAGAGGACAAACTTTCCGGTGATCGGGCCGTAGCGATGCTCGGTCTGGGCGCATTTTTGTTCGTCGATCAGATGGCGGTACTGCTGCGGGACAGCTTCCTCGCTGTGCTTGATCTCGAAAATCCGGCAGGAGCCTGCCTCCGGGTCAAACACCACCATGTCAAATTCGCCCACGGGGAATTGCAGGACAAACACCTGCTTCTTGGGGTTTTCCAGCTTGGTTTCCAGCAGGACGATATCTTCCAGCATCCGCCCCTTGATCTCGGTCAGGATGCGCTGCTGCACGGCGGTACGCTCCGCCAGAGATAGCGCACTAAACGTCTCATCCAGCAGCAGACTGCGGATCAGCGCATCCGCCTGCGCATAGCGGAGTCCCGGCTGTGCGATCACCGTGCGGCCGGATTTCGTGCTGACATCCGGCAGGTGCAGCACATCGATCTCCCGCGTTAAGTCCAGCAAGTCCAGATACTCCTTGATCTCCGCCGCGTGAACATCGTCCAGCGCTACGGTCTGTTCTGCCCTGTTGCGGATCTCCAGCAGCTTCCGCAGGCTGTCGGTGACAAGCGCAAGGTCGATGCGGTCGAGGATGTCTGTAGGATTCTCCCGATCCCGGCGCAGATTGCTGGCGGAAATGCCAAGGTCATGGGACTTCCAATCCTGCGACAGCACCTCCAGCGTGAAGCGGTGGTTGATGTCCTCCACCACCCGATTGATGGCGCTGGTCAGCTCGCCCTTTTCATATAAATCTCGCAGATGGCGGAAGTGCCCCTCGTACTGATAGCAACGCAGAGAGTGCTGGATGTTGCGGGCGATGGCGGTGTCCACGTATTCGTCGGTGCTTTCCTTGCTGGCAAAGGTGGAGGTCTCGTTGTAGTGAACGCCGCCGAGGCTCATGGTGCCGCCGTAGCGGATATACTCGTCGATGCCGTGGATGCCGAGGACAGATTCAAACTCGCGGTAAGGGATGAATGTGGTGTGCAGCAGGATGCAGCGGTCATAGAGCTGTTCATCCTCGGTAAAGAGGAAACCCAGCGAGTCCGTGCCGGAGAGCACGATCTTCATGCCGCAGGCCGCAAACACGTCAGAAAACAGCGCTGCGCCCTCGATGAAATCCTCCATCAGCGTCACCTCGTCGAGGAACATATAGCGAAAGCCCTGCGCTTCCAATGCCTTGAGGTCGCGGTTCACGTCTGCCAGCGTGTCTTTTGCGGTAATCTGAATGAACGCTGCCTTGGCAAGCTGCGTGTCGCTCATCTCCGCAAAAATCTGGCGGATCATGGTGGTTTTCCCCGTCCGGCGCAGGCCGTAGAGAATGAACACCTTGTCCTGCGGCTCACCGTAGACAAAGTCGTGCAGCTGCTGGAAGCACTCGCGCCTGCGATAGCCGCGAACAGCCGCCGCAAAGGAACGCAGCGCCTCGCCGGTGCGGACATTGGTGGTAAACGCAGAAGGGTTCGCAGATTTCGCCTTGGGCAGCTGCTTTTTCAGCGCCTTCAGCTCCTGCTCCAGTTCCTTCCGCCGCTCGATTTGGGCGCGGAAATTTTCCAATTCGTCAGCAGGAATATACTTCTCCCGCCGCTTCTTGTTCTCCGTCCAACGGTGGTAGAAATAGTCCTTGCCGCTGACGGTTTTCTTCGTAACAGAGCCAGCGGGCAAAGCAGAAATCTGCTGTTCCAGCTCCGCTGCGCGGGTTTGCATTTCAGATAAGTCCATAGCGCACCTCCTGTGAGATACTATTCTATGCAGAATTATACCCTATTATACCCTCGAAATCAAGGGTATAACGGGGTATAATTCTGCATATTTACTCAGATGCTTTTTCTATCTTAACATTAGACGCGGATGACTTATTATCATTTCGAGCATCAATCAAAATAATATCATCATTTTCTGAAAGACCCAAATCATTCAAAATTGAGATAACTTTTAGCTCTTCTTCAGCGCTAAAATACATAATAACTTTGATTGCACGTTTGCTATCTGAGGCCGCTTTATAGATTTCAACCTGCTTCGCCAAATTATTCTTCAATTTGCTGTTTGATGCTAGCTTGAACTCAACGAGCGTAGAGTTATTTGTCCCGTACGAAACTTTATAATCTACCGGGCCTCTTCCATTGTTAACTTCTCGATTGACATCTAAAGGTGTTCCAAACCAAACAAGACGGTAAATTACTTGAAGGTCGGCTTCACGTTTTATAGGCTTTCCATCACTGTAAAACAGTCGATAACCATCCTGATCTTCTATTACATGCTTCAGAAAGTGAACACGTTTCTTCGCTTCATCATGCGCATCAGGAATAGTATTGTAGAAATCTGTGCTCTTATTTAACAAGGATATCAGTTGTGCTACTTGCTCATTAAACAGGATCTCCACCTCGCGCACTTTTTCTTTACTGACTGAGGTTGCCTGTGATTCATTCTCTTCTTTAAAGCGAATGTAGTAGTCGATCAACTCCGGATGCAGTCGAACGAGTTCTTCTGCTTTGTGGTTTTTTTCTGTTTGGCTCAATTCTTTTTTCTTTTTTGATAAAGTATCTGTAAAATAGGTATTGAGTTCAAAGCGAAGAGCTTCATCAGAAATAGATGGAGCTATCTGCTGCAAATTGCGTATCATATCGCTTCTATTAATAAACGTGTCATCGCGGGTCAGCATCGCCTTTGGTGTCAGCAACACATAGTCTCCATTAAAATTGGGAAGATAATATGATTTAGATGCCCAGCTTGTCGTCTTCCAATTGAAATATACTTTTTGAACAGAAAATTCTGCGCATTGACTTTCTTTCATGTAGGTCTTGGCGAAAGCTTCTGTATATTCAAGTAAATACTGCTTTGCAAAATTTGCTGTAAAATCGCTAATCTTGTCACGGCCAACTCTCGGACTGATGAGACACAGCTTCTCCATATGGAGTCCTTTAGTTACAGTCCGGCATCCGAACCCTTTGAATATTGAGCCAAGTCCCGCATGTAGCCCAACGGCAAAGTCGTTTCCCATTCCACATCCGGAATTACCAGATAGGCTGAAGCCCAACCATGTTTGTTTAACTTCTGAAAATGAAAACCACGCCTTGCGCATACCAGCCGTTAGCACAGCGGACTTCTCAGCTTGCACCTGCAAAAACAGCAAATACCTAATCATCTCTTGATGAATTCTCTGAAATTCGATTCGTTCACTGTTAAACAGAAGAAAAGGGTCAATGAATAACGGAAGATCATTAATCAAAGATATATTTACTGCGCCATAGCTTTCGATGATATCTTCGTCAATATCAAAGAAATCCGAAAAGTATACTCCAACATTACTCAACACGATCCCTCCCCCGTTTATTCATCGGTAATCTTTTTTTGAATAGTATTTCGCTTTGTAATTATTGTAGCCCAAATTCCTCCCTCAGAAGATTTACCAAAAATTCTGCGGTCGCTCTATCAAATTGGAATGATTGGCTAATCTTCTCTGGATTCTCACGTCCAATGCGGCCATAAGTGTCGATCTGCACATATTTTTCACCATCTGCTTCAAAAGCCGTATAAGTCGTGTAGACTTTATCGTGAATTGTATTGCGGTATTTTTCGATTTTTTTAATACTATCCAAACTAATCTGTGCCATACTTAAAACCCTCCGCTCTAACTTTTAATTTCAGCAGCTAACTTTGACAGTCGGTTTTCTCGAACTTTCTTTTTCAACTCGCATTCCCAGACAGTGATTACCTTCCAGCCCAGAGTTTCTAATTCTTTGCGGCTTTGATTGTCCCGTTCAACATTTCTAAGAATTTTTGGCCTCCAGTAATCTTGATTGGATGAGGGCCAAACAAACCGAGGACAATCATGCTTATGCCAGAAACAGCCGTTCACAAAGATTACAGTTTTATATTTGGGGAGAACTATATCAGGACATCCCAGCAGCTTCTTCACATTCTTACGATAACGGAATCCTTCTGCAAAAAGATACTTTCGTACAATTTCTTCAGGTTTCGAATTCGTACTGCGGATGTGAGACATGTTTATACTTCGGACTTCCTTACTATGATTATCCGCCATTCTGTTCACCTTCCGGCAAATTGTCTTTCAAAACTTTGGCTAACTTCTTGGCAATCGACTTAGCCATAATCGGCGGAACCGCATTGCCCACCTGCTGATACTGTTTGTCCTTTGAGCCGCAGAACACAAAACTATCTGGGAAAGTTTGCAGACGCGCTGCTTCTCTAACACTGATAGCTCGATCCCGCGTCGGATGTATCCACATAGATTTGCGGACATTTACCACTGTCCCGCAGGGTTCGTCGTAGTTTAATCTAAGATAAATCGTATTCTGTGTTCGGGATGCGTCCGTATATGTATTGGTTTTCAGCGAATCATCTAAAGCGTGGAAATTTTCTCCCTGTTTGAGTGCCTTAAAACGCTGCATCGCTGTATCGGTTGTTTTTGTAACCATATGGTTTTTTAGTATTTTAGAATCTCGGAGTGAGGAAGCCAATTCACCCAGGTTCTCTTTTGGCTGCAGTGCAATCCCTTCTTTGTCGTCTTCAAGCTCAACGACCGGCTCGACATCTTCCAAATCGGTGATGGCGTCTCGCACGGTTCGATATTCGTCAGCATCAAAACGGCCTTTAGGAAGGGCTATTTTAGAAGAAATACTGCGTTTAATGCCTATCACAACGAAACGCATTCGTTTCTGAGGTGCGCCATAATCTGCAGCGCAAAGGACATCTTTATCCAAAACGTAGCCATTTTCAGGTGCCTGCAATACGCGCTCCAGATAATCGTAAACAGCAAAAGAGCGAATCACGGCTGCGATTCCATCTTCGACAGAGTAGGCATCCACAACTATGTGATTTTCGTGTATCTCCTGTGCCTTGCTGAGCATACGCTGGATCAGAATCGCTGGTTCAATCCTGCTTTTGAGCGCAGACGCATCCAACTCACCAGAATAGTATTCTGAGATCGCTTGAAATGCTTCCGCAGAGACACTGGCGATATGATTACTATCATGCAATTTCGCATAGTCAGCAGCCGCAGCACAAAGCTTCTTTTTGTGCTTTTCAAGTGCAGATTTCATTTTTTCAAGATTCTTCGCGGCCTTATAGATAACGTTCAGCTCAAAGTAATGCTGTTCCGGCCAAAGATACTGCTGAATCTTCTGCTGATCTTTAACAATCTCCAGTGCGCCGTCAAATACATACGCCTGATCCAGCAAGTGAAGATATGTGGATTTAACAGGAATCTTGTATTTTGCGACAGTTTCAATATCACTCTCTTCCATATAAAATCGGTGAACATCAGATTTCAGCATGCTGACATTTTCCATAACGAATGCTTTTGGTTTGAGTTCGAGAATAGCCCTGATATACTGTTTTACCAGCATATTATTCTGACTGATAGCATGGTTCTTTTGGCGATTCGCATTAGAAAAGCCTTGACAGGGCGGGCCGCCGATGACCACGTCTATATCCCCATATTTTTCCTTAATCTCGTCATAATTTGCAGCGCAGACATCTCCTTGTACTTCAACGCCGGGATGATTCAGGCGATATGTTTCCTGCATATAAGGACTGTTCTCAAACGCTACCTTGATATCATATTTTCTCGTCTGCATAAAGCCGAGGCTCAGGCCTCCTGCTCCTGCAAACAAGTCCACAACTTTGTACACAACACATTCCTCTTTCTCTTGTTAAAGGTTAAAACCCTCGGATAATGCTCGATCAAGGAGCGCAAGGAGTCGTTGACTCTGGTATCCACTCGGCATTTTGTTAGGGATTTGGCATGCATATTTCAGCGCCACATTTTCATCGGGCGATGCCATGCGTTTCTGCATCGCAAACGCAGACAGCTTTTTCCATTGATCTGCAGAATATTGAAGTACTTTAACCTGTGCCTCCGTTTCGGAAAGCACTTTTTGGTCTTTCCTCGCTTCTTTTTCTGCTGCCCTCACTTCAGTTTTTCCAATCAATACACTAGAAAATTCTGCTGGCAGAATTAGATTAATTTCTTGAACACTGTTCCAGCATCCCTCGCGCTTGCACCACTGCGTGACATTGATTGTAGGTCTATTTGGATCAGTTATCCTATAGAAGACCTGCTCAGCTATCTGTTCCAAAGCTTTTGTAACGCTTTCTGGAACGCTTTGGCGCTGCCAAATACTCTGCAAATCCAACTCCATATTTTTGAACTGTTTCCGAATTAACTGATGAAGCAGTGCCAATGAATAAGTAACGATGTTCGCTCGGTAGCCCTGTTCATACCACTCCTGCCTCGGTATCAACGCTTCGAGATGCTTAAATAAGATAACCAGCGCCACGCTTTCTGTGAAGTATCGCTCATTAAACTGCGAATCGTTGGTCGTCCAAGCTTCATCAATCAACTCAGCAAACTTCATAAAGTTTGTCTGAGCACCCTTGCTGACGATGTGGGGCATTTCACTCCATGTGTTGCGTACTTTAGCCAAATCCGTTTTAGTGATGACTTTGCTCTTGGGATTCTGCAGCAGGAATTGCCGCTTCTTGGCCGGTGTAAGGCGCATCTGAGCCTGCAGAAATTGGCCCTTGGCACGCTCATAAAACCATTTTGTTTCATACTGCGCGCCAGATTCTGCAGGAGCAAAAATTCTCCGGGAATGCTGCTCCATGCGTATGTGGAATGGATGAGTAGAGAAGAAATCTGCATCTGTAACTTTGTTTTGGCTATTTGAAGACCGAGATATATTTCGCACCAACTCTGTTGAACGGTCCATGTCGCTTTCATCAATCTCAGTCAGTTTCATCTGTACGTAGATGCCTTCTAAATCAGCTTTATCCTTATGACGGGTATTAGAAAGGGATGCTGTCGTCTGGCCGCCGTTAATAATCTGAAAGTCTCTTGCCCCGACAATGTGTGTTCCACCTGCTGTGCGCTCAAGCTGGACATCCATTGCGGTTGCAGATACGCCATTGTTATACGCAAAAAACATTGAGGGGCATTTCAAAATAGTTTCCCTGATTTTTTTATTTACGGCGACCTTTGTAGAAAGAAATGACCGAACATTGCCCTCCAACAATTGACTGCCATACTTATCATAAATATCTGCAAGAACCTTTCCCGGAATAATGCAAAGATAGCTGTTATATTCTGCCGTCGCAGCGCTGCTGGCCTCCAGGCAAGGGATGCCTTCGGGGATATATTCTCGAAAATCAATCTCAATATTTTGACGCCCCAGATCAGAGCAGCATACACGAAACACACGGTCGATGTCCCAGATTTGACATTCAGCAGGAATGCCTCCAATATCGAGATTGTCAAGATTCTTCAGCGTATCGCTGACATCTGCATCTGTGAAAATGAGAAGTCTGTATTTTCGAATTCTCTCTTTTTCCAACCGAAGCAGATCTACCAAATCTGCACATGGAGTACTCATCTCGATCTCTCTATACAAATTCGTGTTTAGGGCCTGATCCACAAACACGGCTAAGCGTTGAAAATTCGTTGAAGATACAATCTTACCCATCGTCCGTTCTTCCACGCCGTCATAATCCGCAATGATTAAATTCATCGTATAGTCGAATTCGTCAAAAACGTACCCATCTACACGATAGATTTTTCTCTTGGATGTTGTACTTGTATAGAAAGCAGGAGTGAAGTCCGGCAAGACTTCCGCTTCAACAAGATACTGCGCCATAGAGCCAACAAAGGCTGCGCAGGAACCCTCACCAGTAGCAGCAGCCTCTGCTTTTACATTTTCGAGAAAATCCTTTCTGAATTCCTGCGCATCCATGTTAACCCTCCACCCGCCAGCCTTCAATGCTGGCCAGACTAATTGAATATTGTACCTCGATAATCTGCGGAACGACATTATCTGATGTCAGCCTTGGGAAATCCGCGTCTACACGGAAATGCATTTTCCCCGAGCATACATATTTTTGCTCCCTATACTCAGGAAGATCGATAAAGCCATAGCGCATCAGCTTGCTTTCCAAAAGGGAATAGGCGTCATCGTTTTCATGCACCCGTCTGAAAGTGTGATCTACCTGCTCTCCAAGTGACACTGCACCGCTGTGTTCTGGTGCACACTTATCAATAAGCATCACAACCAATTCTCCAGGATCGGTATTTGCAAGCTGCTCCAAAGAAGAAATTTTCACAGAATCTGCGGATACACCCACAGATTTCACCTCATGCCAGTTGTCTGCGTACACAAAGTCTTGATCAGCACCATCCGGGCCGACCCATCCTTGAACCGCCGGCAGAATTGGATATCCGGCATCAATCACTTCGCACAGATAGATAAGCTCGCCAAGCAATCCTTTGCGGTTACTCTCATCCATCAGGCTTTTTCTTTGATGCTCAAGCAGTTTGTTCCATTGCTTAAAGCGCCGCACTGTTAAATTCAAAGCAGAAATCTCATTATCTGCTGTTTGAGAATAAGAGATCAAATCCGCGCACAGCAATTCAAAAACGCTGTCCTGTTCATTGCGCATAAGCACAAAGGAAAGAGTCCATCGTCCGTCTGTGCGGCGGCCCTTGGTTACAACAATTGATTTGGAAGACGGCAGAAGTTCCGGCTCATTCTGTGAAATAATCACCAAGGCTTTCTGGTCAATCTCCTTGTAGCCAACGTGCCATTCAAGGGCGTGTTTCACCTCAATCTGTATGTATCCTCCGTCATAGTAGTTGAAGGCGTTCCACTTCTCATGAAGATATTCAGCAGTAATTTTCATTCGTCTTCTTCCTCGTCAGGATCCATCCAGTTTTTCAGTTCAACCATGTTCACCATGTAATTCGCAGTACGGATACCGGCACCAGTATCAGGGAAGCCAACGCCAAGTGCAAATAAATAGGGAGGAACTTCTCTGTTGGTAGATTCGACTTTATCCAAATCTGTTTCAATGATGTGCAGCATCAGCAACGGGCTTCGCTCTCGAATCAAATAGGCACTGTCAGACATATGCTTGTCCCCATTTTGCTCTTTGAAGCGTTTCCTTGCTGTTTCGATCTGTTCTTTGGTTAATCCAACTCTTGTGCAGCCGCCGGAACCCACCTTTACTTTAGTTCCGCTGATTCGAATCATTTTGTCGTCAGCTATCACAGAACGGCGCTCAGTTGCCTTAATCGGGAGTACTTCGCTGCCGCATTTGAGACCAGACCTATATTCCGAACCTTCACCGTCTGTAATAAGGGCAACATCCCAAGTCTCATTGTCCATTTTTTCATCGATATACTCAGCAAGTGCTCTGCCTTGGAAGGCAAGGTGCCACGGGTGCGTTTCAAAGTCAAGAAGCAGCTGTACAACCAACTCTTTGTTTACGCCGCGCCAATAATATGGCTTCACAGAGAAGTCACGGGTCCCGGCGCTGCCTAAATGATCCACAAATTCTTTGAATGCAGCTTCATTCGCTTTCAGTATTTCAGGATTGGCCTTGAGCTTGGGCGTTTCAAGCAGCTTTCCCGATACAGTTACCGGGCGGCTTACCTGTGTTGCCGAGCGCATTTTGTTGCGAGCTGTTGCAATAAGTGAGTTCGGATCCTGACGCACTTTCAGGCCAAACTCCATCGGTGTTTGGTTGGCGAGCTTCATCTTTGCAATTTCATCTTTAAGCTCATTGGCCGCTCTGGTGATGTACCCATACCAGTCAATAGCTTCTTCTGCCATCCAAATTCTGAAAAGGTCCTCGTAGTTTGGACGATAACCAAACCAGCGTCCCATCTGCAGCAACGTATCATACATTTGAGATTTGCGATAGAAATAGCTGACTCCCAGCCCCTCCAGTGTCAGGCCTCTGGACAAGCTGTTGCCGCCAACTGCAATAACGCGCAGGCCATCTTCTTTGTGGTTGAAATAATCCAGACTTGTTGCCCCAGTTCTTTGGTTAACTGCGCGCACTGCAATAGGGGCGATAGCGCGGTTTAAGTAATTGGAGCAAATGTCATCCCAATTTGTCTTGCTAATCTTTTCTAATTGGTGTTTCATCCACACTTTATGCAGATAACGCAGAGATGCAATTTGCTCGCGCTTTTCATCATCCAAAGCAGCATAATTCTGCACATCGGACTTTACTTGAACAAGCCATTCATTTACAGCTTCTGCAATTCGGTTCTGCACATCTGTAAAACGGCTAACATGAATCATCATGGAGCGGTGCTCGGTATAATCGCCGCGCAGATCACGAATTGCATTAAACAGCAGAAAGTATGCAATTGCTTCATACATGCTGGGCGGCAGCGCATCCACTTCCAATGTCTTTTTGTGTGTGAAAGGGAAAAATAGGTCCATTTCTTCGCGCCGCAGCGGAATCAATACATCAGAAAACTTCTCTGTTGCGTCTCCGAAGATCTTATCAGCTCCAATGTAGTTCGTAGGCGGTGCCAGCGAGTAGATAAAATCTTTGGGAAATAGGTCATCGCCAATCATCTCATCTTCTGTTTCAGGGTTGATAAAAATATTGGCAAAGGGTGTCGCAGTAATTCCCAGATAGGAAGCCTGATTAAACTCGTGCAGCAGCTGGCGAATGCAGGCATTGATGGCAGCCGGACTGTCATCCTCACTCTTTGTATTAACAGATGCATTATCTGCCTCATCATCAATCAAGAGCATGGGCAGCATTATTTTCCCTGTAGTGTTATCACGACTATTGGAGAGCCATTTAATCAAATTGTTCAATATCCGCTTGTTTTTCTTTACGACTAAGACAATCGGATCTGAAACGCTTTGAAGGTTCAAATCATTGCTTTTCAGCACATTGATGTCAAAATCCTTAGTCACAGAGGTAAAGGCTGCGATACGCTTCTGTACGCCGTACCTGCCTACACCAACAGGCTGGTTTTTGATTCCCTGTTCAGCCTTTGGATCCAGATAATACTCACTCTTCCGGCCAGAGAACTCTGCATCCAAGCGAGACTGAGTCTGCTGGCGCAGATTTTCCATCATTCCTGCAAGAACAATAATAATTCTGTACCCAGTATCAGCAGCTTTGTTGCTGATTGCTGTGTAATTTGCGGTTTTCCCGGATTGGACATCACCCAACACCAATCCGCGTCGCTGAAAAGGTTCTTTACTTTGCGGATCTCCGAGCAGATCGACGATCTCGTCAGAAACTTTATCCAGCGTTGCGGTAACTCTCGGATTCCAATGTTTTATTTCCTCCAGATATTTTTTATATCGATTCCAGAAGAAAAAGTCCAAATCTGCTCTTCTGGAAGGAAGCCACGATTTATGAGGTGTATTTCGATCATTGATGTACACGCCGACATCCATCTGTATAACAATCGACGCACGCAGACGGACAAGAATTTCTGCAAATTCCTCATCCGATACTGGAAGTGTGCTCAGCGTTGCACGCATGCTTTGTGCAAGCGTAAGAAATTCTTCCTCTGTAGGCGGAACTTCCTTGTACCGAGTACTAACCGCTGCGGAAATGAGATTTTCCAACATTTCAATATTAGGGTTTAACATTGCCGTCCTCCTTTGCTTTTAGAGCGCGAATCACATCCGGATATCCGCAGAAAGGATCAGTATGCTCTATCTTTTCAAGCATTTCACGCCGCATAATGCTGCTGGGCAGAACGGACAGCATCTGTTCCAGCGTTTTGAACATCTCCTGCTCGCCCATATCCGCATCATTCTCAATCTTTTCGTCATTATTAAGATCAATGTAAAGTTGATTCAGAGGGATTCCTCGTTCTATGTATTTCAGTAATGTTTCAAGCTTGCCTCGAATTTCCGGAGCTTCGGCAACGATCTGATCTACCAACACATGGTCTCGGTTGATTTCATATACGATGCCGTTTTCCGGCGTTTTTAATCGGGTCCACATATGCTCAACCGAATCCGAAGTTTCCTTTTTCCCTCTGAACGTCCATGTCCGCTTACTTTTATCTGCAATACGATCAATTACAGTCTGAAGGCTATTCCTCACCTCGGCAGGTGGAATTGCATGAGATTTCTTAATATCCAGAGTCCACAAATCGTCCAAGTCATTTGGAATATCGACCATAACACGAGCCAGCTTTGAAAGATCACCCTGCCGCATCATACGGAACCACGTTCCCCAAATTAGAAGCCGCTTGTTTCGATATACATAAAAGCCCTGCCGTTTGCGAATTCCATCTTTGCCGCCAAGTTGGTTCTTTTCCTCTTCAGTCATTTTAGAAATATGAGGCAGAATATATGGCGTTACTAGAATGCGTTTCCCTCGAATCACCAGCGTTTCTGTGTCCATGGCTTGCGTGCTCTTCTTTATCAAAAACGGATCTGCCGCTTTAAGCTTTACTCCATTGAAAAGTATTTCTAGCTTTTTTATTCCGGATTCCCCGGATAAGTACCTGTGAAATACCAGTTCAAGGTGCTGCCTTACCTCGTCCATTTTTCGGCCAAGCGATTTTTCATAATCTACTTCACCCATCAGCAAACGGTCGAGGTTCTGCCATACAACCAATGTACCGCTATCCTGCTCATACAAATCAGAAATATGAGGAACTGAGGCAAAGTCTTCTTTATCAAGGATCAACAGTGACCATGCACCTGTTTTAATAACGTAATCAAGATCCCAGCGCCGTCCAATTACCTGATCTCCCTGTTTGCTGATTACGGTCAAAACACGGCACTGAGACAAAGAGGCAGTCTTCAGGCCTAAGCCATATCGTCCCAAGTCAGACGAGTCTCGTGTCTCAGTCGGACTCTTACTCCCATACTGCATAGCGATATTCATTTGAGCATCATCCATACCGGTACCATTATCCAGAATTGAGACATATGCATCGCCTACCGGAAAGAATGACAGCTGAACTTTCCCGGCTTTTGCAGCAATACTGTTGTCAATAATATCTGCAATTGCAGCTTCTAAGCTATAGCCAATTGCTCGTGTTGATTCCATTAAAACAGGGGCAAACGGAGGCGTCTCTCTTACCTGCATATCGTCCTTCCTCTCTGCAATCACATTAACGGCGGCGAAATACTCCTATATAACAATTATCGCATGCAGTGTGTCCTAAAAACCGGACTCAGTCTTTCAAATTGGCTTCCGGCATAAATTCCATAATATCTCCTATATCCACATTCAAAGTAGAGCAAATCTTACTAAGCACGGACAGTGTAACTTCCTCGTCCCGCCGCAGCCGGGTCATGGTGTTCGGCGCGATGCCTGCCGCTTTGCGCAGATCGGCTTTGCTCATCTTCTTATCGACGAGCAGCTTCCAAAGTTTGTTATACGAAATAGCCATTCCTGTTCGACCTCCGGCTACAAATATCGTTCTAATTATACATCTTTCTCGATCATAAGGCAAGAGAGCTTCGCATCGTGTTGCGAAACTCTCTAATTTCAAAAACAGCTTGCATGCAAGACTCTTACACATAGATCGTTCGTATATCTTGGCAGCAGTTTTACTTCTCATTTTCCGCTCGGCGTCAATATCATAAGGGCTTGGGATTATCCCAAAATCGCCGCGTGTCCGGACAGCGGCTGTGCTTGCTAATCCACCAAATCCCAGTTTTCTCTGTCCCAACGCCGCTCTTTCTCTCCGCCGAAATCTGTGCTATACTGTAAGAAAATCAGCGGAAGGAGGGCTTATTCATGGCGCTCAAACGGGTATTTGCCGGGTTTTACACGCGATACGACGGAAGGCCCATCTTCGTTGTCCGAGTGCTCAAGGACATCGACACCGGCGAGTCCATCGTGGTCTGCAAGGATGCCAGCTTTTCCAAAGAAGACAACGAGCATTACTACCTCATCCGGTACACCTCCTTCTGCGAGCAGGTCGAAGTCGATGGCGTGCTGCGGGACAAATACGTCCGTCAGACCCGGCGCGAGATCGACGAAGGCACCGTCCGCGAAGTGTATGAGGACGGCTTTCCGGAGCCCAAAAGCAAGCCATTCACTTATGTTGATGACGAGTACGTGGAGCGCGCCATCCGTTGCAGCAGAACCTACTATGAATACGCCAAGGACATCTGTGAAAACTACCGGATGGATCTGCGGCGATACAAACTCATCCGGGAACGTAAGCAGTACATCGGCATATCCAACCGCGAGACATATCAGGCCATGTGCGAGGATCTTGCGTTTGCTCAGCAGTCCCTCAAAACAGTGCTCAACGACTACGCCGATCTCTTCCGGAAACGTTTCTCCGAGGGGCTGTCCATCCGCAGGGCAGCGGATGCCATGCAGCAGAATCGCGGCGTGATCGAGCGGCGTCAGGCCGCGCTCTATCGGGCGTTCGCCCAGCTCTTGCAGCAGCGGGATGAGGCGGACGGCGTCTGTCGGCTGATGCAGAAAATTGAATGCGATCAAAGGGATATAGAGGATTTGCTCGAATAATTGATGCAAAAAAGAAGTGCTTGTCGTAGTGGCAAGCGCTTCTTTTTTGCCCTTGTTATGACAGAACCGTGACACTCCGCATCATTTTGTCCGTTGAATAGTAGAAAGGGCAATTTGAAGCAGAACGCATGGCTTGCCTCTCCGTCCTCGAAACTCTTTTGAGAAATCTGGGACAAAACCGGCCTCTGATTCACTTAGCTAAGTAGAGGGGGGATCAGGGGCAAGAGAAGTTTTTTGAAAAAGGGTGCCAAGTTTTTAGAGAAAAATGTCCGTTAAAAGGTAGAGAGGAAAACGTCCGTGAGACAAAATCGTGACACTCCGATTCATTCTGTCCGTTGGTTATATAGAAGGGGAAAACAATTTTCTCTCGACCCCTGTTTTTCTCTTGAAAATTGTCCGTTGTAAAGTGAAAGGCAAACAGCTTCGCTTCCAAGCCGCCCTTCAAACAAAGTTTTTCAAAATTGAAAGGAGAAACATTATGATCACTTACCACAACCGTACCCACATGACCGCTGTACCCACCCGCCTCCTGCTGGATACGAACCTCTCCGCAGAAGCCAAGCTCACCGGCGCGCTCTTGTACACCTTCGAGGACGGCGGTCTGAGTGCGCAGGAACTTGCAGATGTTCTGGGCCTTCCGCCCGAAAAAGTCGCTCCGGTTTTTGCTGAACTCACCGGCAACGGCTATCTGGAAATTCTGGAAGAAAACGGTGCCTTCGGGCTGCACCTGAAGGGGTGAGCCTCATGCCAGACCGCACGCGCCCCATCCGCAAGGAAATCTGCCTGAACGAGCAGGAACTGAATCTCATCCAGCACAAAATGCGCCAGTTGGGGACACACAACTTCGGGGCGTATGCCCGGAAGATGCTGATCGATGGCTACATCATCAAGGTCGATTACACCGAGCAGAAAAAGTTAGCTGCCGCCGTCAGCCGTGCCGCCTCGAACATCAACCAGATTTGCCGCCGCATCAACAGCACCGGGCACGTTTATGAAGATGACGTTGCCGAGCTGAAAGCGCGGCAGACTGAAATCTGGGAGCTGCTGAAAGTGCGGCAGAAAGATGAGCTTTGACCACAACGGGATTTTCCATGTGTGGGTTTTCCGTCACCGGTTTTCCGGACGGTGGACAAGCTGACGCTCCGGAGCGTTCCGCAACCGGATTTCAGGACGACGGTTTTTGTGCCCTCCATCGGGGCTGAAATTCATCCTCTAACTAATAAGAAATAAATCAAGATACAAGAGAATCATCCATCAATCAATCAACACAAAAATGGATGGATTGATGGATGGGATAGGAGGTCAGATGAAAACTTTTTGCAAGCTCACAGCGCAGAGTCCAGCCGTGTCCTATGTGCCGCTTCCAAGGTTCCTTCTCCAAGACGAAGCCCTGCGAGACATCAGCAACGACGCCAAGGTGCTCTATGCGCTGCTGCTGGACAGAGCAAGCATTTCCCGGCAGAACGGCTACGTCGAGCCGGACGGCACGATTCGGCTGTACTTCACCTTGGAGCAGGCGCAGACCAAACTCCACCGCAGCCGCCAGAGCGCCACGCGGATCTTCCGGGAGCTGGAGTACAGCGGCTTGATTATCCGAAAAAAGCAGGGGCTGGGCAAGCCCGCGCTTATTACGCTGAACTACCCAGCTGACGCAAAGCTCATCGCAAAGGAGGGTGAAGATGCACAAGCTTGATCCCATCGAGTGGCTGCCGGATGGCACGTTCTTCCGCCTGACGCCAGGACAGCTCCGCAGCGTGCGCGGCCTTACAAAGCGCTGCTGTAACTTCTTGGATGGCGACTGCCTGCTGCTGGACGGTGTTTGCCCGCAGTACATCTCCCGCAGCCTGATCTGCCGGTGGTTTCGCCGCGCCGTGCTGCCCCAGCAGCCCAAGCTGGAACAGGCCATTCTCAGCCCCAAGAAGCTGCGCCGCTGCAAAGTCTGCGGCACGGGCATCCTCGCCCGCTCCGGCAGGGCAAAATACTGCCCCGCCTGCGCCAAGGATGTTCACCGCCAGCAGAAGGCGAAATCCGCCCGCAAACGGAGGTCCGGTGTAGACAATTCAGGGTCGAAAAGCCCTTGAATTGCAAGCCTTCCCGCACCGCCAAAACCGTGCGGCAATACGATTTCCCTCGCAGCCTTGAAATTGAATTCTATTTGTCTACATAGCAACTGGAACACACGCATAGATTGAAGAAGAAAACGCTCTGGAAAGGAGGGCAGCCATGGAAGTATTTCTGATCTTCCCGAAATCAAAGCAGGCGCAGCAGGAGCTTGGGCAGGAGCTGGCGAAGTTCCAGTCCGAGCAGGCGCTGAAATCCATCCAAAAGCTGCCCTGTTCCACGGAGCAGAAGCTGGAACTGGTAGACGCCGCCGTGAAGCATCTGAAAGCACAGCAATAATACATAGCAAACGGGCAGACCGGCATTCAACGCCGGTCTGCTCGTTTACTGCTATGGTTATGTCTGTTTGAAATACTTCTCCCATGTGGATTTGAAAATCTGCTTACGGTTTTGCTCCCAATGCTTGAGATTTCCAAGGCTGACGCCCAGCTTGTCCGCATACTGCCTTTGCGTCAGCCCCAGCTTCATTCGGATTGCCTTGATCTGGTTGCCCTGACCATTCCTCAGAAATAGATTGTAGTCATCCAGAAGCGTATCGACCGGCACTTCAAAAAGCTGCGCGATTTTCTCCATGTGCTCTGGCGGATAGAGGTCTTTGCCGTATTCTTCATAGTGGACATAGGTGCTCCGGTCTATCCCGGCGTAGTCTGCAACGTCTTTCTGCCGCAGTCCTTTCTGGTAGCGAAGCCAGCGCAGCTTGTCCGCTGTTTCGGTGATTTCTGAGAAGTCCGGGAACTGCAAATTGAACTTTTCTGCGTCCTGAAACTTGTGCGGCAGCACCACTGGAAACTGAAGAATTTGCAGCGGGGCTACTTTTACTGCACCCGATACATTGGAAATCAGGATATAGCAGCGGACTCCCACTCTCGCCAGCAGGCGCCATTTTGCCTCAAAAGACACCCGTTCCGCCACCTCAATCGCTGATTGTTCCGCTGCGCTAGTATAGCATTCTCAATGCACCTCGACGCATAAGTAGCCAGCTTGATGCCCCGGTCTGCCCGGAAGGTGTTGACGGCCTTGATGAGTCCAATGGTTCCGATGGAGATCAGATCCTCCTGATTGTCCGCCTGTGTATAGTATTTCTTGATGATGTGGGCCACCAGCCGGAGATTGTGCTCCACCAGCCGGTTCCGGGCTTCCAGATCCCCCTGCGCCCACTGCTTCAGACACGCCCGCTCCTCCTCCGGCGGCAGCGGCCGGGGGAACGAACCGGGATTCCCCGTCAGACGCAGGGACAAAAACAGACTGTTGGACAGCAGCAGCAACGCCGCAGACAGCATACAGATCCCTCCTCTTCTGCCAGCCTATGCCCTCAGAGGAAGTCCCTATGCTTGACGCAGCGCCAGAAGTGGGGTACAATACATTGCAGAATAATTAAAACGTTTCTATCTCCATCAAATTTTCTGGAGGATTTTATGGGTTTCATCTATCAGGAGGCCAATGCATACGGCGTAGAGGCCTTGGTGGCCTTGGAGCGCCACTACACCCCCACGGAGGAAAAATACTGCACCGCCGTCACAGAGGCCGTCCGCATCTGCGACACCTACGGCATCCCGGAGCGGGAGCTGGTGCCGCAGGTGCGCCATATCGCCGCCGCCGAGGAGTACCTGCTGGAGCACCTGTCAGAGGACGAGGAGACGCTGCAATTCCTGTTCACTCCTCTCTCCGGCAGCAACACCTGTCTGGCATGGTTTCTGGTCTGGGATTATGTTCGCCCCGGCGGCGAAAAAGCTTATAAATATACAGGCCACACACCCCAGCAGCGGCTGCGGGACATCGTCACCGCCGTGGGCCAGTATCAGGAGGACCCCCTCCCCCCGCCGCAGCAGCTGGACACCATCTGCGACCTCATCGACTACATGGACCTCACCCGCCTGCCCCCTGCCGACCGGTGGCGGCTGCTGACGCTGTACGCCCATCTGGAGGAGTACGAGCGCACCGCCTGCCGCATCGTGGAGCAGTCCGCCGCCCTGCTGGCACAAGTGATGCAGACGCCGGAGACGGACCGTCTGCTGCGGCAGTGTCTGGAGCAGACACGGGAGAACACCCCCCGTCTTATGAGCGCCTTTGCCCAGTCCCAGACGCTGTCCGACCAGAGCATCACCTTTCTGCCCTGCGTCATGTCCTTCAACTCCATGCGCTTCCTCACCGGTGACGACCACATCACCGTCATCGCCGGGGTGCTGTACTGGCTCATTCTGCGCCTGACGGAGAAATACGCCGCCAACGACGAGCATCTGCTGGCCTGCCTGAAAACGCTGGGTGACAAGAGCCGTCTGGATATCCTGAAGCTGCTGAAGGAGCAGGACCGCAGCGGGCAGGAGCTGGCCAAGGAGCTGGGCATCTCCCAAGGCACCGTTTCCCACCACCTGAACGTGCTGGTGCGGGACGAATTCATCCGTATCGCCAAGGACGGCAGCCGCCTGCGGTGCAGTCTGGCCCCGGAGGCCATCGAGTCCATGGTGGACGATATCCGCCGCCTTCTTTTGTAGTCAAAGGACGCACAACTCCATCCGAAAAGATCAGACCTCCCCGAGGTCTGATCTTTTATGCATTTACCCATTGACAAATTTCGATTCCGGTGCTATGATGCGCCCATGAATATAGAAACGTTTTGATGTTCGTGAAAGTCGAGAGGAGGATGCTCCACCCCCACCGTCTCTTTCCTCTGCACATTCTATGAAAGAAAGGAAGCTTGCAAATGAAAAAGAGGATACTCTCCCTGTACATGGCCGCCGTGCTGGCGCTGTCGTGTATCCTGCCCGCCTCGGCGGCAGAAACGCAAAGCGGCCTGACGGTCCGTTCCGTCACCCCCGCCGACCTGTCCCAGACCATGGGCAACACCACCCAGCAGATGACCACCCAGCCTCAGGACCCCAATGAAGTGGTGGATATTCTGGTGGAGCTGGACGATGAACCCGCTGCCGCCGTGCTGGCGGCCCAGTCTCTGACCCCCGGCACCGCCGCAGCCGAAAAGACCGCCGCCAAGGTCCAGCAGACCCTGCTGCGCCGTCAGGCCACGGTGCAGTCCCGTCTGGGCCGCTCTCTGCGGCAGGAGCAGGTGGATTATACCTATTCCTATACCATGCTCTTCAACGGCTTCGCCCTGCGGACCGCCCGGAAGAATCTGGAGACCATCCAGAGCGCCAAGGGCGTCAGCCGTGCCTTCGTGGCAGGCTCCTACACCCTGCCCACCGTGGAGCAGGCCGATACGCAGGCCCTGCAGGTGGCGCTGGCCACCAATCAGTTCACCGGTAAGGGCATGACCATTGCCGTGCTGGATACCGGGCTGGATACCGCCCATCCCGCCTTTGCCAACGCCCCGGCAGACGCCAAATTCACCAAGGACTACGTCAGCGGTATTCTGCAGGCGGCCGACCTCAACGCCGAGGCCCTGATGCCCGGTGTCACCGCCGACGATGTGTATCTCAGCGCCAAGATCCCCTTCGCCTTTGACTACGCCGGTAAGGACGCTCAGGTGGCCCCCGGCAGCAAGTGGGATGCAGCAAATCTGGAGCACGGCACCCATGTGGCCGGCATCTCCGCCGGTTACGCCGTGGACGGCGAGGGCGCCGTCTCCTTCTCCGGCGTGGCCCCCGACGCTCAGGTCATCCCCATGAAGGTCTTTGACGACAGCGGCACGGGTGCCGCCACGACCACCATTCTGGCGGCTCTGGAGGATGCCTACCGTCTGGGCGTGGACGCCGTGAACCTGAGCCTGGGCTCCTACGGCGGCTTCACCGTGGACGAGGACGCCCTCATCAACGATGTGTACAACAAGCTGGATGCCGCCGGCATTATGGTCATCACTGCCGCCGGCAACGAGACCTCCTCCAGCTATATGAACAGCTACGGTACCGACGCTCCCCTCACCGGGGACCCCGACAACAGCGTGGTGGCCGCCCCCTCCGTGTACCCCGCCAACCTGTCCATCGCCAGCGTGGAGGGTCAGGAGATCTACGCCAACTATGTGCTGCTGGGCAACGAGAAGATCACCTATACCGACAGCCAGACCTCCTTTCTGGACCTGGACTCCTACGTTTCTCTCCTGAAGATATACGGTGACGTATCTGACGATCTGGCCGCCCCCTATGACTATGTCATGGTTCCCGGTTACGGCGCCGACTCCGACTACGAGGGCATCGACGTCACCGGCAAGATCGCTGTGGTGCAGCGCGGCGGTACTGACGAAAACGGCGAGCCCATCACCTTCGTCACCAAGATCCAGAACGCCCTGTGGAAGAACGCCATCGGTATTCTGGTGTACAACAATGACACCGAACATCCCGATGACTGCTCCATCCGCATGGCCACCAACTACTACCAGCTGCCCGCCGCCTTCATCAGCTATAACGCCGCTCAGAAGCTGGCGGCCAAGGCCGGCAGCGGCGTGGGCATCACCCCCACCACGGAGCTGACCGCCGAGCCCAACCCCTCCGCCGGCCAGATGTCCACCTTCACCAGCATCGGCGCCACTCCCGACCTGCGGATCAAGCCGGAGCTGTCCGCTGTCGGCGGCAACGTCTACTCCTCCATCCCCACCATCGAGGGCAAGGGCGATTACGCCTCCATGAGCGGCACCTCCATGGCCAGTCCCTATGTGGCCGGTGCCAGCGTTCTGGTAAAGTCCTACATGGCCGAGAACTGGACCGGCAGCTATGACGCCGCCTCCATGACGGAGAACCTGATGATGTCCACTGCCTCCCCGGTCGTTGACCCGGAGACGAAGCTCCCCTATTCCCCCCGTCTGCAGGGCAGCGGCCTCATTGACCTGTCCGCCGCCACCTCCAGCGATGTGGTGCTCTACACCGATGCCGACCAGTACGGCGACACCAAGCCTGTGCTGAATCTGGGGGACGATGTTGCCAGGAACGGCAGCTACGACCTGACCTTCCACGCCCGGAACATGGGCAAGGATGCCGCCCAGTATGACGTGTCCGTCATCGCCATGTCCCCCGCCGTGCTGGAGCAGGACGGCAAGACCTACATGAGCAGCCACGACGAGGCGCTGGATGTCACCGTTTCCGGCGACAAGACCGTGACGCTGGCTGCCGGGGCCACCGGCGACGTGAAGGTCAGCGTCTCCCTCTCCCAGAGCCAGAAGGCCAAGCTGGACGCCGCCTATGAAAACGGCATCTATGTGGAGGGCTTCGTGGTGCTCACCGCCAAGGATGGCAGCGCAGATCTGTCCATCCCCTTCCTGGCCTACTACGGCGACTGGTCCGCCCCCGGTATGCTGGACTACGCCACTATGCTCAATGAGGATACCGTGCCTTACAGCCAGCTCTCTACCGAGCTGGGCGCATACTTCACCAGCAGCTTTGCCTATCGTCTGGGCGCCAATCTGTCCGTGACCATGGACGGGGCAGAGAAAACCTCCCTGAAGGCCGAGCATATCACCATCTCCCCCAACGGCGATACCTATATGGACGGCGTGGAATTGGTCAACGTCAGCCAGATGCGCAACGCCTCCGCCCTGCACTTCACCGTCACCAACGCCGACGGCCAGGAGGTCTGGAGCGACGCCGTTACCAACGTCCCCAAGACCATCTATGTGTCCTCTCAGGGCAGCCCCATTCCCGCCACCATGTATCAGGATATGGCTCCTGACGCCTGGTACGGCACGGACAACCAGGGCAACGCCCTGCCTGACGGTCAGTACTACTACACCATCACCGCCGATCCCGTCACCGATCACGAAAGCCGCAATGTCCGGGATACCCTGACCTTCCCTGTGTACATCGATACTCAGGCTCCCCAGCTGGACCAGGGCTGCGTGACCCTGAGCACTGGCGCCGACGGCCGCACCACCCTGGGGATGCAGGTCTCCGACGAGCATCTGTATCTGGATACCGAGATCTTCGTGGCCAATGACGACGGCACCATCAGCACCAGTTCCGAGAATATTCTCCACAAAAACGTGGGTCTGGCGGATATGCCCGATGTCACCTCTGACGCCATGTCCGTGGATGTCACCGACTACGCCGGCAAGCTCCTGTATGTCCGGCTGTCCGACTGGGGCTACAACTACGCCGCCTATCTGGTGCAGCTGCCCGACACCTTCGAGGGCACCACCCTGTCCCTGTCCGATACCACTGCCTTCCTGTTCACCGGTGAACAGCAGCAGCTGTTGGCCTTCGACACCGATACCGATACCGCTCTTACCTGGACCAGCAGCAATGCCGACGTGGCCTCCGTGGACGACAGCGGCCTGGTCACTGCCAAGGCCCCCGGCGTCACCACCGTCACCGCCACTACCGCCAACGGTGCCTCCGTCTCCTGCGTGGTGGGCGTCAGCGATCAGCTGACCTACACCGGTCTGCGTCTGGACTTCGATGAGATGACCACCACCATGTACTTCGATTCCACCATCGACCTGCCCGGCGTGTATCTGGAGCCCTACGGCTTTGCCCTCTCCGGCAAGCACAACATCTACGGCACCGAAGGCCTCACCTGGAGTGTCTCCGATCCCACCATTGCCGACTTGGATGAGTACAGCAAGACCACACTGGTGGCCAATAAGGACGGCAAGTCCGGTGACGTCACCGTCACCGCCGAGTATCAGGGCATGACCGCCTCCTTCACCGTCCATGTGGGTCCGTACCCCGGCTCTGTGGAGCTGTACCACGTCTGGATCCAGGCCCGCAGCAACCGCATCTTCCTGCAGGGCAAGCAGGGCATCGTGGGTGCCGGCCGTGACGGCATCCACGCCACGGATACCGCCGCCACCAGCGACGATCAGATCATCACCTTTACCAACAGCGATCCCAATGTGGTGGACCTGACCAATCCCGTGATCCGTGCCACCTCCAACCGTGATCTGCCCGATGAGTGCGCCTTTGTGGACGCCAGAAATCCCGGCAATGCCGTCATCACCGCCACCGCCACCAGCACCACCCAGGATACCGTCCAGTGCTTCGTCACTGTGGTACCCAAGCGGTACGACGGCATTCAGGCCACCCAGGATGCCATTCAGCTGAAGCTGGGCCAGGGCGCGGACCTCACGCAGTACCTGACCCTGCTGGACGAGTCCGGCGTGGTGATTCCGGAGCTGAACCCTGTGAACTATGCCAGTCTGGATGAGAGCATCCTCTCCGTGGATGCGAGTGGGCATGTCACTGCGCTGCACACCGGCACCGGCATGGTGCGGGCGTTGCTGAACACCGGTGACTACGCCCTCATCGCCGTGGAGGTCACCTGCGATCACGACCACACCACCCGCACCGAGACCCCCGCCACCTGTACAGAGGACGGCTCTGTCACCGTCATCTGCGATGACTGCGATGAGGTACTGTCCACCGAGACGCTGCCCGCCACCGGTCACAGCACCGTGGTGAAAAACGCCAAGGACGCCACCTGCACCGAGCCCGGCTACACCGGCGATAAGGTCTGCACCGTCTGCGGCGAGACCGTCGAGACCGGCGAGGTCATCCCCGCCGCCGGCCACAGCTACAAGGATGGCAAGTGTACCGTCTGCGGCGCCGCCGATCCCAACGCCAACAGCGGCGGCAATACCGGCAATACCGGCAATAACGGCACCGACAGCCCCAACACCGCTGACGAAGCCGCCATGGGCCTGTGGCTGAGCCTCATGACCGTGGCCGTTCTGGCCGGAGCCGTTCTGGTTCTCGGCAAGAGGTACCGGGCCTGATCCCCCCCCTTTCGCAGCGCTCCTCTTAGGCGATAAAAGCCCTTGGCGGCGTAGCCCCTTGGCGGCGTAGCCCCTTGGCGGCGTAGCCCCTTGGCGGCACAGCCCCTTGGTAGCAAAGCCCCTTGGCGGCGTAGCCCCTTGAAATAGCGCATCTCTCCTTCTGTAAAGGCGGAGGGGGGACCCTACCGGGTCCCCCCTCCGCCTTTTGCTTTTCCGAAACCGCCCGGCTTCTCCGCCGTCGCCTGATTTCCCGCTGCTTCCTGATTTTCTCGATACCGTTTCATCTTCTGATACGATTCGATTTTTGCTGCCACATTTCCCTGATGCCGCCACGCTGCCAGAATCGAAAAATCCGGAGCGGCTCTGTGGCCCTTCTGCGTCTCAGTATTTTCTCCATGCGAAATATTCAAAAAATTCATGCTCCCATCGGGAAAATTTTTCCGGAAAAACATTGCCATTTCTCCGAATTTCGTATATACTGGGAGGTGTATAGATCATTCCTCCCTGCGCCGCAAGCAGGTGAGCTCTCCTCCTGTACAGCCGCATCCGGCGGCAAGCAGGCGGGGAAGGCAAAATTGCCTTCCCCGCCTTTTTTTGCTGTTTTTCTATTCTGCCGGTATTCGTATTTTCAGCGTTGTCATTGCTCCGTATTTTCGCTCTCACGGCTCTGCTATCGTTCCGGTACCTGCGCTTTCGGCACTGCTGCCGAACCGGCTTTTGCACTTCTCCGGTTTCTTTGATTGGCCCGATATTCCCCCGTTTCCGACTCTGTCATCGGCATGGATCCCGCCTTTTCCCGGCGCTGCTATCATCTCGGCTCTTGCTTCTTTTCGGTGCCGATCATATGCCGGTATTTTCTCTTTTCCGGAATCGATAGCAGTCCGGTGCCTGGAAGTTTTTTTCTGCCGGTGTTCCGTTTTTGGATTTCAGAGAGGGCTGCTTTTATCCCTTTGGATTTTTGCGCTGTCGTTTTTTTCGGTCTGCATCCGCCGGTTTTGTCCAGTTACTGCCCCATTTTCTGACCTTGGAACGTCCCGGTTTTTGTCCAGCTTTTGTCCGGCATTGGACGCCTTTTTGTCCAGCCGCCGGTGGTGTCTCCCTTATTGAACCTCTTTGGGAAGCTTCTTATCCTCCGGTTTCGATCCGCAGGGGGCCTTCGGTTTTTTATCCTTCACCAAAATGAACGAGGTGATGAGCGCCGTCAGGGGGACCGCCAGAATGACGCCGATGCTGCTGGCGATGCCGCTGATGACCTCCGTGGCCATATAGGGGGAGCTGATGAGCTGCCGGGGATCCAGCCCCAGCGAATACAGATAGATGATGAAGGACAGGCCGCTGCCCAAAAATGCCAGGATCAGGGTGTTGGTCATGGTACCTACCATATCCCGGCCGATATTCATACCGGAGCGGAACAGAGCCCGGCCGTCCCGGTCTGGGGCCACGGTATGTACCTCCGTCAGCGCAGAGGAGATGCTCATGGCCACGTCCATCACGGCGCCCAGCGCACTGATGACTACCCCCGCCACCAGCAGGCCCCGCAGGCCCAAGGGCGTACCCGTCTGCCGCAGCTGCAGCAGCGGTTCCACATCCGTCAGCCGCAGACCGTCGATTCGCAGAAGGCTCTGAGACAGCAGGCCGAACAGCAGCGCCAGCGCCGTACCGGCCACCGTACCCAGCGCAGCACACACCGTCTTGCGGCACACGCCGCCCAAGACCACCATCGTCACCACGGTGATGTAGGCGCACACCAGAAACACCGTCAGCAGAGTGGACGCTCCCTGCATCAGCAGGGGGATCAGGATCCAGAACAGGCACACCAGCGTCACCGCCAGCGCCACCAGCGACTTGGCTCCCACTTTGCCGCCCACCAGCACCGTCGCCAGCAGGAACAGGCCCACGATCACCGCCAGACCCACCGTCCGGTCGTACTCGTACACCGTGGCGGTGTGGCTGCCGTCCTCGTAGGTGGAGATCAGCAGCACCGCCCGCTGCCCCACCTTCAGGGGCTGGCCGTACAGGGGGCCCACATAGTTATACACCTGCATGGTCTCGCCCTTGTACTGGCCGGAGCGCACCTGCGCCAGCAGCAGCTGCTCCCCCCGGTAGCCGCCGTCGGCTACGGCATCCGCCTCGGTGTTGTCCGACAGGATATCCGTGACGACACCGGTCTCGTACTCGGCATAGTTATCCCCTTGGGGCTGGGGCTGTTCAAAGGTCACAGCCGCCATCCGCAGGACGATGAACAGCACCAGCGCCGCCGCCAGAATGACGCAGCTCCACCGGTTTCTGCTCCACCATGCTCCGGCTGTCAGCCGGTCCGCCTTCCGCTCCTTCCGCTTCATGGGCGTTTCCTCCATCAATGGTATTTGGTTACAGCATAGCAACTTCCGCCCCCGATGTCAATAGTGTTCACCAGTCAGCTACATCTGTCAATTTGCTTTGCAGCTATTATACAAACTTATTGCACGTTTCTGACAAAATCATTGAAAAAGGGGTAGCCATTCCGGCTGCTTTATGATAGACTGTTACCATCGGTCGAAGGCGGCATGAACGGTTTTGGCCGGTGGATCATACACGAAAGGTTTGTTTTCGCTCAACGGTATCCCCCACAGTCTGCCTGTCCCGGCCGGTCGGAGCCTTTGACGCCGCCTGCGTGCCAAAATCAGGACTCACTGTGGAAGGTCGTCTGCCCGCCGGATGCGGGTCAGGCGGCTTTGTGCTGTCTCCGGGAGCCGGAAGGGCGGAAGCGGGCCGCCGTGTAAACGTGTAATATTGAACAGGAGGGATCTCATTGAAGAAGAGAGGACTCAGCAGTCGGATCATGTCCGTGCTGCTGTCGCTGATGATGCTGCTCTCGCTGCTGCCCACAGCAGTTCTGGCAGACGAATCAGCGACAAAGACCTACACCAAGGTCACGTCCGCCGATGAACTGGTCAGCGGCGAGTATGTGATGGTAGCCAACAACGGTTACGCCCCCGGTGTGCTGGACGGCACATGGGTCACGGCAGTGGCCGTGACAGCTGCCAACGATCAGGTCATTGATCCCACGGGCGGCGTCTGGACGCTGACCGTGGACAAAAATGGTACCATTCTCAGCGACGCCAACGGCAAGGCCATTGCTCCCAAAGGCGGCAACAACAATGGCATTAAAAGCGGCAGCTACCGGTGGGCCGTGGATTTCGATGCCACCGATGAAACCTTTACCTTCGCCGGACAGGGCGATGACACGGTCAAGCTGGCCAGCAACGCCGCCTCCCAGAACAAGTTCAGGGCTTACAAAAATGAAACCATTACGAAGTCTCCCGGCGGCTACCCCTGCCACTTCACCCTCTATAAGCTGGGCGGCGGACTGGAGCAGGTGGCTACCCCCACCGGCACCGCCTCCGGCGATGTGAAGGTGGGCGACACCGTGGCCTTTGCCTGCGAGACGGCGGATGCCTCCTTGCAGTACAAAGTGGACGACGGCGCTTATCAGGCCTACACCGGCCCTGTGACCATCACCACCTCCTGCACCATCACCGTCAAGGCTGTGAAGGATGGCATGGCTGACAGTCAGGAGGCCGTGTTCACCTATAAGGCTTACAATCTGGTGGACAAGTACGTCAAGACCGCTGCCCTCACCGGCGGCGACAAGGCGGTCATCTTCAATGCCGGCAACGGCTTTGCCATTAGCTCCACCATGAAGGGGAGCTATTACCTGACCCCCGTGGCCGCCACGGTGGAAAAGGACGTGCTGACTGCCGACACCATGGATGCACTGGTCTGGGACGTCACTGCCAACGACGACGGCACCTACACCTTTACGCAGGGCGGCAAGACCCTGACGCTGGGTGAAAACAGCGGCAAGTACAATCTCAACGTGGCCGCCAACGGCACCACCCGCTGGGATGTGGAGACCTGCAATGCCGAGAACGCCTCCTACTACCTCTCCGGCAGCGGCGTTACCGGCCAGTACGGCAAGGTCTACATCGAGTACTACGCCAAGTACACCGAGTTCTCCGCCTACTGCACCAGCACCGACCGGCTGAAGGAAGCGGACTTCGGCATGACCTTCTACAAGCTGACGCAGGAGAAGGTCTACGTGGACGTCACCCCGGATCCCGATCCGGAGGAGCCTGTCACCGTGCCCATCCGCACGGCGCTGGAGGGCGCCACCGACACCGAGTTCACCGTCAAGGGCGTTGTGACGCTGGTGGACGGCCAGAACTACTATCTGCAGGACGCCACCGGCGGTATCTGTCTGCGGCTGGCCGCCAAGACCAATGAGATCGCTCTGGGCGACACCATCATCGGCACCGGCAAGCGGGCCGAGTTCAAGGGCATGGCCCAGCTGGGCAGCGGCACCTTCGTCAAGTCCAGCGGTCTGACGCTGGATGCCAAGCCCGTCACCATCGCCGCCCTGACCGCCGACGATGTGTGTACCTATGTGCAGCTGAAGGGGCTGGAGATCACCGAGATCTACGACAACAACGGTCAGTACGCCAACCCCAACGTCACCTTCAAGGATGCCGACGGCAAGACCATCCAGCTGTATAAGGCAGTTCTGGCCAAGAACGGCGACAGCTGGGCCTTTGCCGTGGGCGACAAGGTGGATGTCACCGCCGCCGTGGGTACCAACAACGGCACCCTGCAGCTGCGGAACACCGTCGCCGATGAGATCCGGGCTGCCGGCTCCGTCAATGACCCCATCTCCGACGACATGATCCCCGATGGGGCACTCACCGTCAAGGAGGCCGGGGCCATCACCGCCGAGACCCAGAACGTCACCGTCATCGGTCAGGTGGTGTACCACTACGGCAATGCCTATAAGGGTGCTGCCAGCATCAACTCCATCATTCTGGAGGATGTTATCGACGGCGAGATCTATGGCTTCCAGGTCTATGACTACGCCAACTATGCCAACTACAAGGTGGGCGACGTGGTGAAGGTCACCGGCACCGTCAGCCCCTACGGCGGCGTACCTCAGATGAAGTCCCCCGCCATGGAGGTGGTGAAGGCCGGTGTGGAGGCCATCCCCGCTCAGGAGATCACTGTCTCCCAGCTGGGCGCCGACTATCTCAGTGAGTACGTCTACATCAAGGACGTGACGCTGGGCACCTACAACGATTCCGGCAACACCCCCGTCACCGACGCCACCGGCAGCACCAAGCTCTTCAAGGGCGTGCCGCTGCCTGCCAACGTCACCGAGGCCGATGTCACGGCCCTGTATGCCTGCTGCTCCGCCTATAACGGCACCTATCAGCTCCGCAACGGCGCCAGCACCGACTACGTCACCAACGTGACGCCTCCCTCCACCGGCGACCTGCCTCAAGCCGGCGATCAGGTGGTCATCTACAACCAGAGCGCTGAGGCGGTTCTGGCGGAGCAAAATGACAACACCGACAGCCCCGCCATCAACAAGGCGGCCGCCACCATTGCCAACGGCAAGGCTGTCTGCTCCAACGGCGCCGTGGTCTTTACCGTGGAGCGCAGCGGCGAGTACTATCGCTTCTACAACCAAACCTACGGCTATCTGTGTGCCAACGGCACCGGCAACAACGCCTTCTATTCCCTCACCGCCAGCGAGGACGCCGACTGGCTGGTCCGGGAGTGCTCCGGCAACGTGGGCGGCTACGAAATGGAGAGCCGCACCGCCAAGTATAACGGCAAATACAGCCAGTGGCTGGAGTATTACAGCGACAGCTTCAAGGTATACAGTATGTACAGCTCCACCGGCAGTCTGGACTACACCATCTACTCCTTCTCCTTCTATCCCGTGGCGGAGGGGACGGAGCTGACCGGCGGCATCGTGAATATGCCCGTCGTGGTCATCGACCACCTGTATGACGCCTATGTGGGGCAGGCCTACACCTTTAGCTTCACCGTGGATGCTCCCTTCGGTGTCAAGGGCGACATGACCGCCACGCTGGCGGGCGAGGCCCTGACTGTCACCGAGGAGGAGGGTGTTTACACCGTCACCATCCCCGTGGAGAAGGTGACGGGCGACAAGCTCACCGTAACCATCAGCGGCGTGGACAATCAGGGCAAGGCCATCACCCGCACGGTGGAGATCCCCGTGAAGGACGAGCCGGTGTTCTCCGATCCCACGCCCATGCGGGGCGCTCAGACCGGCAGCGACAAGCGGCCCGCCATCTCCGTGACGCTGGCCAATGCCGGGACGGAGCCCACCATCACCATGACGGTGAACGGCAAGACCGTGGGCGCCGTGTATGAGGGCGGCCGTGTCACTTACACGCCCGCTGCCGACCTCACCGACGGCCGCACGGAGGTGGTGGTCACCGCCAAGCGTGCCGACGGCAAGGAGGCCAGCTTCAACTGGTTCTTCACCGTGGGCAAGACCCAGTATCAGCTGTACTTCGGTCAGCTCCACAGCCACACCCAGTATTCCGACGGCTCCGGTACGCTGACCTCTGCGCTGGACTACATCAAGAGCATCCCCGCCAGCGCCAACGTGCAGTTCGTAGCCTTTACCGACCACTCCAACTACTTCGACTCCAAGACCAATGCTAACGTGGAGGGCGCTCTGTATGACACCTCTCTGGTGAAGGATTCCGACGCCAACCACAGCTGGAGCACCTATAAGAGCACCATCGATGCCTTCAACGCCGAGAACGCCGGTTCCATCGTGGCGCTGGGCGGCTTCGAGATGACATGGTCCGGCGGCCCCGGCCACATCAACACCTTCAACACCCCCGGCGTGGTCTCCCGCAACAACACCACCCTCAACAACAAGACCGACGACGCCGGTATGAAGGCCTACTACGCTCTGCTGAGTCAGGCCGAGGGCGTGGACTCCATCAGCCAGTTCAACCATCCCGGCACCACCTTCGGCAACTTCAGTGACTTCTCCTACTGGGATCCCGTCATTGACAGCCGTATGTATATGGTGGAGGTGGGTAACGGCGAGGGCCAGATCGGCGCCGGCGGCTACTATCCCAGCTATGAGCAGTACATCATGGCGCTGGATAAGGGCTGGCATCTGGCTCCCACCAACAACCAGGATAACCACAAGGGCCGCTGGGGCAATGCTAACGACGCCCGTGACGTTATCCTCACCGACAACTTCACCGAGAAGGGCATCTACGAGGCCATCCGGGCCCTGCGGATGTACGCCACCGAGGATAAGAACCTGGAGCTGGGCTACACCGTCAACGGTCAGATGATGGGCTCCAGCATCACCGAGGTCCCCGAGAAGCTGAATCTTGAGGTCACCGTCAACGATCCCGACAAGAGCGACTCCATCTCCAAGGTGGAGGTGGTGGTCAACTCCGGCAAGGTGGTCCACACCTGGTCCGACCCCGCCGAGCTGAATCAGGGCAGCCTGTCCGTGACGCTGGATCCGGATTACAGCTACTATTTCATCCGTGTCACCGAGGGTGACGGCGATCTGGCGGTCACCTCCCCCGTGTGGGTGGGTGAGAGCCTGAAGCTGGGCATCTCCAGCATGGTCTGCGGCACCGCCACCCCCGTCACCGACGAGGAGCTGACCCTGACCACCACCCTCTTCAACAGCGAGGACACCGATGCCACCATCAAGTCCCTGACCTACACCATCGGCGGCACCGTCATCGGTGTGGATAAGGGTGAGGGCGACAAGGGCTACACGCTGGGCAAGAGCAGCACGCTGGATGTCTCCTTCCACTACACCCCCACCGCCGCCCGTGTATTCACCGTTCAGGTCACCGCCGTGGTGGAACAGAACGGCAAGGAGTACACCTTCACCAAGACCATCGATCTGGATGTGCTCAATGCGGATGCACTGGTGTACATTGGCATCGACGCCTCCCACTACAACGAGTATGTGGCAGGCAACTATAAGGATTCCATGGGCAACTTCAGCAATCTGGCCGCTGAATACAGCGTCCGGACCGTGCAGCTGAACTCCAGCG
>ENA-OOZT01000424-OOZT01000424.1-human-gut-metagenome-genome-assembly--contig:-NODE-424-length-36171-cov-8.899241_pt1 | contig 36171 bp, 28 predicted proteins | sample MGYA00241192_ERZ501407 | MGnify/ENA primary metagenome ERZ501407 (study PRJEB25962, sample SAMEA2042911) | human gut metagenome | biome: human gut; feature: human-associated habitat; material: faeces...
CAATAAACGCACAAACTATTCGAACGCCTGCTACATCATTGAGATATGTCTGTATATTTTCTGTTGTAAATTCATATCCCATCTTCTGCAGTTTATCGTAAATACTATTGGGCTGCTTAATTCTTGTTTTTATAAAAGAAATAGGATTTCGATTGTTCTCAACTGAAAATTCATCATCCAAAACCTCAAGTTTAGTTTGTATCTCCCGAATAGCACAACGATACATCATCATTAAATTATAAAATTTTGTAGCATTATTTAAAAACTGTAGTGATTCCGGACTGTTCATCCTGAGTTTTTTTACTTCATCTTTTGTCATGGAACTTTCCTTTCTACCTCATCCCTGATTTCAAAACATTATTTATTTTGATAGTTGATTCGTTCTCCTTGAATTACTGGATAACAAATCATTTTATCACTATCCAGATTTTCTACATGCATATCTACTGCACTGATCTGATGGTTTTCATAAGTATTGTAATAATAAATACCTTTTGTAACATTACAACACGACGTATACAATGTGATTTCATATTTTCCATCCGCTACTTCGCAACATCCTCGTTGCTGATCCACAGATCCGAGAATGTGGAAGAATTGGCTAACGCTTTCTTCCTCTGATTCACCTGAAATTGCATTTACCTTTGTAAAAGCTACACGTACAAAGCGTGAGGAAGATGAGAGATCTCCCGGAAGACCTAATCCTCCCATACCTCTACTATATGCATCAAGAGCCAAATTTTCGCAGAAAGTATTTCTGGGCTGTTTAGGAGATAAATACATATAATTATTTAGTTGAAACATCTGCTGTGGAAATGGCGGATTATTCGTAAGCACTCCTACTGGATTGTCATAAATATGCAAACCATCTGACATAGATTCTACCGTAATTGACTCATTCTCATCAGAAATGATCCAGTGTAATTGTGCTAATGGTAATTGCTCGCTGAAAGGAGTATTAACAATATTAATTCGTTCAAGAAGCTCGCGAACTTCAACTAAAGAAGAACACTGACTTAAAATCCACGGAATAAATTCAAACTGTGCAATATTTTCCACATCTGGCTTAATCGCGGCATAAACAGCATTTCCGACAAAATTCAGTCCTGCCATTGCCACTCCTTTTTCATTCATAGCATCATAATACAAAGGATAATCCTCTGCAACATGAGCCATTCCAATAATTGCATAATGATTTTTCATATCGCCAACATGGCGAAAATTAAACGCATAATTACGTGGTGTAATTACTATCTGATCACCATAAGAGAATTCATAATCGAGGGTTCGTCCAAAGTAAAAATCTTTTGTTTTATAAGTTGCTGCTGTACACATGATCGTTTATCCTCCTAAATAGATTGAAATATGTCAATGAGTTTTTTTCTTGAACAATAGTATAGCACAATCTTTTATTTTGTTCCAACTTCATACATGATCATAACATGTAAACTTTAAACTATTTTCCTAGATTATTTCTCCATCAGTTTTTCAAACCAGGTATCCATAGCTAGGATGAATTGACCTACGTCTGGCAATTCTTGCAGCATTTCGTTTAGGGTTTTGTGCTTCACATATTTCTGCACATACACCCAACAGGCAACGCTACTGGCTTCTGATACAATGTCAGCTATGGTTTTGCGCATAAGCTCTTCAAATTCAGCAATTTCTTCTTTTGGGACAACATCATACAGTGTTGGTGCCTGATGACTTAATTTTACGCCATTTTCATTTGCATCTTTAAGCAGATTCTTAACTTTTTCTCTTGAATCCTCCGGTACTTTCATGTACTCCCACATAAATGCTACCACATCGGATGGTGTGTCTTTTTTTAGTGGTGGTAACTGAATATAATCATTGTTTTCGCTCATTTTCATATCCTCCTCACGATATAATAAAATCAATAATACGTTCTCTTGTCATGTCCAGTACAGTATCTACGAACACTCCTGCAAACAGGATCAGATACAGAATTACACTCAGCGAAAACAGGAATGCAACCTGTACCCAGTCATGGTAACAGTATGCAGTCGCTATAATCAACAAAGTGAATATAAACCCAAGGATTCCTCTGACAACTGCATAAGTCTGTACTGTCATCTTCACTGCCAGGCCGATCACAAAAAGGATCAGCCATACCGGCAGTAATAATATCTTCCCAGCAAGTTTTAAAATAAACATGTGCACCTCCTATCTTACCAGTCCTGGCATATCATGGTTCACCTCTGCCTGATAATACCCGTTCATCGTTGACGGTGCATTAAACAGGGCTGCTAATAAATATTTCTTGATGTTCTTCACCTTTGTGGTGTTACCACTCATACAGTGTAAGACATACTCGATATGTGAATAGGTCAGCATCAGAAATTTTTTCTTCACCAGTGATGCCGGATACCAGTTGCTGGCAATCAAGATCTTGTCATTTTTACACATCACAGTCTCTACGATCAGGTTCACGATTTCATCTACCTGCCGCATATCGTCATGATGGGTTACTTCCAGTGATTCATAATCAATGGTCTCTTTGACAAGGTTTTCATAAGCCTGATAATCCTCAGAGCGATTATCGCTATCAAATCTTTTCTCATCCACAGATATGATAGGATTAGATTTATTATCATTCATTTCAGTATCACTAAGATTAGTATTATTAGGGTTTGAAATGTAAACTTCTTGAAGTTTGTTTTCGGGACTTCTAGAAGTTTGATTTTGGGACTTCATGAAGTTTGAATTGTAAACTTCTGTAGATTCCTCATTTTCCACAGAAGTTTGTTTTTTAAACTTCTTTAATTCCTCTTCAAATTTTTTCTCATCTGTTTTCTCAGGCATAAAGGTTTTCACGTAGATAACGTTCACCTTTCCAAATCCCTGTCTGCGTTTCTCAATCAGGCCAATCCCTGTTTCGTCATCCAGTTCTCTCATGGATTTGATGGCTTTATTTCTGCCACAGTTCAGTAATTCCATGATATCTTCGATGGAAAAGTAGATATATGCTCTGTTTTTGTCATCAAACCACTGATTCTTGATGGAAAGAGACATTCGATCCAACATCAGTCCATATAAAATTTTAGCATCGCTCGATAAATCTTTAAAATAGCTGTCTGTAAATAATGCTTTTGGTATACGGTAGAAGCTGAACAGATCAGCTTCGGTACCGTAAAAATAATTAAATGTCATTTTTTTCTCCATAATTTCCTCCTTTCATTTTCTGCTAAGAAGTCCTCTTTTTAAACTTCTTTGACTTTGTTTTCTTAGCTTTTTCTATCTTTAACAGGACTGTTCCTGCGTCCATTTTTCTAATAATGATTCAATCACCTGTTCCATATCTTTGGCTGTGTAATCATCCGGAAAGTACTTTGTCAGTTTCTTTTCCGAGAATGTGAGAGACCGGGATACTTTCTTTGCCATCACACAGTTATTGAAAATTGATAACATCTGAATCTGATTGATTGGCCCATCATTCAGTTGATTTCTGAGTGTTGCAATCTGTTTTGGCTTGATAAATCCAGTGTCGCTAATATATTCGTAAATCCATTCCTGTACTTCCTTATCGATATAGGAGATATTAACAGCAACCGTGAACTGAAGCTTTTTGTTATCTACCAGATCAAGAAGTTCCGGAATTAACTCTGTCAGTCGAATGTAACGCTGAATCTGTTTATAACTTTCACCTGTCCCATCCGCAATTGCTTCCGTTGTTCTTTTGAACTTTGGGACATTTTGTCCCAAAGTCAAGTCTGTCCGAGAACCTTGGTGTTTCATGGCCTCTTGTTTCATTTTGTATGCAAATGCTTTCTCACTCGGTAACAGTTCCTCTCGCTGAATGTTAGCGTCCACCATCGCAATCACGGCATCATCATCCGATAATTCTCTTACGATTGCCGGAATAGTCGTAAGTCCTGCAAGCTGTGCTGCATGCATTCTTCTATGACCGGATACCATTTCATATTCTTCATTATCATCCATTCGAAGCAGTACCGGTGTCAGTACTCCATTGATCCTTACACTTTCAACCAGATCCTGCATCTTTTCATCATCCAGCACCTTGAACGGATGATTTTTAAACGGATGGATCTTACTGATTTCTATCTCCATTGCAGATTCTTCATTTACCACACCCAGCAGTTCATCAATGCTTGCCAGTTTAATCTTTTCGCCACTTCTATTTTTCATTTTTCAAAACCTCCTGTGTTAAGTTCTTATATGCTTCGGCAACTTTTCCTTTCGGGCAGTGCATGTAGATGCTTTTTCCCTCTGCACTGGTCTCAGCAGCTTTTACAGACATCGGGATCACATTTTCAAATACCTCGATCTGACTTCCGTAGGTTGTATGTACTCTCGATGCAATATCCCTTGCGTAATTGGTTCTGAAATCTACCATGGTCAGGAGAATGCCCTCAATCGCCAGTTTCCGGTTCAGTCTTTTCTTTACTGTAAGAATGGTCTTGATCAGCTGCTGAAGTCCTTTCACCGGCAGATATGCGGCTTGCACAGGTATCAGCACAGAATCGGAAGAGACCAGTGCATTGATTGTCATCATACCAAGGCTCGGCATACAGTCGATCAGGATATAATCGTATCGGCATCGTATCGCATCGATATATTCTTTCATGATCATTTCTCTGCTCATAACATTTCCCATCGTTACTTCCAGTGCGGAAAGCTCAATATTTGCCGGGAGAAGATCTACATTTTCCTGGTGATGTAAAATCCCATCTTCCAGAGAGATTTCTTCTTCGTTGATGACATCCATCATGATCGTTGCCAATGTGATGCGAAGATCATCCGGTTCCTCATATCCAAGACTTGCGGTTAAACTTCCCTGTGGATCCGCGTCGATCAGCAACACTTTCTTACCTTCTCTTGCCAGTCCAATGCCTACATTTACGGTTGTGGTGGTCTTTCCAACGCCACCTTTCTGGTTTACTACGGATATAACTTTACACATGATTTCTTCCTCCTTTAACTTTCCCATGATTCTTTTTTCCATAATTTCAACAGTACCAGTATTTCCCGTTTCATCATTGCCGGTGTATAAGAATTTGGGAAATACTTGTGCAACTGCTCGTTTGTGAATGCCACTCTTGTGATCTCACCCTTTTTCACTTCACACATGATCTCTTCCATCTTTTCCAGTGACAACTGTTTTTCTTTACTCAGTTGCCGGATCCTCTGGGCCTGTGAGAGTGATGGGATTGCCTGTGCATACTCCATTGCTACAAGCAGTTCTCTTTGTTCTTTTTCACTTAATGCAGCTATCTCTACAGCCGGACAAAAAGAAATAATCTCATCATCCAGTTTCTGCAACATTTCCGGTATCAGTTTTGTCAGTGAGATATAACGCTGCACTTGTTTTGGGCTATCACCACAATCTTCACTGATGATTTCTATTGCCCGCTTTCTTGGTGTTTTGTGGTCAACTTGGCTCTTTTTTCGACCACTTTTTCTTTTCAATACATCATTCTTCAGTTTGTAAGCAAAAGCTTTTTCACTGTAACTGATCCGTTCTCTGTGAAGATTGGAATCTACCATACTTAAAATGGAATCATCTTCACTTAATACCCGGATGATTACCGGTACTTTACGGTATCCAAGTTTCTCCGCAGCATGTTTTCTTCTGTGGCCGGATATGATCTCATAGTAGCCATCCGGTACAGGTCTGACGATCAGCAGATTTAATATTCCATACTTCTCAATGCTTTCCTGCAGAAGAAACATTTCCTTATCATCTTTCACCTGAAACGGATGCTCTTTGAATGGACGAAGACGCTCAATCTCAATTTCTATGATTCTTTCTTCGTTTTCTCCTGATTGTCTGTTTGGCTCAGCCATCTTGACTCCTTTCCTCCCGGATTCAGGACACTAAAAAATGCCTGCCTGGAACTTTTATAGATAGTAAAGTTCCAAACAGACATTGCTGTTTGACCATTAGCTGTAGCTAATAGAATTGAATACTGTTTCAGCTAATTTATGTTTGCAGGTTTGGGAGAGATTGTTTCTTTTCCCGCCTTTTCTCTGATTTACATCCCCGAATAAGGGGTGACAACGGAGCGGAACCCAAATGTTAGCTGGACTTCTTAAAACCCATGTTTGCAAACCGGTAATTTTGATTAGCTGTCAGCTAACAAAAATCGGATTGCGTTAGCTGGAAATTGATCATTTTGAATGGAATTTTGTGTCACGAACGTGATTAGAAAATAACAAAAGCGTTCGTTGTCAGCTAATCCAGCTAACATTTTCGAACGCTTTGAAGCCCGTCGCCAAGAGGATTTGAACCTCCGACCCCTCGCTTAGGAGGCGAGTGCTCTATCCAGCTGAGCTATGACGACACATGCCGCAAACCCTTGATTTTACTGGGTTTCTGGGATTTTTCCCTTCGGCCATATATAAGATTATCAACTCTTTTTCGAGTTGTCAATCTACAGATTTTTTCGATTTGGTAACATTAGAACGTTCCCCAATTTGGGGAATGCTTTGTTGTCACCATTAGCATTTTTCAGAATAGATTCGAACTGAAAGTTGTTTTTCATTTTTTCCCTTTGGGGAATGCCTCGGCTTTCTCTTAGGAGGCGAGTGCTCTATCCAGCTGAGCTACGAGGACATATATGGTTGTGAAACATTTCGGATGCTTCCGGAAGTTTCACAACCATTATTTTACTATATTTATTTTGAAATTACAAGAATTAATTCCGTATCTGGCAAACTCCTGTTACTTTGCCGGCAAAGCAGCGAAAGTAAAATATTCATCTCAGACCCCGAGATTTTTTTCAATAATGCAGCTGTCCCTGCAACCAGATCGTTCCTTTAAAGCGGCGGCCAACTGCCGGCTCACCGAGAAGATCTTTGCTGTTGATGCAGACATCAAACTGCATATCGTTGCTCTCAATAGTCATCTGGCAGATTTCTTCGCCAGTCAGGATATTCTTAAATTTCATGATGTCCAGAATCTCGCCAAGTACATTGTACTGGTCACACTCAATTCCATATGGCATGAAATAGGAATCCACAATGGTTAAAATATCGTCAGTAACGATCCTCTGGGAGATCATGGAATACGTATCCATATCTTCCATTGTAAGGCTTTCCATTGCTTCCTCATCACCATTTCTTGCAGCCTCGATAAGATTCGTTCTGTTTTTGGCAAGCTCTCGCTCCACCTTTACAGCTTCTTTATCTTTCTGCACCGGAAAAAGGATCTTTCCTTCTGAAGCAAGACCGGAAACGGTTACAGGTCTGTTTCCGGGATCTTTCAGGCCTCTGCATTTTTCCTGCATATATTCTGCCGGATTCTGCAGATAAAAGATCATCGTCACACCAATACGAAGATCATCACATGCACCTGCATAAGATTCTTTCTCTGTATGACGTTCAACAGTTACTTTTTCCCTGGATGTGATTCCTGTTCCTCTGAAAAACGGGAAATAATATTCCACGTGAAACTCACCGTTCTCATCGTACTGACCACAAACGCTGATTCCACAGTCGCAGCCGTAATTCTTAGAAAACTGTACAAATACACCTTCCGGATGATTTTCCACGCAAACTTTTTCATCGTAGTTTGCGATCACATCACGGATGATCTCTTTTACTTCACTTCTTCTGGTAACCTGTGAAAAGCCAACGGCCTTTAAATAACTATGCACAAGAACACCTCCCTGAAAAAGCCTGCGTTTCTCTTACGCGCGTGTCTTTTTCTCAATCTTTGTCATACCGCCCATGTATGGCTGCAGAGCTTTTGGAATGCTTACAGAACCGTCTGCATTCAGGTTATTCTCCAGGAAAGCGATGAGCATTCTCGGAGGTGCTACTACTGTGTTATTTAATGTATGTGCAAGATATTTCTTACCATCTTTTCCGTTTACACGGATCTTCAGACGACGTGCCTGTGCATCACCAAGGTTGGAGCAGCTTCCTACCTCGAAGTATTTCTTCTGACGTGGGGACCATGCCTCAACATCAAGAGATTTCACCTTAAGGTCAGCGAGGTCACCGGAGCAGCACTCAAGTGTACGAACCGGAATATCAAGAGAACGGAACAGATCTACTGTATTCTGCCACAGTTTGTCGAACCACATTTTGCTCTCCTCTGGCTTGCAGACAACGATCATCTCCTGTTTCTCGAACTGATGGATACGGTAAACACCTCTCTCCTCAAGTCCGTGAGCACCTTTCTCTTTACGGAAGCATGGAGAATAGCTTGTAAGTGTTTTCGGAAGCTCTTCCTCCGGAATGATCTGGTCAATGAATTTACCGATCATGGAATGCTCACTTGTACCGATCAGGTAAAGATCCTCACCCTCGATCTTGTACATCATAGCGTCCATCTCAGCAAAGCTCATAACACCTGTAACAACGTTGCTTCTGATCATGAAAGGCGGTACACAGTAAGTAAATCCACGATTGATCATGAAATCTCTTGCGTAGGAAATTACTGCGGAATGAAGACGTGCGATGTCTCCCATCAGATAATAGAATCCGTTACCTGCAACACGTCTTGCGCTGTCAAGATCGATTCCGTCAAAGCTCTCCATGATATCTGTATGATATGGAACTTCAAAATCCGGAACAACCGGCTCACCGAATTTCTCGATCTCTACGTTCTGGCTGTCATCTTTACCGATCGGTACCGAAGGATCGATGATGTTCGGGATTACCATCATGTCTTTCAGAAGCTCTTCCTCAACCTCTTTCTCTCTCTGGGAAAGTTCCTCGATACGTGTTCCGGATGCAGCAACCTGTTTTTTAACCTCTTCTGCCTCTTCTCTTTTTCCCTGGCCCATAAGAGCACCGATCTGTTTGGAGATCTTGTTTCTCTCAGCACGGAGAGCCTCAACCTCCTGCTTAATCTCTCTGTTCTCTTTATCAAGTTCGAGAACCTTGTCAACCAGCTCCAGTTTGCTGTCCTGGAACTTGTTGCGGATATTCTGTTTTACAACCTCCGGATTCTCTCTCACAAACTTAATGTCTAACATGATATTCCTCCTGTATTAAAAATATTCTTATTTTTGTTCCTTCTCAATCTCACCAAGTCCGAAGTTTACAGCTTTTCTCAGAGCTTCCACTTCTTCCTGGCTGAGGACAACATAGGACTCACCTTTTACAATCTCCTTTAAATAAAGAAAACAGTTGTCACGGCTGTGAACCGCATTCAGGATCAGACCTGTGTTATTCTTATCAAGAAGCGCCAGCGCAAAACTGAGTTTTCCGCCTACATCATCAAAGGCATCATACTTCTCAACTCCATATTTGCTGAACATTACATTCAGATTTTTTTTGATAAAGCTGATGTCATGATCATGATCTTCCTTTGCCTCATACAGCCGGTCGATCTGTGCAAATTTTCTTACAAAAACTTTTTCCAGTGACTGTGCATCTCCGCCTCTCATAAACAGCTTATATTTCCGTTCCAGGCGGCTCAGACGCATATTGCTGCTCACCACATTAATCAGAAGAATGATGGTAAGGATCAGCAAAATAATGATCACAATCCCGGAATCAATTCCTATGCTTTCAAAAATTCCGCTCATTCTGCCTCCTATCTGATAGATTCGAACAGATCAATGATCCTCTCCAGTTCATCCCTGGAATAATATTCAATTTCAATTTTACCTTTGTTGTTTTTCTTTCGCTGAATGGATACCTTTGTTCCCATGATGCCTTTCATTTTTTCTTCCAGGCTTTCATAAATGGCATCTTCTGCGGTATTTCTCTCTGTTTTCTCTTTCTTTGCCGGGGAAACCAGATTTTTTACAAGTTTTTCCGTCTCACGGACACTGAGTTTCTCGTCAAAAACCTTCATGGCTGTATTTTCCTGAAGGGTTTCATCGGAAATTCCCAGAAGTGCTCTTGCATGGCCTGCAGAAATCATATCTGCAATCACCATTTCCTGCACTTTTGAAGTAAGCTTCAGAAGACGCATGGAATTGGTTACCGCTGTTCTGCTCTTGGCAACTCTGTCTGCGATTTCATCCTGTTTCAGGTGAAACTCTTCCATCAGACGCTTGTAGGCCATCGCTTCCTCTATAGGGTTCAGATCTTCCCGCTGAATATTCTCAATCAGAGAAATTTCCACAATCTCCTGATCTGTAAACTCCTTTACCACAACCGGAACTTCCTTAAGTCCAGCCATCTTGGCTGCTCTCCAGCGACGTTCCCCTGCTATGATTTCAAAATAATCCTTCTTATCTGATACCAGCAGTGGCTGAAGAACTCCATACTGCTTGATCGATTCAGAAAGCTCCATCAGTGCGTCCTCATCAAAATGCCTTCTCGGCTGATTCAGATTCGGCTCCACACTGGAAATTTTTACAAGACGTTCTGCCGCAGGTTTTTCCTGTGCTTCTGTTTTTTCTTTCTTAACTGTGGATCTTGTCCTTTTTGCGGTTTCCTTTGACGGTCCACCGGCTTTATTAGGAATCAGTGCATCCAAACCTCTTCCAAGACCTCCTGTTTTTCTTGCAGCCATTATTCGCCCTCCCTGCTGATAACTTCTTCTGCCAGAAGACGATAGCTTTCTGCTCCTGTAGATCTTGAGTCGTACAGATTGATCGGTTTTCCATAGCTTGGAGCCTCTGCAAGTCGTACATTTCTCGGAATGATCGTTTTGTATATATTCTGATTCAGGTTTTCTTTTACATTCTCTACAACCTGGAGTGACAGATTTGTTCTGGCATCATACATGGTGAAGACCACGCCCTCGATTTTCAGACGTTTATTTAATCTGTCTCTCACCAGTTCGATGGTATGTATCAGCTGTGACAATCCTTCCAGTGCGTAATATTCACACTGAATCGGCACCAGAACAGAAGTTGCCGCCGTCAGGGCGTTGATTGTCAGCATGCTCAATGACGGCGGACAATCCATGATTATGTAATCATATTTCCGACGCAGCTTGTCAGTAATCTTTTTCAGGATATATTCCTTATCCTCAAGATCTACCAGCTCAATCTCAGCACCGGAAAGATTCATATTCGATGGTATCAGGTCAACATTATCTACTACGTTTTTTATAATGGTATCTTTGGTCTCTGCTTCTCCAAGCAGCAGCTCATAAAGGGTATTTTCTACTGCATTCTTGTCTACACCAAGTCCGCTTGTGGTATTTCCCTGCGGATCTATGTCAATGGCAAGAACCTTTTTCCCTTTTTCAGCAAGGCAGGCCGATAAATTAATCGCCGTTGTTGATTTTCCAACCCCGCCTTTCTGATTGGCAACTGCAATGATTCGTCCCATTTTACCCCTCCTTTTTTGTATTTTTTAAGGGATTTTTACTCATTGGATACCATTATAACACTTTTATTTTTAAACCGCCACATAATGTTTCACGTGAAACAATAGAAAATGAGTTTTGAATTATTTTATTTATTGTATAGTATACCCAAACCACAGGGCTCTTAAACTGCCCTTACAATACTCTGTTTTATTGCAAAACCACAGATGATTCTTCTCAGGGCAATGATTCCACTTCCCTCTTACAGTACTATAGCAGTTCCAGGAATGCCTCAAAAAGATCGGTCCCATACGTAATCTCCGTAATGATTCCACCTCCCTCTCACAGTATTTTTACTGTAATGCCACAGAACTGAACGCCAGCGTTTTTACCGGATTTTGCCTTACAATATGCTTGCTGTTCTTACTGCAAAACTGACCGCGCGTATTTCAGTACCTGCATGGCAGTTTCTTACATTTCTTACAATATGCAGCTCTTACTGCCTGGCACGTTCTGTTATGCATTTATGAATGCAATTATTTCATATTTTATTATCAGCAATTGCTGCTCTTTTTCAGCGTATATGCCCCCAAGTTTGTCACCATTTAACCAAATCAAGTAAGTCCCCTGCTTCAATTGCGAAAAACAATAAGCAGTGGGTGGGGGACTTGCTTGTATCAGGAGGAGTGCAAGCTCCTCCTGATAAACTGCGGAGCAGCTATTTGGTGTAGAGCTACGTAGCGAAGCGGATTGCGAATATCCGCTTGACCTGAATCAAGTAAGGCCCCACCCTCTGCTTATTTCTTTTCGCAATAGAATCAGGAGACTTACTTAATTCGATTGGATAGATAAAATCATTTACATTTGTCATGTAGTTATGTCTTGCTTCTATATATCGAATTACTCAAACGCCTCTCTATTTCCCTTCAGGATAAAAGCAAAAACAACTGATACTACGATGAAGAGCAAAATGTTGTAAAAGATTTTTTGGTATCATTTTAGAAAATATAATGGCATATTTTGATATATAGCAAAATGAAACAGTGATTTTTGGCGTATTTTAGGAATGTCTGATTTTTGCCATTTTTATCATTTTTATATAATATATAGAAACTACAAGTTACTAAAAACGCTTATTTTACAAGCGTTTTATTACTAGTATAGTTGAATTTATATTGTACAGGAAAAGCGTATTATTTTTTCATTTTAACCAGCAAGTTTCATTTTGTGCTATTCCTTTTTCCTGGTTATACGCCGCGAAGCGGCGTATTTATATTTTTTATTTCCGAAATATCCCATTATGTATTATTTGTCTCCTGTCCTCGTCAAAACCAGTTCAAACATAGCAGAAACACAGCAAAATAACAGCTCTCAGACGCCCTAAAACGCCTCTTTTTTCTATATATGGGCCGTCAAGTGGATATTCGTAATCCGTTTCGCTGCCTGCCCATAGCCGAATAACTACTTCGTAGCTTATCAGGAGGCATGTAGGCCATCCAGATCATTGTTAAGCAGGCATTTGCAGCAAAAACAGCATTATTTTTTCTATTTTTTTCGTATCTTTCATCGTATTTTTAACCAAATCAAGTAAGTCCCCTGCTTCAATTGTGAAAAGCAATAAGCAGTGGGTGGGGATTTGCTTGTATCAGGAGGAGTGCAAGTTTCTCCTGATAAACTGCGGAGCAGTTATTTGGTTATGAGCAGGCAGCGAAGCGGATTGCGAATATCTGCTCGACTGCGTGCAGGTGCACATGACGGTGTTTGGGTGTTTTTGTGCATTTTTATATATGTACTATAAATCGTACACATATATTATTGCGGTACTATAAACCGTACTTTTATATCGTTTTTAGCGTTAAACCTTCGTATTTTGACGTATTTCTTTTTTCATTTCCCACCTTCGCAGAAAAGTCCGATATATTGGACATATGTTTTTTCTTTTCTCATTCCATACTACTATCCCTTTTGTCAAATATCATTTTTTTCTTTTCAAAATCTTTATGAATTCCCCCCTTGTTCTTCTTCTCTTATTCTCAGCTTATCTCTTTACACTATCGCCATATAATTTATCGATAAAAATCTCCGTCCCTACTCCATACCCCCGCAGATGCAGGCACGTTTGCGTTTAACTTAATCTTGCCGCTCTATTTCCTGAAATGCTATAATACAATCACGAACAATCTATCTATATCGAAAGGAATATTTCTATCATGAATCCAACCAACAAAGATCAGGCAAAGGCTCAATTAGATAAAACGCTTCAGGGAAATGACAAAATCGAAACTGCAATCGCTGCTCTCCAGCAGGATGCCACTGAAGAAATGCTGGCGCACGTTCTCACGGTAATTCGTCGCAGAATGAAAGAGTATGCTCAGCTGATCGTAGCTGTAGAACCACCAAAAGGTGATGGAAAGATTAATCTCCAGGCTATAAAAACCGGTGATGGAAAACAATGGTGGGCTGCTTTTACCAGTTTTGACGAAGAATTAAAAGGCAGCAGCCAGATCATGTCTACTTTCACAGCAGACATTGACAAAATTTTTCACGCAGCACTCCAGGAACCATCTATTGAAGGAGTAATCATCAATCCCTGGAACCGCACTATTATGCTGAATAAAACTTTAATCAATATTATTCTGGGAAACCCTGTATAATTTGACTCTCTGTATCCACAACCACAGCTATGGCAAGTGAAAACCGGCAGAGTATTTATTCACTCATAAACTGTGGTGCAATTTATTCGGTGCAGAGCTACGAGCAATGCGAGATGCAAATATCCGCTTGTCCAGTAGATAGCTGCACCTCCGTAAATAACTACAGCATCTATGGCATAATTGCTTTACATTTGTCAAAAAAAATCTCCTGCCTCTCACTAAGTGAAGCGGATATTCGCAATCTGCTTCACTACTTGCTCATAACCGAATAATTAACTACTTCGCAGTTTATCAGAAATTGCTTACACTCTTCCTGATACAATCAATCCCCCTGCTTATTGCTTTTCGCAATTGAAGCAGGGGACTTACTTGATTTGGTTAAAAAGGAACTATTTGCCTGTATTACATGCAATATATGTTTCACGTGAAACATACACTGTAAAACAGTCAAGTAAATAAATTCATCCGCATTTATTACTTACTCATAACCGAATAACTGCTTCACGGTTGTATCAGGACCTGCTTGTGTTCCTGATACAACCTCATCCCTCCACACACCACATTTTGTTTCTCGTAGCTTCACAAGGAGATGGGAACTTTCCTGATTCGATATAAAAAATATCGCTCATTTTCTATCTTGTTTCACATGTTACCTTCCTTACTCCAATCTACAAAAGCATTGTAAATTTTCCACCAATAGCGTATAATAAAAGCCAGAAAATATTCAGAAAAATACCATCAGATCAGTGAATTTTAGTGCATCGAACAGTATTTTCCCAAATCATTTAATACGAATTTCAGGAGGCTTTCAATGAAGAAAAACGGACATAAACTACTTACTCTTGCTGCTTTATTAGGAACAGCCACAGGAGTTATTCATATTACAAATCGTTTTATAGATGCCACATCTCAGCTTAAAGATATGCTGGAGCAACCACATGGTAAAACATATGACTGGCGTTTTGGAAAAATCCACTATACAAAGCAGGGACATGGTTCTCCACTGCTTCTCGTTCACGATATAATGCCAGGCGCATCTGGCTATGAATGGAATGCCGTTGAAAATCAGCTGGCAACAGAACATACCGTTTACACGATTGATCTTTTGGGCTGTGGACGCTCTGAAAAGGTAGAGATTACCTACACAAATTTTGTATTTGTGCAGCTTCTCTGCGACTTTGTTAAGAATGTAATTCACGAAGAAACAGATATTATTGCCAGTGGTTTTTCCGGTTCTTTTGCAATCATGGCATATCGTAATAATTCCGACTATATTCGCAAGATCATGCTTGTAAATCCACCAAGTCTCAGTTCACTGAAGCAGGCCCCATGTGAAGACAATAAATTATTCAAACACATAATCGAACTTCCTGTCTTCGGAACACTGATCTATCATATCGCATGTGCACGTGAGGCTATCAGCAGCATGTTTATGGAACAGTTATTTTATAATCCGTTTCACGTGACCGATACACTTGTAGATACTTATTATGAATCCGCGCATAAAGGTGGTTCCAACGCCAAATATCTCTATTCCAGCTATATTGGCAAGTATTTGAATATCAGCATCAACAACGCAGTTGAATCTTCTGATGCCTGCATTTATATCATTTCCGGCAAAAAAGAGGCTTCTGGTTCTCTCATTGCCGAAGAGTATCAGAAACTGAATTCTTCTATTGAAACTGCAACAATTCCTGATACCAGACATCTTCCTCACATCGAAGATCCTGAGCATTTTCTGGAGCAGGTATCAATTTTTCTGTAAACAAAAAAGCTCCTGCTTGCAGGATTCTCCTCCTGCGGCAGATTGCTTCAGCGGCATAATTGGCATAATTTCTCTCCGGCGCAGCGTGATCCTGCCCGGAGATTTTTTTGTGTTATTGGAACATTACGAAGTAATCACCTATGGCATAAAAAAATGGGGTTGTCACATTGTGATATGCTACCCTCATATAGGACAATGAAATATAAAAGTCCTATATGGAGGCAACAATTGTCAGTGCGACAACCCCATTTTCGTATTTTATTTATTATTGTTTCACGTGAAACATCAGCTCTTATTTTATCTTAAAGCCTGTTCCAAATACATATGTGTTGTATTATCAATCAGCTTATGGGTAAGCTCTGCCATATGCTGTGTAGATTCCTGGTTTTCAGAAGAGAGCCATGTCTTGATCATTCCTACACATCCATTCAGACAAAAGGCGTACGCATACTCAATATCCCGATTATCCTTAGGCAAACGAATAGACAGACGATGCAGAACTGTATCCGCAATCAGCTTTTCGATTCGGCTGACAAACGCTATATCCCCATTTTTTCCGAGCAGTGCAATACAAATATCCTTATTATTATCCAAAATTGTAAAAATCTGCTCAATAAACGGATAAGAACTCTCCTTATTGTTAAGAGGATCAAGCGGATAATCTTCTACTAAATGAGAAACTTCATCCATCAGTTCCGCCTCAATAGATTCTAACATCTGGTAAATGTCTGTATAATGAAGATAAAACGTGGAACGGTTGATATCTACTTCTTCCACCAGTTCTTTCACAGTAATCTCTTTAATACTCTTCTTCTGCATAAGACGTGCTAATCCTGCTCGAAGCTGTGCTTTTGTTTTCCGTACTCTTCTATCAACTTTTTCGGCCATTTTTCTTTTCCCCCTGTTATTCCGTAAAGCTATAATAAGTAAAGCGGACATTCGCATTCTACTCTACTTCATGTTCATAAATTACCATATAGTCAAGCGGATATTCGCAATCCGCTTCGCTACTTGCTCATAACCAAATAACTGCTCCGCAGTTTATCAGGACTTGTTTGTACTCCTCCTGATATAAGCAAGTCCCCACTCATTACTTATTGCTTTTCGCAATCCCGCGGAGAGGGCTTCCTTGATTCGGTCATTTTCTCTCAACTATAGTATTTCTGGAATTACTATAATATCATGTTCGTGTCTGCAGCCATAAAAATCATCTTTCTGTATTAGACATTTTTCACATTTATGTCCATTAATATACATTCAGTAAATATTTAATGGTTGTATCTATGTTTTGTGTTTAGTATAATACATCACGTAAAGAAAATCAACACTTTGTTTGATAATGGATTTGAGAGCTATTAATAGAATTCAGTATGTTTAATAGATTTTGAAGCCATTACTGGAATAAAGTTTGATTAAGCAACTAAGCTTTATATAAAACTAAATAAAGAAAGGGATAGGTAAAATGATCAAAGACGAATGGAAAAGCCTACTTCGTAACAAGCTCATGCTTATCGTTGTAATCGCTATCATCGTTATCCCGATCATCTATGCAGGCCTGTTTCTGAAATCCATGTGGGATCCTTACGGAAGCGTGGATAACCTGCCGGTGGCCGTGGTAAACGAAGACAAACCAGTTGAGTATAATGGCAAGACGCTAAGTATAGGTAAGGATATGGCGGATGAGCTGAAAGACAACGACTCAATGGCATTCAACATTGTAGACAGCAAAACAGCAGAGGACGGTCTGGCAAACGGAACCTACTACATGGTTATCACAATTCCGGAAGACTTCTCCGCAAATGCAGCTACTGTAATGGATGATAACCCCAAGCAGATGGAGCTGACATATCAGACCAATCCGGGAACCAACTACATCGCTTCCAAGCTCAGTGAAACAGCAATGCTGAAGCTTCGCGACAACATCGCCTCCCAGGTTACAGAAACCTATACAGAAACCGTTTTTGATTCTATCTCAGAAGCAGGTGACGGAATGCAGGAAGCTGCTGACGGATCCGGAAAACTTGAAGACGGACTGACTACAGCTGCTGATGGTAACAAAACCATTACCAAGAACCTGAAAAAACTTTCCACAAGTACTCTTACATTCGTAAGCGGTGCTGACAGTCTCACAGAGGGACTTAAGACATACACCGATGGTGTAGCTCAGGTTAACGACGGAGCCAAGAGTCTGGATGATGGAGCAAAACAGCTTGACAGTGGTGTCGCTACTCTCACCAACAAGGTACCGGAGCTTACAACCGGTGTTGACACTCTGGATAAAGGTGTGAAACAGTACACCGCAGGTGTTGATCAGTTGAATGAAAACTCCGATGCACTGAAAAGCGGTGCAAGCAGCCTGGAATCCGGTGCCAAAGCTTTAAGCGAAGGTATCAATACTCTTTCCAGTGGTGCTACAAAGTATGTCAGCGGTGCAGATACTCTGGCTGATGGAACAACCGCTTATGTAAAGGGTGCACAGGAACTGGCAGACGGCGCTAAACAGCTCTCCGCTCTGGAAAGCCTTGGAGATGTTTCTGATGGTATCGCTCAGTTAAATACCGGCGTTACAAAAGGAACTAAAGATTCTCAGTCTCTGGTATCCGGAACTGCAGCTCTGGAAGCAGGAACCAAAAAACTTAACGACACTGTTTCTGCTCTGAAGGGAAGCACTACTGAAGAATCCTTCAAACAGCTTTCCAGTGGCCTTACAAAGGCTCAGAAAGGTATGGAATCTGCTTCCGCCGGTATGACTAAGGCTCAAACTGGTATGGAATCCGCTTCCGCAGCCATGACTCAGGGTGCGTCAGCTGTTACCGGTCAGATCGTACCTGGTCTTAACAGTGCAGCAAGTGCTCTTACTGATGCAAATACAATGCTTTCTTCCAAAGCAGAGGGTCTTGGTACTGCATTTGGTGGAATGAAAGCTCAGATCAGTGCAGTAAGCTCCGCAATGGATACATACGGACAGACAACAACTTCAACACTTAATGACGCAAACGGAAGAATTGATGCCGCACAGCAGGCTATGAACTCTGCTGTTGCAGAACTTCAGGCAATTCAGAGCGCACAGGATGAAGATGGAAAAATTTCCGCTGAAAGCCTCAGCAATGTGATCAATACTCTGTCCGGTGCTGCCGGAAGCGCTTCTCAGGTAGATACTTCCTTTGCAGCCGGATATTCTGATCAGGTTTCCCAGTTGGGCGTTGTAAATGGTGAAATTGATGCAGTTCATGGAGAACTTGGAGATGCACTTTCACAGCTGAACAGCAAAACTGAGGATATTAAGAGCAGTGTACAGACTCTGACAGGTGCTGCAGCAACTTTGAACCAGCTTGCAGACGGACTGACAAGTGGTGCTACAGAAATGAGCAATGGTGCAGCAGAAATGGGCAGCGGTGCTACAGAAATGGGCACAGCCGCTACTACAATGGGCGCAGTTGCAGGTCAGCTTCCTACAGATATGATCTCTCAGCTTTCCGCTGTTACACAGCAGCTGTACGCGGGTGCAACAGCTGTAAATACCGGAACAAAAACTGTTTCCGCCGGACTTCAGAAACTGGAGACTGGTACCGCAGCTTTCCCGAAAGCAGCCGCCGGAATCAAAGCTCTGAACGATGGATTTGATAAATTAACCGCAAACAACAAGAAACTTACTGATGGCGCAACAAGTCTGAAAAAAGCAGGAAAACAGATCACAAGCGCACTTCCGCAGGTGAAATCCGGTGCAGGTCAGCTTGCCGATGGTTCTGAAACACTGACTACAGGAATTAAGACATACACAGATGGCGTCGCTAAACTGGCCGCTAACAGTTCTGCTCTTACAAGCGGTACCAGTCAGCTTTCCACTGGAGCTAAAACTCTTTCCAGCGGTGCTACTACTCTTGCAAACGGAACTAAGACATTAGCAAACGGTACCTCAACTCTTCTCAGTGGTACCAAGAAACTTGTAAGTAACAACAGCACTCTGAACAATGGTGCGAAACAGCTTGCAGATGGTGCTGCTCAGATCCAGAGTGGTTCCTCTCAGCTGTATGATGGTTCCAAGAAACTTGGAAGTGGTATGAAAGAACTGAAAGATGGTTCCAAGACATTAACCACAAGCCTCAGTGATGGAGCTAAAACAGTTAAAGATAACTCAGCAAGTGATGAAACAATTAAAATGTTCGCAACACCTGTTGTGAGCGATGAAACAAAACTTACCGATGTTCCGAATAACGGACACGCAATGGCACCTTATATGATGTCTGTAGGCCTCTGGGTTGGTGCACTGGCATTCTGCCTGATGTATCCTCTGGCTCAGTATAAAGGCAAACTGAAATCCGGTTTTGCATGGTGGGCAAGCAAAGCTTCCGTACTTTATCCGGTAGCAATGCTTCAGGCAATCTGTCTGATCCTTCTGTTACATGCATTTAACGGATTCACCCCTGCTGAGATGGGCAAGACAGTTCTCTTCGCCTGCCTCGCAGCAATGACCTTTACATCCATGATGTACTTCTTCAACATTACACTTGGTAAAGTAGGAAGTTTCCTGATGCTGGTATTCATGGTCGTTCAGCTTGCAGGATCTGCCGGTACTTATCCGGTCGAGATTTCTCCTGCATTTGTTGCAAAGATTCACGCATACCTGCCATTCACCTACACAGTTGATGCATTCCGTGCAACGATCAGTGGTGGCAGAAGCATTACTACTTCTGTAATTGTACTGGCTGTACTGTTTGTGATCTTCACGATTCTGACAATCCTTCAGTTCAATCACATGGCCAAGAGAAAGAAAGAAGAAAAAATCGTTCTCTTCGACTGGCTGGAAGAAAGAGGTCTTGCTTAACTAATATGTAACTGACAGAAGCTCCCCCGAACCTTCTGTTGGATATAAAAAAAATAAAACCTGTACGGTGGACTGAAAAACCACTGTACAGGTTTTTTTATTATAGAAAGCCCCGGAACTCCTGATCCATGGAATTCCGGGGCTTAGTTTTATTTTTTACTTTTCCGCCTCAGCCGTTGGTGTTGCTGTGGCTTTTGTTTTTGATTCACTGTTTATCAGTGTCTCATATGCATTAAACATTTCTTTTACCGTCATTTTGTTTACGAGAAATACTTTGTTTCCAACGACAGCTGCGTAATAGTTTGTGTCATATGTGTAGAAGGTAACGGTTGTCTGGTTCTTATCAGAGTCTGTGAATACAGCAGTCATCTCCGGGTCTGAAGCCGGTGTATAAGCGTCCGTCAGTCTCTTCTGGCCTGCCATATTTATCAGCTTGTTATAGAAAGTGGTAAAGGTTGTACTTTCTATCTCCTTACCATCCAGCTGATAAGTCGTTGTCTCTTTGTCATTGCCGTCATCATCTTTGGATGTTTCACGTGAAACATTTACAGTATTTGTTGCGCCGCCGTAAGTAACCTGAAGCTGATCCAGATTTTTTACAGACAGATAATTGACGATCAGTGACCAGAGATCTGATGGTGCTTTGTCAATAACTGCGCTCAGAGTATCCGCGGACATTGTATAAATATGTTTGTTATCCACAGTTACATATCGACTGCCATCACTTGCTTCATCGCCAACGTAGATAACAAGTTGTTTATCTACTGTTGTTGTCTTGGTATCCTCTGAAGAACTGCTGTCATCAGAAGCATCCGTGCTGTCAGAACTATCTGTCGAACTGTTTTCTGCTGAAGCTTTATCATCAGTACTGTCGACACTCTCAGAATCACTCTCAGAGTCTGTAGAATCCTTTTCTGAAGAATCTGTACTGTCTGAGCTGTCATCCTTCACCTCTTCCTGATAATCCACTGTAATCGTCGCATACGGCTTATCAAGGCTATACTGTGAAAGATCCTCTGCATTATAATTTACAAACTGATCATATGCAAAATTTCCAAGTCCGGAGGTTACATTTCCTGCTGCTGTAGTATCCGCAGTTTCTTTATCACTGCTTCCATCGCTGGAAACATCCCAGGTAGCTCCATCAGAATTTTCTTCCAGAACATAGGAATCTTTATCCTCGCTTACCTGGACTTTCTTTACTGTGGAAGAATCAATTGTCGGGAAATCTTCTCCCTGTGCATAATCGTAAAGAGATTTCATAAACGGAGTGACCGTATCTGCCGCTACTACATACACAGTACTGTCATCATCATCTTTGGAAATGTAATACTGATTCGTGGAAGTATTCTCATCTCCGATATTAAACTTGGTTGTGCCATCACTGGTATCAACGGTCACCGTATTGGACGGGGAATCCAGTCCATATTCGGTAAGATCGTCTACTTTTTTCAGAACCCTGTCAGCTTCCACCTTTTCGATGGCGGAAGCTGCAGAATCCAGAGTTGTCTGATTTACAGGGAAAGCAGTCTCATCTTTTTTCACCCAGGAATCATCTTTTTTCTCAAAGGTAGTTTCCTTCTTGTCCACGATAAATTCCAGAGATTTGATATCATCCGTTTTCACGGAAAACACTTCTGTTTTGCTTTCCTCCTCACTGCTGCTCTCTGTCTTTTCCTCTTTGAATACGTAGGTATTCAGTCCCACATACGTACCACCTAGAACTGCCAGAACAACAACAGCTGAAACAAGTTTGGTTGATTTTTTCATTATGCTTTTCTCCTCTTAAGCCAGATTAAAAATCCTGCAACAAGGAACACTCCCGGGATCAGACCAATAGTACAGATCTTCCAGAAGGCTGCATCATAATCCGTCACGGTCAGGCTTGTAGACTCAAGGCTCTTGGATGGGATGGAAACGGAATTGCTGTCATCTGTGCTGGTCATCCAGTTTAAGGACTCCAGAAGAAGTTTTTCATTTCCGCCGGATACCATCTGGTTTACCTGACTCTCCATCAGATTTGCTGTGGAGTAGTAAACGATCTGTGTTTCCTTGTCATCATCCAGTTTCTCAGTAATGGCAACACCAAGATCAAACGGTCCGTCTACATCTCCGTCTTCTTTCTCGATATTGCTGCTCTGCATGTTTGTCTTAGAGTAAGCCTGGTCAGAAGTTGTCAGGATACTGTCAATCGTTACGGTATCTCTTACGTCATCTGTTTTCTGAATACCCTGTGCATATGGAGCCAGTACATAAGAGCCTGCGGAAGCGGTCTCAGAGCTTGCATCTGTGCTGTTAACAGTCGGTACCAGATAATACGGCATCTGCATTCCATAATGCTGGCTGTCGCCCTCAAATACGATTCCTGCTGCACGTTTTACGCCATAATTTTCAAGGACAGCATCGAAGTTCGGCAGATCATCCTGTGTATAATCAGAGAAGATCATGGCCTTTCCGCCCGCCTCCAGATAATCCAGGATCTCTGTTTTTTCTTCCTCGGAAATATCGCTCGTCGGAGATACGATCATCAGGCAGTCAGCATCGTCCGGAACTTTTCCTTCTGTGAGAAGGTTCAGATCCTTGATATCAATGTTGGCTTTCTGGATATCCTCTTTAAAGCTGGAATCCAGATCTTTTTCGCCATGTCCGGATAACGTGTACATGATCGGAAGGTTCTCGGATGTCACATATCCGATAGCACTTGTGATCTGTCCCTCACCGTCAAATCCGGTCGTGGTCTGCTGCCAGGTATTGTAGTCTACAGAAGTAGAATACATATCGTTGTAATTGATAACTTTGTTTCTGTCTCCGCAAACTACGATCAGGCTGTTTGATGCAAGATCATCGCTTGTATATTCAGAAGCAAATTTCGGATTTACAACCGGATCTTTTACTTCAACTTTAATATGTTTGGACTCATCTTTATAGCGTGACAGCAGGTTGGAAATCGTATCATCCTCAGAGCCGCTTGGTGCGATCTGGTAAATGGTCACATCTTTATCCAGTGCTTTCAGCACTTTCTTTGTCTCATCACCGATGGTATAAAGCTTGGATGAACTTACATCCAGCTGTGAATATTTAGACGGGATTGCACCTACGATCATATTGATCACAACTACGATCACGATAAAGATCGCTGCCATAGCCATGCTGTAAGTACCATTTTTAATATGCTTTTTACTGATAGTGCCTACCAGTTTTTTCGGATCTGGTTTATGTTTCTTTTTCCCGAAATCCTGCGCAGTTTCTGTCTCTACTGCCTCGCTTTTATTTTTCTTGAATTTCTCACTGAATTTCATTTCCATTCACCCCCTAGTTCCAGCGTCTCTTCTGAATGGACTGCATGGTGAGAAACAGACAGATTGCAACGACAGAGATAAAATATACGATTCCTGTCACGTCAAACACACCGTTTGTAAAGTTCTCATAATGTCCGCTCAGATTAAATACATTCAGTACTTTCTGGATACCACCCTGGAAAATACTTGATTTTACAACGTATACGATCACAAGGGCAACTTCTCCTACAACTCCGATCACTGCAGAGATCAGAACATTTTTGATCATGGTATAAATGATAATTGCGATCGCCACGATCAGAAGTCCGAATGCCACTGCCGTTGACATGGAAGTCTGTGAGAAAAATGAGGAAATTCCATTCATCATATAGAAAGCAAACAGAAATACAAAAGTAAGTACTGCTGCAATTACCTGGCTTTCCGTAAGTGCTGACATAAATACACCAATTGCCAGATTCGCACATCCAAGAAGGAAAAATCCCAGGATTCCTGTATATGCGGAAGCATAGGAAATGGTTCCAAATTTACTCATGATCAATGGATAAAAGCACATGATCACAACCGGAATGGCAAATACGGCTACCAGTGCAAGGTATTTTCCAAATACGATATCCCACACAGATATCGGCGCTGTCAGAAGCAGCTGATCTGTTTTTTGTTTACGTTCTTCTGCAAGTACACGCATGGAAAGGATCGGCACACCGATCAGGAACACGAAGGTCAGTGCGCTTAATGTAGATTCAAATTTTGAATAACCTGCTGAGAGCTGATATGCGGAAAAATAAATTCCAGTTAGCACCAGGACAAAAAATATGAAGAGATATCCAACCATGGAGGTCAGATAGCTTTTCAGTTCTCTTTTAAAAATTGCTGTCATGACTGATCCCCCTCTTTTTTATCTGAAGCTTTCTCCGTTTTCTCAGATTTTTCTGTTTCCGAAGATTTATCTTCTACCGGTTTCCACTGTGATCTTTCCTGTTTCCCGGTGGATTTCTTTTTTTCTCCTTCGGTAAGCTCAAGGAATACATCCTCAAGAGAAACTCTCTTAACCTGCATCTCGTAGATCGGGCAGTTTGCTTTTGCCATAGCATAGAAAACTTTTTCGCGGATATCCACATCTTCCTGAATGGAAACTTTTGTTTTCCACAGTTCTTCGTCGCTGTCGTAGGACATTTCCACACCAGTAACGCCTTCGATCGTTTCCAGATCTTTTCGGATGGTATCTTTCTCGCCTTTTACTTTCATAAGGAGACTGTTGGAACCTGCTGCCAGACGTTCCAGATTGTCCGGCGTATCACTGGCTACCAGTTTTCCGTGTGAAATGATCAGAACGTAATCACATACTGCTCTCACCTCGGAAAGGATATGAGAACTTAAGATAACCGTATGTTTCTGTTTCAGGCTTTTGATCAGGTCACGGATCTCGATGATCTGCTTCGGGTCAAGTCCTACTGTAGGCTCATCCAGGATGATCACTTCCGGATATCCAAGGATCGCCTGTGCAAGGCCAACTCTCTGGCGGTAACCTTTGGAAAGGTTTTTGATCAGACGGTCTTTCATGTCTGTGATCTTTACCATATCCATGACTTCTTTTATCTGTTTGTCTTTCTGGTTTCTTGGGATTTTTTTCAGATCAGCCGCAAATTTCATGTACTCAAGAACAGTCATGTCAAAATAGAGTGGCGGCATTTCCGGCAGATAGCCGATACATTTCTTGGCTGCCTCCGGTTCTTCCAGAATGTCATGACCATCGATCATTACTTTTCCCTCTGTGGAAGCAATGTATCCTGTGATCATGTTCATTGTTGTTGATTTTCCTGCACCGTTGGGGCCCAGGAATCCGTAAATTTTCCCCTTTTCGATCTGAAAGGAAAGATGGTCAACGGCTGTATGATCGCCGTATTTTTTGACCAGATTACTTACTTCGATCACTTTACTCTCCTCCTTTTATTCTCCGGGAAATACTTTTTCAATTCTTGATTTCCCATCTTATAAGATGCCAGAGGCAAAAGGTCGTAAAACAGAGGCCCTTTGACTCTGGCGTCTTTTCAATAGAAAATGCCCCTGGATGAAACAGAGAATGGGGGAATCCAGGGGCATCTCTATCATTTTATAGTGTAAAAGTAATTTGTGATAAAAGTAGGATAAATTTGTGATAATTTTGTGAAACAAATCAGCGAAAAATCTCCTGTCACACAAATTCTTCTTTTGTTCGACAGGAGATTACATTTTCTGAGCAGCAAGATTCTGTTATGCCAGTGGTTCTCTGAGCGGCGTTCCTGCTTTTCTCGGGTATTTTCCAGGTGTGTTTTTTACTTTTTCGATGATGACCAGGGAACGGCTGATCTCGGATCCCGGAAGATCGAAGTACTGAATGTCTCGGATCTTTCCACCGAGGATTTTTACTGCTTTTTCCGCCGCTTCGGCTTCTTCCTTTACTGAGCCGGATTTATAGGAGACAAAAAGTCCTCCGACTTTTACGTATGGGAGACAGTATTCGGACAGGGTTGCAAGACCGGATACTGCTCTGGATACACAGAGGTCATATTTTTCTCTGTAGGCTTTGTTTTTTGCATATTCTTCGGCTCTTCCGTGGATGGCTGAGATGTTCTCAAGTCCAAGGAGTGCAAAGGTTTCTTCCAGGAATTTCACTCTTTTGTTCAGGGAATCCAGAAGGCAGGCTTCCAATTCCGGGAAAGCGATCTTCAGGGGAACCCCCGGAAATCCGGCACCGGTTCCGATGTCCATGACCGTTTTTACCTTGCTCATATCTACGGCTTTGACACAGCAAAGGCTGTCCAGGAAATGTTTCACGAGAACCTCATCGAATTCTGTAATTCCGGTAAGGTTCATAACTTTATTTTTTTCTACAAGGAATTCGTAGAACTGGATAAACTGATTTTTCTGCGTGTCATTAAGAGTAATTCCAAGTTCTTCGCAGCCTTTTTCCAGGATTTCTAAATTGTACATGCAGTTTCCTCTCTTATTCTTTGTTTTTTATGTTTTCATTATTCAGAATGTTATCAATGTTTATGTCCGGCTTTGCTTTCCAGGTATACAAGAAGTACAGAGATATCTGCCGGGGATACGCCGGAGATTCGGGATGCCTGGCCGATGGATACCGGTCTGTAAGCCTCCAGTTTCTGACGTGCTTCAATGCGGAGGCTTCCTACATCTTCATAATCAATGTCTTCCGGAATTTTTTTCTGCTCCAGTTTTTTGAACTGCTCCACCTGTTTCATCTGGCGGCGGATATAGCCATCATATTTGATGTTGATCTCTACCTGCTCACATACATCTTCTGGAAGTTCCGGTCTTTCTTTATCAATCGGTGCAAGCACTTTATAGTTAAGTTCCGGTCTGCGGATCAGCTCTGCAATGGTGGTTCCTGATTTCAGCAATGTACTTCCCTGAGATTCCAGAAGGCTCTGTACTTCTGCAGAACCGCCTACAGTCGTATGTTCTACTCTCTCGATCTCTTCATGGATCATTCGTTCTTTTTTCTGCAGTTTATGGTATGTCTCATCATCGATCAGGCCAACCTCCCAGCCTTTTTTGCGGAGACGGAGGTCTGCATTGTCCTGACGGAGCAGCAGGCGGTATTCGGCGCGGCTTGTCATCATTCGGTACGGCTCATGGTTTTCTTTTGTTACCAGATCATCGATGAGAACGCCGATATATGCCTCGGAGCGATCCAGGATCAGCTGTTCTTTTCCTTTTACTTCCATGGCTGCGTTGATTCCTGCGATCAGACCCTGAGCGGCTGCTTCCTCGTATCCTGAGCTTCCGTTAAACTGTCCGCCGCTGAAAAGGCCCTTGATCTTTTTGAATTCCAGTGTCGGGTAGAGCTGGCGTGGATTGATGCAGTCATACTCAATGGCGTAGGCATTTTTCACGATCTTGGCGTGCTCCAGGCCTGGTACGGAATGGTACATTTCGTACTGGACATCTTCCGGAAGGGAGCTGGACATTCCTCCGATGTACATTTCATTTGTGTAAAGGCCTTCTGGCTCAATGAATACCTGATGGCGTTTTTTGTCTGCAAAACGGACGACTTTATCTTCGATGGACGGGCAATAACGCGGACCGGTTCCTTCGATCATTCCGGAATAAAGAGGGGATCTGTCCAGGTTTGCGCGGATAATCTCGTGTGTTTTTTCGTTTGTGTAGGTCAGCCAGCAGGATTTCTGCTCGATCTGTACGGATTCCGGGTCTGTGGAGAAGGAGAACGGTACGACTCTTTTGTCTCCGAACTGCTCTTCCATTTTGGAATAATCGATGGTGTTTCCGGCGATCCTGGCAGGGGTTCCTGTTTTGAAGCGGAACATTTCGATTCCCAGTTTTTTCAGAGAATCCGTGAGATAGTTGGCTGCCTGAAGGCCGTTTGGTCCTGTGTAGTTGCTGACATCGCCGTAGATGCAGCGGGCCTTGAGGTAGGTTCCTGTACAGAGAACTACGGCTTTTGCGTGGTAGGTGGCTCCTGAAAAGGTTTTTACACCGGTGATGTGGTTATCTTCTACCAGAAGTTCTGTTACTTCGCCCTGGCGGATAGTTAAGTTTTCTGTGTTTTCCAGAGTTTTTCGCATCTCGGTGCTGTAAGCCTGTTTGTCGGCCTGGGCACGGAGAGAATGGACTGCAGGGCCTTTGGACTGGTTGAGCATTTTGGACTGAATGAATGTTTTGTCTATATTTTTGCCCATTTCTCCACCGAGGGCGTCCAGTTCGCGGACGAGATGGCCTTTGGAACTGCCGCCTACGTTGGGGTTGCAGGGCATCAGGGCGATGCTGTCTACGCTGACTGTGAACATGACTGTTTGCAGGCCCAGACGGGCACTTGCTAATGCGGCTTCGCAGCCTGCGTGGCCGGCGCCTACTACTATGATGTCGAAAGACTGTTCCAGATTTTTCATACTTTTTCTCCTTTATTTCTATTTTTTATCTTTGTTTTTATTGTGTGATGTATGTTTTGCTTTCCTTGGCAGGAGGCATGGGGTTCTTGCTTTGGGAAGCTGTGGAAAACCGCAAAGGGGCCGTAAAGCCACGGCCCCTCTGCACACCCCTCGGGCTTTTTTTTAAGGAGTTCTTGGTTGTGGTGACGGGAGGTTGTTGACTTGTGGTTGTATTCTGCGGTGTTGGGGATGTGGGAGGTTGTGCCGATGTGGATTTCTGTACTCTTCGGTATTGGAATGCGGGAGGTTGAGCCGATTTAGGTGATGGGGACGGCGAGGCGCTTTGCTGTCGCCTGGGGATGGGAAGATTTTTTATTTTTTGCTTGCAACGGTGGGGGAATTACATGTATAGTTGGGTATTGGGACGTCGTGTGAATGTGGGGTTTTCAGGAATGATAGTGAATGAGAAATTTTATTATTTATCGAACGAGAATTAAATTCACGAGGGCGTTCTTGTTGGTGTGGCTGGTGAGGGTGGAGATGGATGGGACTGATTGAGCTTGCTGGCTGCGAGATGTAATGAGTTGAGTTGTATATTATAAGAAGATTAATTGGAGGTTGTTTATGAGATTGCGTAATATTCCCGGGGCGAAGGATGCTATTTTGGAGTGTGACTGGGTGATTGATGAGCCGGAGAGGTTTAAGGGGAAGTGGGAGAGTGTTTTTGGGGAGAAGAGACCGCTTTTTCTTGAGGTTGGCATGGGAAAAGGGCGTTTTCTGATGGATATGGCGCGCCTGCATCCTGAGAGGAATTTTGTTGGAATTGAGATGTATGACAGCGTGCTGCTCCGGGCACTGCAGAAGAGGGAGGAGCTTGAGGAAGCCGGGGAAAAGTTTTCCAATCTTGTGTTTATCCGTGTGGATGCAAGGCTCTTACCGGAGATTTTTGAGAAGGATGAGGTTGACGGGATTTATCTGAATTTTTCCGACCCGTGGCCTAAGGCCCGTCATGCCAAGAGAAGGCTGACTTCCAGGGAGTTTCTGAAGAGATATGAGCAGGTCCTGAAGAAAGAGGGGGCTGTGGAATTTAAGACGGATAACCGTGGGTTATTTGAGTTTTCTCTGGAAGAGGTGAAGGAGTCCGACTGGAATCTGGAGGTTTGTACATTTGATCTGCATCATGATGAGGAACTGGTTAAGGGAAATGTGATGACAGAGTATGAGGAGAAGTTTTCTTCCATGGGTAATCCGATCTGCAAGATGGTGATCAGACAGAAATAGAGGCGATAAAATGCAGGAAGAGATTTTTGAAAAGTATCCGATTCCGAAGGCGTATTTTAAGCTGGCGCTTCCGGTTGTGTTCAGTATGGTGATTTCGCTGATCTATAATATGGTAGATACTTATTTTATTGCGGGAACCGGGAATACGGATCTGGTGGCGGGTGTTGCTCTGGGTACACCGATCTTTACGCTGATGATCGCCCTTGGAGATATTTTTGGCCTGGGCGGAAGTTCTTTTATTTCCAGGCTTTTCGGGGAAAAGAAATTCGAGGATGCGAAGAGGATCAGTGTGTTCAGTTTTTATGGGGCCATTGTCTGCGGTGTGGTGGTTACCGTTGTTCTGATGCTTTTGCGAAGCCCTATTCTGGGGTTGCTGGGTGCAAGTGAGGCAACCTGGGAGTATGCTTCTCAGTATTATACCTGTATCGCACTGGGCGCTCCGTTTATCATTGTGGCGTTGACGCCGTCCAATCAGCTGCGTACAGAGGGTTTTGCCACAGCATCTATGATCGGTTCTGTGCTTGGTGCGGTTGTGAATATCATTCTGGACCCGGTGATGATCTTCGGGCTTGGCTGGGGTGCGGCAGGTGCTGCCACAGCTACGGTGATCGGAAATGTATGTACGGATATTTTTTTCGTGTGGTTTCTTATTAAGAAGAGCAGAAATCTCTCTGTGAACCCTAAGGGATTTCATATTTCAGGGGCGGAAATCGGAGCGGTTTTTGCAATTGGGATTCCGGCATCGGTGACAAATCTGATGCAGAGTATCGGGATTGCTCTTACCAACCGTGCGTTGTTGGGATTCGGTGATGATAAAGTTGCGGCTATGGGTATCGTCATGAAGATCAATATGATCGCGGCGCTGGTGCTGGTTGGCTTTGCTTTTGGCGGGCAGCCGCTGATCGGGTACAATTATGGTGCGAAAAACCGCGAGAGACTGAAGGGAACGCTGAAATTTGCCTATCTGTTTGAGGGCGGGCTGGCTCTTGTCCTGATGGCTGTACTTGGATTTTTTGCCCCGCAGCTGGTGCGGATCTTTATGAGTGATCCTTCGGTTGTGAAAAACGGCGCACTGATGCTTCGCCTGCAGCTGGCGGGTATGGTGTTTATGGGAATTGTGCTGATCAGTACCTGTACTTTCCAGTCAGCAGGACAGGCAGTGGGAGCGTTTCTCCTGTCCGTCAGCAGACAGGGTGTGATCTTTGCCATTGTGCTGAATGTGGCGCTTCGGGTTGCCGGATATCAGGGGGTGCTTGCGTCTCAGGTGGTTTCCGATCTGTTGACTGCACTGCTTGCAGTGGTGTTGGTTGTCCGATGGTGGAAGTCTGTGGAGTTTTAACCAAATCAAGTAAGTCCCCTGCGGGGTTGCGACATTTATTGTGAATAAGATTTTTTTCAGGCTGATCGGGAAACTGATCGGCCTGTTTTCATATAATAAATAAGGAAAAGAGGAACGTAAAGTGGTATGTAAATGTTTGGTTTGTTCAGGTGCAGGCTCATGATCTTACCAGGAATCTGCCGAATATGGGAAAGGGGAGAAAGAAAACTTGAAAAAAAGAAAATCCGGTTCATTCCGACGAAATCTCAACAGTGTAAACCGCAGCATCAACAATCAGGCAGCCCAGATCAGAAATTCGCTGTCAGAAATAGAAAAAACACTGAACAAAATTGCATCAAATGAAGATACAAAAAATAAAAAAGATAAAAATAAAAAAAATTAAAAAAAGGTGTTGACTTTCACCGAACCATAACGTATAATACAACATGTCTTGAGGAACGAAACAAACGAAAGACAAACAATTAAATATGCGTTTTTAGCTCAGTTGGTAGAGCACCTGACTCTTAATCAGGGTGTCCAGGGTTCGAACCCCTGAAGACGCACTAAAAGCACTGTTTTTGCAGACATGGGAGCTGCGGGGACGGTGTTTTTTTGTGCTTAAAATCAGTGTTTATGCGTGTTACGGAATTTTTGAGGTTTTGTCTGGACGGAGTGAAATGAAACGAAATCGGGGTAAAATCGGGAAACAGTAAAATGCCGATCATCAGATGTGATCAGAGTGTCCGATTTAGACACCATGATTATAGGTATAGATCCTTTTGAATAAAGAAAGGATGGTATACGATGGGAGTTTGTAAGAAGATAAAAAGGAAGGATGATCAGGAGCGGAATGTATGGGAGAATATCTCAGAAAAAAAGGAGGGCCGGGTCTTGGAACGGACCCGGCAGAGTATGAAAAGAAAAATAAGTAATGATCTATAAGATGAAAAAGCTTTGTGCTTTATTTGCTTAATAATATACCGTCAAAATGTGATGGAACTGTGAGAAGCATTTTAAAAATCTGTGATTAAAATCTAAATATCTCATAAAGTCTTATAAAATCCTGCGAAACTTCTCGACTGTTTGTTCAGACTAATCTGCAAGCGGATGTGAAAAAGGCCATAAGGATGGAAAATTCTGGAATTTACTCAAAAATACTAAAAATTAAGAGGACTTTTGCAAGGCGATACGGTATAATAAACCATAGCATAAAAATCTGAAGCGGAAATGAAAGGTGACGGATGGGAATGCCTGTCTGTATTCAATTCTGAGACCTTCAGATAAAAAGGGAGGAAATAGCTATGGAGAGAGTGTTTGAGGCGATCAACGGAGTGTTCAGCTTTATCGGTCCACTGTCTGATTTTCTGTGGGATTTTCCTACAAATTTTGACTGGTACAGCAGCATTCCCATTCTGGGAAACATATCCTTTGCGATCATACTGCTTCTTGGATCCGGAATTTTTTTCAGTTTCAGGATTGGGTTCATGCAGGTGACCTATTTTAAAAAAGGAATCCGGACTATGACCGAGAAACGTGTCGTTGAAACAGGAATTTCACCGCTGGCATCGTTTTTCTTAAGTTCGGCCATGCGTGTAGGACCGGGAAATATTCTGGGTGTAACAGGTGCTATTGCAGTGGGCGGCCCGGGAGCTTTGTTCTGGATGTGGATTTCCGCATTTTTCGGAATGGCAGTGGCATATATGGAAGGTGTCCTTGCCCAGATTTTTAAAGAAAAAAAAGACGACGAATTTGTAGGAGGTCTTCCTTTCTATGGAAGAAAACTTCTGGGAAACAAAGTTTGTATCGGAGTTTTTCTTTCCGTATTGTATATTCTGTACGCCCTTTGCTGTCTGCCTGCACAGGGATTTAATGTTGTTTCCTCAGTGGGACGTATGGCAGAGATTGTAACCGGAACAACCATCGCAAGCGGATCTGCCTTCTATTATATAGTAGGAGCACTGATCGTAGTTCTCACAGCAGCCATCGCATTTGGCGGAATCAAAAAAGTTTCCAAATGGACAGATATGATGGTGCCGGTGATGGCGGTGCTCTATATGGTAGTAGTATTACTTCTTATAATATTAAACTTTACCCGCATTCCATATTTCTTCGGAAGCGTTTTTGCAGGAGCATTTAAGCCGGACGCATTCTTTGGCGGTGTTTTTGGAACGGTTCTTGCACAGGGTGTAAAACGAGGCCTGATGTCCAATGAGGCAGGTCAGGGAACTATTACAATGTCAGCGGCGGCAGCAGATGCAAAACACCCATGTGAGCAGGGTGTGATCGCCTCCCTGGGAGTTTTTCTGGATACCATTGTGATCTGCACACTTACCGGATTTGTGGTAGTTATGGCTCATTGCTGGACCGGTGCGGATGCGGAAAACTGGCAGGCTCTTGATAAACTTCCGAAATATACGGAATCTATCGCTGTGCTGACTCCGGGAACTGCAATGAACGGAATCGTTACATTTCTTGTGACATTGTGTTTCTGTCTCTTTGCGTTTACCTGCCTTCTGGGAATGATCAGTTTTTCGGAAATTGCGGCAAATCGTATCCGCAAGGATAAGATCTGCATCAATATTGTACGTTGTATCGGCCTTTTTGTTGCCGCATTTGGAATCCTCTGCAATATTGCAGGACTGGAACTTGGAAATCTCTGGGCGTTTTCTGACCTTGGAAATATTCTGATCGTGTTCTTTAACGTACCGATCGTTTATGTCGGCGCAAAATATGTTTTCCGTGCCACAAAACATTACAAAAAGAATGACGGCACTCCGTTTACATCAGAAGTAATTGGAAGAAATGACTGTGTCTACTGGGATGAGCGGGCGAAAAAACAGTGAAATTTTTTTGCAGAAAATAAAAATTCCGGCGTGAGATAAAATTAGCATTGTAAAAGTGCATACACTCATTTATAATGAGTAACAGATTCTAAAGATGTTATAAACAACAGGAGGAAAGCCTTGAAAAGAGAATTAGTTATTGTCATTGATTTTGGCGGTCAGTACAATCAGCTGGTTGCAAGACGTGTCAGAGAATGCAATGTATATTGCGAAATCTATTCTTACAAGACAGATCTTGAGAAGATTAAAGCGATGAATCCGAAGGGAATCATCCTTACCGGCGGACCAAACAGCTGCTATGAGGCAGATTCACCGACTTACCAGAAAGAATTATTCGAGCTTGGTATTCCGGTACTTGGACTTTGCTACGGAGCACAGCTCATGATGCATGTCCTTGGCGGAAAAGTTGAGAAAGCAGATGTCAGCGAGTACGGCAAGACAGAGCTTCTCATCGATAAAAAAGATTCCAAGATCTTCAAAAACGTATCCGACAAAACAATCTGCTGGATGAGCCATACAGATTACATTTCTCAGGCTGCACCGGGATTCGAGATCGCTGCACACACTGCAGACTGTCCGGTAGCAACTGCACAGAATGAGGAGAAGAAACTGTACGCGATCCAGTTCCATCCGGAAGTACTGCACACAGTTGAAGGAAAGACCATGCTGTCCAACTTCGTACTTGGTGTCTGTGAATGCGCCGGAGACTGGAAGATGGATGCCTTTGTTGAGCACACGATCAAAGAGATCCGTGAGAAAGTCGGCGATGGAAAAGTTCTTCTTGCTCTGTCCGGTGGTGTAGATTCCTCTGTAGCAGCAGGACTTCTTTCCAGAGCGATCGGCAAGCAGCTTACCTGTGTATTCGTAGATCATGGCCTTCTCCGTAAAGATGAGGGTGATGAGGTTGAAGGCGTATTCGGACCGAACGGTCAGTTTGACCTGAACTTTATCCGTGTAAACGCACAGCAGAGATATTACGACAAGCTTGCAGGTGTTACAGAGCCCGAGGCGAAACGTAAGATTATCGGTGAGGAATTTATCCGCATCTTCGAGGAAGAAGCCAAGAAGATCGGCGCCGTAGATTTCCTTGCACAGGGAACTATTTATCCGGACGTTGTAGAGAGCGGTCTCGGTGGAGAATCCGCAGTGATCAAATCTCACCACAACGTAGGAGGACTTCCGGATTTCGTTGATTTCAAAGAAATCATCGAGCCACTCCGTGACCTGTTCAAAGACGAGGTACGTAAAGCTGGTCTTGAACTTGGAATTCCGGAAAGACTGGTATTCCGTCAGCCATTCCCAGGCCCGGGACTTGGAATCCGTATCATCGGAGAAGTCACCGAAGAAAAAGTACGCATCGTACAGGATGCAGACTACATCTACCGTGAAGAAGTCGACAAAGCAGCCGCCGACTACAAAAAAGAACACGGAGAAGACCCATCCTGGATGCCAAACCAGTACTTCGCAGCCCTTACCAATATGCGAAGCGTAGGCGTAATGGGAGACTTCAGAACCTACGATTACGCAGTAGCACTCCGTGCTGTCAAGACTATTGACTTCATGACTGCCGAGTCCGCAGAGATTCCTTATGCAGTACTTAATAAGGTGATGAACCGTATTATCAATGAAGTTAAGGGCGTGAACCGCGTATTCTATGATCTTACTAGTAAGCCGCCTGGTACGATTGAGTTTGAGTAGCTTGAAAAATCGCGGAAAAGCCCATAAATAAAGGCTTTGCGGGGTGTCGAAAAGACCAAATGGAGTGCAAATGGAGTTTAAAAATTATTTTTTTCTCTTGTTTATATTCCAGATTCACCTGCAAATTTCGTGAAATCAGTTATTCTCATAAAATAAAATTAGAGTAAATATGAAGAACAGTTTGTTTTGATTGAAGTGATTTTCGTCAAGGCAGACTGTTTTTTTGTTGCCTGCATTTAGAAAACAGATACCACAGAAAGGTTCTTTACTTTCGATGAGCTTAAACTCCATGACACAGTAATCACACTGATGGAGAATTAAAAAACAAGAAAATTTGATAAATTTCGGAAAATGATGTCCGATTTTGCATCTGCCAGTACAGAGTATATGAAG
>ENA-OOZT01000467-OOZT01000467.1-human-gut-metagenome-genome-assembly--contig:-NODE-467-length-33818-cov-2.168587_pt1 | contig 33818 bp, 44 predicted proteins | sample MGYA00241192_ERZ501407 | MGnify/ENA primary metagenome ERZ501407 (study PRJEB25962, sample SAMEA2042911) | human gut metagenome | biome: human gut; feature: human-associated habitat; material: faeces...
TCCAGCATCTTACCGCAGTAACTATGGGATGACCAATGCCGACAGCTATATTGGCTTCCGTGCCACAATTTATGCAAATTGAAAGCTAAAGCGTGTGTATAAATGGTGTAAATGTCAATAGTTTTTGGGTTCTTCCGCAATTTATCTGATATAACTACTTCCAATTTTGTTAGTATTGTAGTATAATATTAACAAATTTGGAGGTTATTTTTTTATGGAAGAAATTATAAAAAAATTAGATAAAAAATTAAAAGTTTTAAGCTATGAATATATAGACGATATATTATCAATATATGTTGAAAGAACTAACAAATCAGCAGTTTGTCCATGTTGTGGCAAAAAATCTAATAATATTCATTCTAGGTATATGAGACAAATAAAAGATTTGCCAATTCAAGAACAGAAAGTCATACTAAATATAAAAGCAAAAGTATTTTTTTGTAAAAATAAAAACTGTCCTACTAATACATTTGCTGAAAAATTTGATTTTTTAGAAAGCCATGCAAGAATGACTACTAGGCTAAAAGAAGGAATTATAAATACTTCTAAAGGAATGAGTGCCAGAGCTTCCAAAGAAGTGGTAAATAAAGGATTAGCAAAAACCTCAGATGATACTATATTAAGGCTATTAAAAAAAAACAATACAAACAATAAATAAAGAAGAGATAAAGAAAATTTGTATTGATGATTTTGCATTAAAAAAACGACATAACTATGGAACTGTTATGATTGATATTGAAACTCATAAAATAGTTGATTTATTAGAGTCTAGGCAAGAAGATGATGTTGCAGAATGGCTCAAAACATTTCCTAATATAGAAGTTATATCAAGAGACGGAGAAATAATGTATAAATCAGCCAGCCATAAAGCACATTCAAAAGCAATGCAAGTGTCAGACAGATTTCATGTATTAAAAAATTTAACAGACTATGCCAAAGATGCATTAAAGAGAATATTAAAAAAACAAATAAAAATTGAAGATACTGAGGCAGAAATAACGAAATCAGAGATTCATAAAAAGTATATTTTTAAATCAAAATGGGATTTAATTCTAAAAGTTAAAGAATTAAGAGCACAAAAATATAGAATTATAGATATTTCTCAATTTTTAGGAATATCTGAAAAAAGTGTTGTTGAATATAATAAGATTCCACTAGAAGACAAAGAAAAATATACCCAGTTATCATCTAATGAATTAAAATCAAAAGTAAGTCAAGAAAATAAATGGCAATTAATTCAGGAAGTTCAAGCAGAATATAAAAAGTGCCATAAATATTCAGTAGTGGCTAGAAAATTTAAATTAAACGATAGGACTGTAAAAAAATATATAAGTATTACTGAAGCACCTATACATGCTAACAAGAATAATGAGTATGTAAGCAAATTATCTAAATATAAAAATGATATTATTAAAATGAATAATGAAGGATGTACTTGGAAAGTGATTTGGAATAAAATAATAAGTGATGGATACCAAGGTTCAGATTCACTATTAAGAACATATTTAGCTAAAATCAAAAAGAAATCTGTGAAAGAAAAAAATATACAGCTTGTAGTAGAAAGAAGCACACTTATATCCTTATTATATAAAAAAATTGATGAAGTTAAAAATATAACAAAAGAGGTTTTGGATAAAGTAATTTTTCTTTTTCTTGAAGCAAGTAAAGTTTATAGTGCTGTAAAAGATTTCAAAGATATTATGTTTAGTAAAAAAGCTAACAAGCTTGATGAATGGATGTCTAAAACAAAAAAATATAAAATTCCAGAAATGAATAGTTTTATAAATGGAATAGAAAGAGATATTGAAGCCGTTAAAAATGGAATAACTTATGATTATAACAATGGACTTGCTGAAGGTAGTGTAAATAAAATAAAAGTTATAAAAAGAATTATGTATGGTAGATGTAGTTTTGATTTATTGAAACAAAAGGTTCTTCTACAATATTAATCAAATAAATTGCGGAAGAACCATTCAATTGTAGAATTATTATTACCTATAAATGAACAATTTTCTATTGAAATTAAATTTTTATGATTTGGTCCCATATCTATGCCTACAATTCCCCCTGCATATATTTCTTTTTCTGTAGATTTAGCATTAATCTTTAGATTGTTTCCTTTTACTATACACCCTTTAACATTTCCCGTATGCTCTAATCTTCCTATTATTCCACCAATAGTTGATCCATAGCTAGCAATTGTCTCATTTTCATTATCTCTTTCTGCTAATAGCACTCCATTTTTTATATCTACTTCACAATTATTGATAATGCAATTATTAAATGAAATTGCTACTATTCCACCAACATTAGGAGCTGCACCAGTAGACTCTTTAGCATATAAAATTAACTTTTGATTATCATTTTCTGAAGTAAAAGAACAAGAATCTACATTTACCCCAGTATGTCCAATATTATTTGCATTATCTGATCCGGCACTAGCAAATCCAACAATTCCTCCAGTCCCTAAAGAGACATATTTATTTGTTATATTTGCATCTTGTATAGCTTCAATTCCTATTTCGCTATTTTTTAAATACACTTTTGTATTATATATATCTGTATATTTTGCATTACCAACAGCACCACCTATTAATCCATAATCTGGTACAATTCCATACATTTTGGAATTTTCTAAATTAATACTACAGTCTTTTATGTTTATTCATCTGTTGTTCCTTCAGTCATGGCTACAATTCCTCCTATAATATACTGTTGTGTAAGTTCATCGTTATTATGCTTTATATAAAGTTCAGAGTTATTGTTCATATTTATTATACACTTTTCAATTTTACTATTTACACTAGCTGTTCCAATAAGCGTTGACAAAAATGCCGAATTATAATATTTAGTGCCTTCTGGATAATTTATTCCAAGTACTGTATTATTTAAAGATATTGTATTGTTATAAATAATTGAATTTGTTATTTTCCCAGCTAATATTCCAACACTTAATGTTTTTACGTTATACTTAATTAATATATTTCCATCAACATTTATATTACAATTTTTAATAAGTGCATCTTCTGTATTTCCAAAAAGACCAAGGCTGGCATAACTACTTGAAGTTCCAACAGTACATCCTGTTATATTTATATTTTTACCATTGCCATTAAAAATACCTTTAAATGGATTTTCAGTATCTCCAATACCCATAAAATATTGTGCATAATTTGAAGCATTATAAAAAGTAATATCTATGTCTGTTTCTAGCCTATATGATGTTGTTGCTAGATAATTAATTTTTTCTGCATCTGTTACATATTGGCTTGGAATTTCAAACAATGCTAAATCCTCTTGTAAATATCCACCAGTTAAATATGTTTTAAAATTATTAATCCCTGTAGATTGCCTTGTACTTTCATTTAGCAAAATTCTGCCTAGTGCATAAATTTGTTCAACATTAGTAATAGCTATTGCCTCTATGTTTTCATTTAATTGTCCTACTATCCCATTTTCTGATACTATATAAGAATGTTCACAGTTTTCAAGTGTGACAGTTGCTGTTCCATCTCCATTATCTATTACAAAAGAGTTTTTTAAAGTTTCTTGTAGAAATGTAGCTAATGTTTTTTGACTTGTTAATTTTTCTATTTGATATTCTCCTAAAGTAAATTGTATTTGCTCCTTGTCTTGTGCTATATGAGTTTCTTCTTTTACTTGCTGTGCTTTGGCTAACAATCCGTTATCACCTGATAGTGTTGCAATTATCACACTGGCTAATATTAAAAGAACAATGATGTTTAGTATGTTATTGATGATTAGGCTGTAAAAAATCAGACTGGAATAAATCACTAGACCAGCCTGACCATCTATAACATTCATCGTAGTAAATTGCGGTAACTTTTTTCTACATCTTTCTATGGATTTTCTATTATTTTCTCTCACTTGATTTTTACCTCTTTCTTAATTTTATTTCACTAACTATTGTATTTTGTTTGATTCCATTGTACAATTAAAGCATAGCTTCCCCCTCCCCAGAATGAACGGGCTTTTGACTGGATATTCAATTGTTTGGTTTTAGTTAGTATTTGGAATTAACATATAACCTTTTTTGCAACACGGACATAGGTTAAAATCCTTTCCTAGCACTTTCTTTAGTAATTCGAGAGTGGGAAGCTCTTTTTTCTTGTATATTTTTGTTCTTGTTAGTATCTTACATTTTAATAATTTTTTCTTTTTATTTCTGTTTCCTAATATTCCATAGTATCTTATCTTCATAAATTTTGGCGGTAATATATGTATTAAAAATCTGCGTATAAATTCTTCTATTGTTACTGTCATTTCTTTAATCTTGTTTTTATCTTTGTAATCTCTCCATTTAAAAGTTACTTTTCCTTCTTCTACTTTTACTATTCTTTCATTTGAAGTTGCTACTCTATGTGTATATCTTCCTAAATATTGAATTACACTATTTGCATTTTGAAACGGTTTTTTACAATATACTATCCATTCTTTATTATACATTTGATTTATTAATTCATTATATATTGCTGGATTTTCTAACTCTTTATTTTTTCCATAAAAGTCAAGTTTTGTTTCTTTTAGATAGCTTAAAAACTTTCCTCTAAATTTTCTAGACATTACTTTTACAGGTATGAAAAAATCTTCTTCTTTTTCTACCCATTTTCCTAATTCTGTTAGTCCTCCTCCTGTTACTACACAATGTATATGTGGATGATACATTAAATTTTGTCCCCATGTATGTAATATACTAAAAAATCCTATTTCTCCTCCTAAATATTTTTCATCTTCTGCCAATTCTTGTAATGTTTCTGCTGATGCCTTAAACATTATTTTATATATCTTACTTTGATTTTGTATTGCTATATTATATATTTCACTTGGTATTGTAAATACTACATGATAATATTTTATATTTAACACTTCTTCTTTTCTTGCTTCTATCCATTTTATCTTTTTTCCTGTTTGACAATTTGGACAATGTCTATTTCTACATGAATTATATGCTATTTCTTCATATCCACACTCATCACATACATACTTATGTGCTCCTAATTTATCACTTTTACAATTTTTTATTGCTTTTATTACTTTTTGCTTATATCCTACTGTTTTATTTTTTTCTAAATATTTCTCTAATCCTATTTCTAATATTTCTTGTATTTTTGTCACTTTTTATTTTTCTCCCTTCATAAATTCATCTAATGGATTTTCTACTGATAATTCCATTTTGGCTACATGGATATATTCCATCGTACTACGTATATTGCTATGTCCCATTAACTCTTTTACTTCTAATATACTAGCCCCTCTTTCTATTAAATCTGTAGCAAATCCGATGTCTCAAACTATGGATTACAAATTTATTATCTATTTTTGCTTTCTTTCTATATCTTCTAAAAAATACTCTTGTTCTTTCTATTTTTAATGGTTTTCCTTCTCTATTTAAAAAAATATATCCTTCTGGATGTTTGGGTTTGTACATTTTGTAATATTTTCTTAACATTTCTAAACTTGTTTTTGGTAATACTGTATACCTATCTTTTCCTCCTTTTCCTGCTCTTACAAATATTCTCATTTTTCTGCTATCTATATCTTCTATTCTTAAATTTACTGCCTCTGATACTCTTAGCCCACTTCCATATATCATCATAAATATTGTTTTATACATGTAATTTTCACAAGCATTAAAAAAAGTGCTTAACTCTTCTTTTGTCAGCACATCTTTCATTTTTCTTTTTTTCCTATACATTGGTAATTGTTTCTTGTTTATTATTTTATCCATTGTTACTTCATACATAAATCTTATTACTGAATTGTAGTAGTTTACACTTCGTTCTGATAATTTTCTTTCTTCTCTTAAGTGTTTTAGTAGAAAATTTCTTAGTTCTTCTATTTCTACTTTTTCCATTGATTTTTTAAAATATTTCATTATATCTTTTGTTTTTAATAAATAGCTTTCTTCTGTCCAATGTGAAAATCCTCTCATTTTCATATCATCTTTCATTTTGCTTATTATTTGTTCATTTGTCATATCAAAAAACCTCCTGTTTAATATATTTGTAACATTTAAGTTACATAATTATATTATACAAGAGGTTTTATATTTTTTCAAATCTATTCATTCGAGCCATAGCGAGGTACGAGCTATTTAGTACATTGTTTTATTTTTTCTAAATATTCCGCTAATCCTATTTCTGATATTTTTTGTATTTTGTCATTCTTTATTTTCCGTCCTCATAAATACATCTAATGGACTTTCTAAATCTATATTTACCACGAACCATCTCTCCTAACATAATAAAATGAACCCTGTACAATACAGAGTCCATTCTTACTGTATACTTTAATTTCTGCGTGTAAATAGTTTAATTTGTTCGAATTTACCATTACTTATTTTATCTGTACAGTAGTTGTTATTCCAGATTCTTTAAGACGATTTTGTATAAATGTTTGAGAAGCAGTATCCTTTACAGTTATAATAATTTTATCATTTGTATCTTTAAACATATCATTAAATTTACTAACATTAGAAAAATCAGCACTACTAAAATCTAATTCCCTTAATTCATAACATCTACTAAACATTAAATCTATCTTTAGTACTTGATTAGTATGAAATTTGTCTAAATCCAACATAGATAATAACTCACAACCGAAAAACATTGAAGACATATCAGTTACATTATCAGTTGTATATTTATCTCCAAAAATTATATTTTTTAATTTATAGCAATAGGCAAACATTGCTCTCATACTACTAACATTTTCTGTGTTAAAATTACTTAAATCTATTTGTTCTAAATTTTCACAATGTGCAAACATCCCTGACATACCATCTACATTAATAGTATTAAAAGATGTTAAATTTACACTAGCAAGTTCAGTACATCCAGAAAAAGTACCATTTAATCTATATACTTTTGTTGTATCAAAGCTACTTAAATCTATATTCTTTAATTTACTACAATTTTCAAACATATGCTCCATAAAACTTACATTTGATGTATTAAAATTACTTAAATTTATTTCTCTCATTTCACAATTGTTATAAAACATATATGCCATATTATTTGTATTAGAGGTATTCAATTTTCCAAAATCTACTGTTCTTAGATTTATAAAATTACTAAACAAATTCTGACTATCTGGTGGAGTATATACTTCTCCATTTCCTAATATGTGTAATATATAAGTTCCTTCTTGACTTTTGTCATATTCTATATAGGCTATAACATTTTTACTATCCTCAATATATGACATATTCCAAGATTTAATTGAATTACTTATTTTTTCTTCATCAATACTATCCTCAATAACTATGCTAGTAATTTTATCTCTATATTCTTTATTCCAAAAAGCATAATCTTCTTTATATTCCATCATTACTGATATGTTTTCAACTGTTTCGTTTTTTAATAACCTTTTTATGTATTTTCCACTTTCACTTAAAATATCTTCACTTAGTGAATCATCCCATTTTCCTTTTTTTACTAGTGCAAGAGGATAATCTCCTTCTCCCATAGAAAAGTGGCACCAGCTTATATTATTATCATTCATATAATTTGCAATAATATTAGCTACTCCAAATAAAGTTGTTCCTGTATGTCCTTGTGCAGCACATCCCCATTCTGTTATGAATACAGGTATTTTACTATTTATACTGTTCTTTAATTTTTCAAACTTTTCTTTGTTAAAATTATCTGCATACATATGACATGTATACATTATATTTTCGTATTCTAGTTCACTATTTATTACATTATCTATATTAGATGAATTATATGGTGTTCCTACAATTACTATAGCATCATTATTCTGTTCTTTTATTATAGGTATAACCTCATTTGCATATTTTTTTATTTCATCCCAAGTTGTATTAATACCATTAGGTTCATTACAAATTTCATATAATATATTTGGAACATCTTTATATCTATTAGCTACTTTTGTAAAAAACTCTTTTGATTCTTCCACATAAACATTTGGATTTCCTTCATATAAAGTGTGCCAATCTATTACTACATACATATTTAAATCAATACAAATATCTGCTATTTCAAACACTCTATTAATTATATTAGGATCAGATACATATCCATTATAGTATTCATCCGTATCTACCGGTATTCTAAATACATTAGCCCCCCAATCTTTTAAACTTGATAGTGACTCTTTATTATAATATTTATGTGTTAAAGATTCTATTCCCCTACCATTATCTGCACTTAGCCCTCTAAGTTGAATGGTTTCTCCATATTGATTCACTATATTAGTTCCTTCGACATGTAATTGACCATTATATGTTACATAATTTCTCTCAAAAGCACCTGCTAACTGTTGCTCTTCGTTCTTAGCAGCTTCTTCATATTCATTTTTTGCTTTTTGAGCCATTATTATTAATCCGTTTTCTCCAAATAACATACTAATTGTAATTCCGGCTAGTATAAGTAAGACAATTATTGTTATAACCAAGGCTATTAAAGTTATGCCTTTTTTTTCTTTTGCTACTTTATAAATCATTTGTTTTTCCTCCCAAAAATTTTAATTTTTATTTATTTTAATCATAAAACATTCTATAATTCATGTGTATTTTCAATACTTCTAGCACTTTTTAGCACTTCATAAAATAAAATATTTTACGAAAGACTTTATTCAATACTTCTAGCTTAGATGTAAGCATTTATAGCTTTTCCAAATATTTCTTTTTAGATTTAAAAGAAGAATGTACATATTTATCTAAAGTTATCTTAACATTAGCATGTCCAAGAATTTCACTTAGTGATTTTGTATCCATTCCAACATTTATACAGTCAGTTGCAAAAGTGTGTCTTAATTGATGAAAATGGAAATCTTTTATTTTACAATCTTTCAAACATTTTTTAAACATATACTGATAATTTCTAGGCTCTATATAATTATATGCAGAACCTGTTAAAAAATAACAATTTTTTGAAAAATTTTTCTTTAAAGGCTTTAATATATTATATAATTTTGTGGAAATTGGTATAGTTCTTACAGATTTTTGTGTTTTAGGTATATCCTCTTTTACAATACTTTTTTTATCATTTTTATTATATATTCTTTGCATTGTCTTTTTTACTTTTATACAATGTTTATCTAAATCTATACAATCCCACTTTAAAGCACAAATTTCACCAATCCTTAATCCTGTATTTAAACAAATTACAATTCCAATATCTCGTAATGTGTTACTATTTTTACAATATTTTTCTAATTTGTTCTTTTCTCGTTTCGTTAAAACTCTTAATTCTTCTGTATAGCTTTTTGGAATTGCTACAAATTCAAAATTAAATCTATAACCATATTTACTTTGTGAAAACTTTAACATTGACTTAAAAACACCAAGAGTGTTTTTCGCTGATGTTGGGCTTAAAATTCCTAATAAATTTTCCACATATATATTAAAGTCATATTCTACTAATTGTTCCATATTAACCTCATTAAAGTATGGTAAAATATATTGATTTATTATATATACATATCTAAAATATGTGGATTCTTTTATTGAGATTTTTTTGAATTGTAGCCATTCATTTATAATTGTTTGTAATTTCATTTTCTTTTAATATCCCTCCTTGTTTTTTATACAATTCTTTTTTGGGTACTCCTAAAAATATCTAAAAAATTTTTTCATTTTTTCTTGACAAAAAAATGTCAAAATGATATTCTAAATTTAGGAGTATTACTTTCGTAAAATATTTTATTTTACGAAAGATTTTATTGTATTCTTTTATATTTAGTTTTGTCTATTTTTTTATTTTATAATCACAATTTTTTGAAATCTTAATTATTTTTTCAGTTTTGATAATTCGGTGTTCCATAACCTAAAATCACACTGCTATTTATGTCATAACTCTTTTGTCTGCAAGTATCTCCACTTGAATTTCCCTCAATAGTATATACAGTATTATTTTCTGTTTTTTCGACAATTCCTGTATGATCTGTTTCTCCATCATTTTCCCAATCAAAAAATATTATATCTCCGACTTTTAGGAGAATAGCCACCATCTTTCCAAAGTCCAACAGTTTTAAAATATGGCACACCCTCTACATTAACAGAAGCAAATTTAGGAATTATTCCAGATTCAATATAACCACACTCATTAGCACACCAAGATACAAAACAGGCACACCATTCTACTCTATTCTTAAATCCGTACCAAGACCAATAAGGTTGTCCTCCTACATTTCCAACTTGTGCTAAAGCTACTTCTACTATATCTGTACTTCCATTTGATGAGCCATATATTACACTAGACCACATAGAATTATATTCATCTTTTTGTAATTCAGCTAATTGTAATTTTTGTTTATTATTAAGATTATATTTTTGTATCATTTCTTCTAATGTTTTACTCGTAACATTTATATATAGTGTCTTCCTTTTTACTTTTTCTTTTTTTACATTTCCTTTATCATCTGTAATCTCAATTTCTTTTTCTTCTTCTTTTACATCAGATGTTATCGTGTTCATTTCCCAGAATATTTCTTTCAGTTTGTTTATTTTACTTTCGTCTAGCATTATTACATTTGTCTGTTCTTCTCCATTACTTATTACTACTGCATATATTGAGAGTACATCTTTCCACTCTGCACGATTTGAATTTATTTCATAGTCATCGTGTTCTGTGTTTTTCTGAATTTCTGTTATTTTATTAGTAAATTCTGTATTTATTTCACTAACTACTGATCTCGTTGTCTTTTCGCTAACACCATCTTCACTTGAAAAAAATATTCCAAAAATTGAACTACATATCATTGCAATTAAAGCTATTACTACTATTACAACAACAGCTACCCAACCTCCTGCAATAATTGCTGAAATCAGAGCCTGTATTGCTGCAATTATTGCTTTTACCGTTGCAATAGTTACTTTTATTGCAACTTGAATAGCCTTTATCGTTGCTTTTGCTGTTACTTTTACAGCTTGTATTGTTGTTTTTGCTATTTTTGCACTTGTTTTTACTGCTTGTTTTGTTGTTTTTATAGTAGCTTTTGTTGTCTTTCCTGCTATCTTTATTGTATTTTTTGCTGTCTTTACTGTTTTTTTTGTTACCCTTACTGTTTCTTTTCCTGCTTTTTTTACTTTTCTTATTCCATCTTTTACTGATTTTATCTTTTGTTTTCCATTCTTGATATTTTCTGCTGTTTTTCTTACACTCTTTCTACCTATCTTATTAGCCTTATGAGTACCATTATAAACTGTACTATTTATTTCTTTTTGCACTTTACCTATTGCATATTCTTGTCCGGAATTATCTCTTGTTTCGTAACCTTCTTTTGTTTTGTCTTTTACATTTATTATATTTTCTTTAATTTTGCTTTGTATTATTGCCGTCCTATCTAATGTTTTTATTGTTGTATTTCCTTTTTTTCTTGTTTTTATATCTGCCATCTTTATTCCTCCAATACATTAGTTATTTTTTTTGCAACAACAACTAATCTTCCATTTTTGTTGGAATATTCACAAGTAGATAATGTAATTAGTTTATCTCCATACTTTGCTACTTTTTCTGTATCATAAAAAGAAAGTTCTTTACATTTTTTTATAAATGTATCGAACTCTTCTCTTGTATTTGCATTATAAAATTTATAGTAATTAAAACCTGTATAAGCAACTGTTTTAAATACTGCTATTATTTCATAGTTTGCTTTTTCATATATTGTGTTAAATTCAATAATCTTGTGATTATCATAAAATTTTTTATTCTTATATTTTTCTAATTCTCCAAACATTTGATAATTACTGATATGATGACCATATATAATTAAATTATCGCTTTTTAATACATCACAAAATTCTGCAATATATGGCGTTCCTAGCTGTGAATATTCTTTATAAAAATTTCTTTTCAAATAATAATCTTTTCTATTGCTATCTGTCTGCATAATAGGATAATTTATATTTGTATTTTCTATTTTTAGCCACCCTATAAAGTCATTGTTAAGTTCATACAATTTTTGTAAATCTATATCTCCTTTTTCTTGTTCATCACTTTCTTTATTTTCTATTCTAATTTCTTCTAATTCTTCAAATATTTCCTTTTGTTCATTATCTTTTTTATAGTTTATTATTATATAGCTAATGCTAGTAACTAAACTAGCTACTAGCATTATAATCAAAAATATATAAAATTTTTTGCTCATACTATTCCCTCTTTCTAAAAAATTTCATTTATTTTTGTAGTCATCAATTTATAAAGTTCGGTATCTTTTGGGAATTTATTTACAAATGGAATTAGTGAATTTCCTATCTTTAATAGTCCGTGTCCTGCTTCAACATTAGTTATAAAACTTAACTGTTGATCTGATATATTTAATAAATCTGCAAGTTCTTTTCTATCTGTTGAAGCTTGATTAAGCATAATTATTAACTCGCTATTAGCCAACATTGTTCTTGCTAAATCACTTCTCAATAGGTCTTCCACATTTTGAGTAATTCCGAGTACAACAAGCTCCGATACTTTCTCACTCTTTTCCACAAAGCAAAAAGGAAGTTTGCTGAATATTCATATTGAAATAATAAATATATTTCATCAATATAAATATATGTATTTCTTCCTTTTTGTCTATTAGCTGTTATTCTATTAAAAATGCTATCAAGTATTACTAACATTGCAATAGGTTGTAACTGTTTTTTTAATTCAAGTATATTGTAACAAACTAATCTACTATTTATATTTACATTAGTTTGTTTAGCAAATGTATTCAAACTACCATTACTAAATAATTCTATTGCTAGTGCCACATCTTTTGCTTCTTTCTCATTTTGTTTTAGCAATTCTTCTCTAAACTCTTTTAATGTTGGTGGCTCTCCCTCATAATCTCTATTTTGATATTCTTTATAAACATTTGCCGTACATCTATCTATTATTGAACGCTGTTGAGGCTCTAGTGCTTTCCCCATTAACTGCTCACATAAGGATAATACAAACTCTGACTTTAATACTATTGGATTTGAATTATCGCCATAATATTTATTCATATCCATTGCATTTATATGATTTTTACTTGTAGATGATATTTCTACTAATTCTCCCCCAAGTTCTTTTACAAGTCCTGCAAATTCATTTTCTGGATCAATGATTATAATATCTGCATCTTTTTCCTTTAACATTATTGAACTTATTTCTTGTTTTGCTGTAAAACTTTTTCCAGAGCCACTAACACCCAATATAAAACTATTTCCATTTAATAATTGTTTTCTGTCTAATAGTATCATATTTTTTGATATTGCATTCTGTCCATAGTATATTCCATTTAAATGTTGCACTTCCTGTACCTTAAATGGCATAAATACAGCTAAACTTTCTGTTGTTAATGTTCTTACAATGTTTATTTTTTCTACCCCAATAGGTAGTGCTGTATTTAATCCATCTAGTTGCTGAAACTTTAATAGTCCAAACTGACATAAGTTTTTTCTAGCTGTTGTCAGTATTGACTCTGTTATATTATCAAGTTCTTTTTCTGTGTCTGCTGTAAAAACTATTGTAATCAACCCTAAAAACATTCTTTGGTCTCTGGTCATCAAATCATTTAAAAACTCTCTTGCTTCTTGTTCTTGTTGTTCCATATCAAAAGGTACTGAAGCTAGAAAATTATTATTTTCACTTTGTTTTCTTACATAGTTTGCTTTGTTAGTTTCTATTCCTAGTAATATTCTTTCTGCCTCTTTTATTGCCTCATCTGTTGCAACTGGAGAAATATCTATTGTCAATATTAAGCTTTTACTAATATCTGTTAGTTCTGAAATCATACTGTCTTTTATAAAAGAAGCATACTCTTTTAAGAATATAACCCTGCCAAATTTATTACCCATTTTAAAATAATCACTTTTAAATTCAAAACTATCTGGAGATATATAGTCTTTAAAACTATGACCTTTTTGCATATTATCTATCATATCAAAGCAAAAATCATTTTCTTCTCCCATTCTATAAAAGTTATGTAATAGTTTTAATCTTTCATCTGAATCTAATTCTGTACAAACTGAATTTAACTTTTTGAAGTGTTTATTTAATTCTATTGTTATTCTTCTAAAAGCTGTTCTTGCTTCTTCCAAGTTTTTCTTTTTTATTGTTATCGTAATATATTTTTCTTGCATAATTCCATTAGATGCTTTTTCGCCCTCATCAATTAGTTTATTATATTCTTTTCTTAATCTATCTAGTCTATCTTTTTCATTTTCTATCTTTACATTATTTTCAACTATTTGCTCATTTATTTTACTATTTAATATACTAATCTTTACAAGCATTTCACATTCAAAAGAATTAAGGATTTGCATATAATCTAAAAACATTGCTTCTTTATCTTCTTCACTTGCTACAATATAATTTATATCTGTAAATTTGAATGTTTTTGAATATTTATTCATTCCGACCATAAAAATGCCATCTTTCCAAATTCTTTTAATTGGTATAACATCTTGCACACCTTTTGGAATTACAAATTTTTCTTTTTCCTTTTTAAAAATATTTTTTATTTTCAATTTTCTTTTCCCTCCTTTTTGGAGGGTAGAATCTCTTTTTGTTTTCTTTTATTTTTTATTATTTTTCTTATATTTCTTGTTCTTTTTTACATTTCTTTCACATTGCTTATATATATCTAAATATAAATTGTTAGGTTTGAATACCAATCTTTTAGGTGTTAATATTTCTGATTTAACCCAAGCCACAAAAAATTGCTCTGCTGTCATTCCGTTATATTTAAAAAAGCCTAGAAATACAAAAGGAACTGCTCCAAGCATACATAACCACGAAACAGTTCCAATACTTAATATCGGTTTAAGTAAAAAATATATTCCTACTACAACTATACAAGCTATTGCTGAACATATAAATTGTCTTAATGATAGTCCAAAAAATACATTTTCTGTGTATTGTCTTATTTCTTTATTTATTTTCACTTCCATAAAACATTATCTCTCCCTTTCTTTGTGTTTTTTACTTTTTTCTTGACTGAAAGTATCTGCTAAATTTCCTCCTGCTTTTACTTTTTCAAAGTCTTGTTTTGCTTTTTCTAAATCTTTATTATAATAATAGCCATAGCCCCATTCTAATTTTTTATTATTTATTTCATAATAAAATCCTATTATATATTCTTTACCATATTGAGTATTTCTTTCTACCAATGCAACTGGTGTATTTCCTCTTTTTCCAATTTCAATAATGCACTTATCATCAATTCCAAAAAAATATAAATATTCACTTTGTATTTTGTCTTTATTTTCATTTATCCATTCTTGTAACATATCATAAGTAGAATATCTTTTATTTTTATAATAATCTGTTTCTATAAATTTTCTTGCTAGATAATTACAAAAATCATATACTCTATCACATTCACTTGTTTCTGATTTTTCAAACATCTCATTTAATAAGTCATACCCTAAACAGAATGTAATATAATTTACTTCATTTTCTTTTTTATACATCTCTTTGGGCATTTGTACTTGTCCATTTTCTATTTGTATATAATCCGTTTTTTGTTCAAAGTATTGCATTATATCTGGCATCTCTCTATCCATTTCTTTTTCAATAGCTTCTTTAGTAATTCCATTATCTTTACAATATTTTAGATATTTTTGTAATCCTAGTTTATGTTCATATTCATCAATTCCTATATCTTCTATTCCTGCCCAAACAGATGAATGAAACTCTATACTCATAAATCCAATTTCGTATTCATTTTCTAGGAGTTCAAAAATATCTTCATCCACATTATAAGACCAATCCATTAACTCGTTTATTTCTTTATCTTTTAGTCTTACTTCATAAAGTTCTCCATATTTATCACATACTACTGCAATAGAATTTTTAATATCTTCTTTATTTGTAAGTAGATAACAAATATCACAATTTTCATATTCTTCGTGTTTATTTAATAATTCTCTAACATCATAAAGTAATGTATCAATATTTTTGTCCATTATCAATTTCCTCCTTTTAATTTATAGTCCCATCATTTCTCTCACAACTCTATCTGCCATTTTTATTGTTCCAACTAATACAAGCATATTAAATACTAACTCTCCTACATAACTCCATACTTGCGTTACTACTGGTGCATTTACATCTACTGCCGGTGGTGATGAAGCAAATAAAGAGAATATAATACAAGCTAGAACTATAATTGCTCCCTCCATACAAACTGAAATATATGATTTAATAAAACTTTTTGCTACTTGTTGGCTCGGCTCTCCTGCCATTGAAGATAATGGTATTGGTGCTATTGCTGTATATAAATATAATTTAAAAAATCTTCCATATACACTCATTATCATTATAAATGAAAGAACTGTTACAAGAAGTCCTCCGTATCAATGTAACTGCCCATAATGGTATACTTTCAAAAAAGCCGACAAGACTCTATTGCTGTTATCATTTCCTGTGGCAAAACTGTTGCTGTACTACTTCCAAACCCTGCTGTTTTCATAATAGTTGTTGTTATACCTTGTACTATTTTGAATATTGCAAGCATTAAGTCTAGCCCATAGGTTACAACTAAATGTGCTATTCCAAATCTTATAAAAAGTTTTACTGCGTGTTCTGGTTTCTTTACTTCTGTAAATGAACTACAAGTTTTTATAACTCCTGCCGTAAAAAATATAACAAGTAAAGCAAGTCCTATTGCTTGTATTGCTCCGTGAATATTAACAATTACATCCCATATTGTACCACCTTTAAATGTTTCTGGTGTTTGAGTTACTAACTGCCATATTTCACTTAACTTCCCATTCCAAGTGTTTATTGCATTTTGTAGATTACCTACAATCCAATTATCTGACAAGTTTATCTCCTCCTATCTTAATATAAGGAGTGTAAAACCTCTTTTTTGTTTTCTTTTATTTCCTAACCTAAAATCATTTCTAATATTTGTTTTGCAAATGCTATAATAACTCCACCTGCAAGAGTCATAAAACCATTTGCTCTTTGTGATGGATCGTGTGATTTAATTGCCATACCTATTTGGACAATTCCCCATAATAATAATATTGCTCCTATTGCTCCTATTATTTGATACATAAAATCTTTTAAATTATTTATAACTGATAATGGGTCATCAGTAGCAAAAACATTACTAGATTGTAGTACAAAAAGTAATACCACATATAGTAATGTAAAAATTCCTTTAATAAAAATATTTTTTATTCTTTTATTTTCTTTCATTGTATTATTCCTCCATTTCTTTGAGGGAATAATCTCTTATTGTTTTCTTTAAAATTAGTTATTCTTTTTAGATTCTTTTATTAAATATTCATCTATTTCTTCATCAACTAAAATTTCATAATCTCCTATAATCGTATATTCTTTACCTTTAATATCACTTATATTAGTATCTATTGATATAGAAGCCACTGCATTTTTAGTATTTCCGTGTAAATAAGGTTTATATCCACCATCTTCTGTTAATTTTATATTAGGGTGTTTAAATGTATTGTATTTTAAATCTATTATTGGTCTTTCTCCACGAATAAAGAGTAGTGCATATTTATTATCTAACATTCTAACTTCATCTGGAGTCATTAGTTCTCTACCTGCTATTTGATAATTTGTAGAGTAACTACCACTATGTCCTGTTGATTTTCCATAAGTATTGGTGTCAATTGTTTCCTTGCCGTAATAATTCACTTACATATTTATGGGTAGATTGTTCATTTCCGTCCGAAGATATAAAAATTCATCACAGTTGCCGAACTATGCTCTCCCATTGCTTTTCAAATAAGTTTTTTAATTGTGCCAAGTTTTGCAATATTATTGATACTGAAATTCCTCTTGACCTCATTGTTGCTAATATCTTGTCAAAATCATCTGGCAAGCTAACATTTGCAAACTCATCCATTATAAAATGCACATTTACTGGCAAAGCTCCTTTGTATTTATGGTCTGCTATATAAAATAACTGCTGAAAAATTTGTGTATATAGCATTGATACTATAAAATTAAAACTTGTATCATTATCTGGAATTAAAGCAAATAATGCTATTTTCTTTTCTCCAATACTACTTAAATCAAGTTCATCATCCATTGTTAAGTTTGCTAAATCTTTCAAATTAAATTTTTCTAGTCTAGCTGATAATGTTATTTGAATTGATTTTAGGGTTTTAGCAGAGCCAGAATGATAATCTTTATAATATTTTACTGCTATATGTTGTGGATTATTTTCTTCTATTCTTTTGAATAAAGTATCTAGTGGACTTTCGTAATCATCTTCATCTTCTTTTACCTCTCCTGCTCTTAATAGTTCTAATACCATTTCAAAGTTTTGCTCATATTCTGGAGCTTCATACTTTAATAACAATATTAACGACATTAAGAGCATTGACGCTGCAGTGTCCCAGAATGGATCATTGCTTTGACTTCCGTTTAGGTGTTGTACTCTTAAAAAGATTTGTTACTAGCTTTTGAACATCATTGTCATTTTTTAAATATACAAATGGATTATATCCAAAACTTAAATTCATATTTATTAAGTCTAATACTCTTACTTCAAATCCATCTTTTTCTAACATATAACCTGTATCTCTTAAAATTTCTGCTTTTGGGTCTAATATTATATATGAATTATTTGAAGCTTGTAGTAGATTGGGTTTTGCATAAAATAAGGTCTTACCTGCACCGACTTCCTCCACATACGAGAGTATTTAAGTTTCTTCGATGTTTTTTAGCATTTAGTCCTAATCTTACATTTTGAGTTAAAATTCTATTTTCGCTTTCTGGTAGTTGCTTATATTTTTTATTTATTTCTCTCGTATCTCCCCATTTTGCCGAGCCGTGTTCTTTACCTTTTTTATAATTTTTTCTTGTTGAAAAATATGCTCCAATTCCTACTAGATATGAAAACAAAAAAATAAAAACAGTTTTCATACTATTTTCACAAATTTTTATATTAAGTGGTATCTTTAGTGCTGATGGCAATTCTTTGACTATTTTTGCCAGACCTCCTTCTGCTAATGGTGCAATTAAAAGTGCTAACCATATAACAGGTATTATTCCAATAATAGTTAATACTACATATATTCTATTATCTTTCTTCATATCTGTTGTCCTTCTTTTTATGGAATATCCCATTTTTTTGTTTTGATGGCGATTTTATAGTTTTCCTTATTACTTTATCAATTAAATCTGTTTCTTTTTCTTGCTTATGCAATTCATTTTTCATATTTATTAGTGAATTTAAAATAATCTCATATTCCATTCTGTTCATTTCCATTACTCTTTTTTCATCACTCATAAAAATTCCTACCTTTCATATTCTCTATTTGTTTTGGTTTTAGAGTTCATTCCTATTTCTTTGTCCATTCCCTCTGTGAGTATTTGTAAACATTCTGCTCCTTTTGCAAGTTCTGCTTTTACTTCTTGTGCTGTCATCTCTTTTAGTTCTTGTGGTATTTTATCAAAGTTAAAATTATTTGTTGGCATTCCATATCTTTTACTTATCATATATGCAACACTTTCATTTTTAAAATTATTTAATTCTGTATCTGCAAATGATAGTAAATGAATACTTGCTACTTCTCTTATTAATCCTTGTATTGTTTCCTTTACTTCTGCATTTTGTGATACTTCTATTGTTCTAGTATCTGCATTGAAGTTTACTAATTTACTACTATTAGAAGTATTTTGTACTATTTCAACTTGCACAGGAGACATACTCAATACTGCTTTTAATATACTTTCGTGTGTATATGGTACTGTATTTAATTGTCTTTTCACTCTCATATCTGAAATATCATAAACATTTTTTGGATCATAACCTTGTGCTTCTGTTCCATCTTCTCTTGTATAAATATTGCCCGGCTCTAATATAATTATTGGATTTGGTTTTCCTATAAAATTTATTTTATCTTTTTTCCAACTTTCTGCATCCTTTAATTGTGTTGCCTTTGGATTTTGTGCTGTTACTAATAAAGCATTTCCTACTGAATAATTTGGAAATCTGCTTTGAACATCTAAATAAGTTTTATAAATTTCTCCATATTCTGTTATTTTTTTTGCCATTTCATCTTGTGTTTGATATGCAAACTCTCTGTCGTGTTGCTTATTTTTTGCCCATTCCTCTACATTAAAATCTTTTTGTTCTTTTTGAACATTATTTATTGCACTTTTTAATATATCGTTAATTGTACTCATACTATTTGCTCCTTTCTTTTTTCTTCTTTCTCTTTTTTGGTTGTTTGTGTTTAGTTTCATTGTTTCTTTCTTTCTTTGATGTTTCTTTTATTTCTTCTTTTGATTTTATTTTTTCTTTCTCTGCTTTTTCTTGTTTTATCTTATTTAGTTCTTCTCTCATTGATGGTTTTTCCTCTTTAATTTTCTCGTTCTTTTCTCTCGTTTTCAATAAATTCTCTAATTGAGTTTCTTTCTCCGTATTTTGAATGTTACTGGGTGTATCATTTTCCTCATTTACTGGCTCTTTTTTCAATAATTTATTTAATAAATCATCTGAAGTATTTTTTTCTTGAATTGCTTTTTGAACTTCAACTTTTTCTTCTTTTTTCTGTTCTTTTTCTATATCTATTTTTTCTATTTTACTTTCTATTTTAGTTGTATCAACTGTTGTCAAATTAAATCTTTCTATTATTCTATTTACCCTTACTGCATCTTCTTCTCTAACTAGAATGTCTATTACTCCATCTTTATTTTTTTCGCTTTTTTTATATAAAGCACTATACAGTACCCCATATCTTTTAGCTTGTTTTTTAAAGTCCTGATATTCATCTTTCTTTATTGTAAATATTCTTAAATTACTGTTACTTTTAAGCATATTATTTATTCTAGTTTGCCCCTTTGTTTTTTTCTTTGTATCTTTTGACATTGCATATAACAATACAGCCATTTCTTTTGCCATATTTCCTGTTAGCCTTGCAACAACTTCAAATCCTTCTAAACTTAGTCTTACAATTTCTTCTGCTGAATCACTTGATGTACTCATAGTCTTTTCTCTCCTTTCCTTTTTCAATTTCTTTTTCTTCTTTTAATTCTTTAATATTTTCTTTAATTTTTGGTATTCTTTCTTCAATTTCTTTGCACTTTTGCACCTCCTTTTTCAAATACTGTATTTTAATTGCGATTTGAGAGAGTTTATCATAATTTACTTGTCTATCTTCTTTCTTCAGCTTTGTATTTTCATAATACAATTTATCTCGCTCCTCCTCGAGATTTTTTAGTTCTCCTTTTACTGTATTTATATATAAAGAAAGCTCTCCAGTAGTTTTAATATCATTTCTACTCAAGAGCCTTGCTTCCTCTGATATTCTTTCCATTTTCTGCACATCTGCTCTAATGGAAATTGGAGTATATTTCTTTTTTTCTGTTTTAGGGTATATCTTTAATAAATAACAATAGTATAGATATAATGCTTTAATTCCTGTTGCTTTTTTTCTATTCTTAATTTTTCCCTTATAGAAATAAATTTTTTTGGAACGCATTTCTGGAAATGGTACTTTTATTGCTTTTTCTGTTTTTATTCTTGATTTAATTTTTTCAACTGTATAATTTTCTCCATAAGCTCTTGCAACTCTTATGTTCTTTTTATACGGCTCTTTTCTTGTACTTAATTTTCCTTTTCTATAAACTAATTCATACCCCATTGCTTTTAATAAATTTTCAAATTCTTTATAGTTATTTGATTGTGCAATAGCATAATCAATATCTTGTTTTGTTGTTGTATGGTAATTAGATTTTTGTACATAACCTTTATATAATTTTGTATAATCTATCTTATATTTTCCACAAGGTTTTTCTTTCAAAACATTTAGTCCATATTCTCTACATAGATTGTCAGAAATTTGCCTCATTAAAGCATAGCTTTCATTGGTATCATAATATTTTAGTCCATCTATGAATGATACGGAATTTAGTACAAAATGATTATGTATGTGATTAGTATTTAAGTGAGTTGTAACTACTACTTGAAATCTATCTCCCCATAGTTCTTCTGCAAGTTTCACACCAATTTTGTGAGCATTTTCTGGTGTAACTTCTCCTTTACAAAATGATTGAAAAGCGTGATAACCTAATATGCCATCTTCTTTGTCAAATACTTTTTTTGTATTCATCATATCTTGTACTATTGTATCTTCACTACAATTTATTGCTGTAACATATAATTGCTGTTCTGTTTTGTATGAGGCTTTTGCATATTCAACAACCTTGTGCAAATTATAATAACTTGCACTATCTGTTTTCTTCTCATTTACTGCATAATCTACAACATTATCTAATCTTTTTTCTATCTTCCATATTTTTGTTGTTGCCATATTATTTCCTCCATATCATTTTAAATATTTTTCTGTAATTCTTATCCTTAATTCATCAATTCCATTTAAAATTTTATCAACCTTTTTTATATCAACTTCTCTTGAATATCTAGATAGTTCTTTTATTGATTTTATTTCTTTTCTAAACTGTAAAAGTTCTTTTGTCATTTCATAAAATTCTTGTGAAGGTTTCTCTTTTATAGTTGCTCCTTTTATCAACTTTCTTACAACTTGCACCTCTGTTTTTCCAGATAATCTGCTTATATTTTTTAGTGCATTATCTTCTTCTTCATCAAACCAAAAATTCTTTTTTATTCTTCTTTTTCTCATAGCTTCTTCCTTTCATTCTTAATGGGGTTTGGGGCATTGCCCCACAATATCGAATTTTTCTAGGGAGGAAAAATTCAGTGCTTGTTAGGAGTCTAAATGGTGTATAATATCATCTAGTAAAATACAATTTCCACACTTTTCACAGCATACTTCTATATATTCCTTTGCAAAATTCTCATTATTATCTTCATATTTTTCATCTTCTTTTTTTGCAAATTCTTTTGGAGATGTATCAGAATATATTGCATAAATTTCATAGCTTTTATCCTCATCTGTATGCTCCTCAAAATTCACTTCTTTTTCTGCTATTAACCTTAAAACTTTTTCTACGGCTTCCATCTCACTATCAGCTTCAACTATTATAAATTTTCTTATCATTTGTGTTGTACTTAATATATATTTTTTCATCATTATCTTGTCCTTTCTTTCTCAATTTTTTTTATTCCTTTTTTCAAACATAAATACTCATTTACATCTTTTCCAAATGGTACTGTTCTGTCTAAAACTTTATATTTTTCACTTAACACTTGCTGAAAAAAAGCACTTGCATTTCTTCCAGCTAAATCTCGATCTAAATGTAAATGAATTTCATTTACATTTGGATTTTTTTCTAAAAATTCAGTTAAAGAAATTGGTATTTTTGTTTTTTCTACATCATATTTTGAAGAATAAATACCACCTAATGACAATAAATTTTCTTCTCTCCAATTTCTATTTTCTATACTAAAAAGAGTAGCAAATGATAATAAATCAATACTACTCTCAAATAAATGAACTATATTATTTTCTTTCTCTGCATTTATCTTAAATGAATATTTTTTATTACTTCCTGTTGCTTCTCTCATAAATCTTTGTTCATTTGTTGCTCTACAAAAAGCATAACTTGGAATTTTATTTTCATCATACCCTATGAATACAACATTATGTGTTTTTTCTTCTTCATATAATAAATTATTTTCTATGCAATATTTTATAATTTCCTTGTCTATTCCTCTACTCAATAAGTAATTTATTGCTCTATCATTAGTAGTTGCTTTCAATGGTATTTTTAATCTTTTTTCACTACTTTTTTCTTTCTGTTTGTAACTTATTGGAGCTTGTATTTTTATATTTCCCATTACTGTTTGTACTGCATTTATAAATGATAAGTTTCTTACTTTTATTAGATAATCTATTGCACTTTTTCCACCTATTCCTTTAGTAAACCAATACCATAGACCATTGCTAATTTTCAAACTATCGTGTGTTCTTGTTGTATAAGTTCCTCTACATACTTCTATTAACTCATTTGGCTCATAGTTTTTTAAATAGGTTAGTAAATCCACTTGTCTTGCTTTTTCAACTACTTCACTTGGAATGTATGGCATTTTATACACCTACCTTTCCCATTCTTTTTTATTTTTTTGTCTAATTACTTCATCTTTATATTCTCTAAATTCTGCACCTTTATAATCATCTTCATTTAAAATATATTCTTCATTTGAATATCTTTCTTGTGCTATACTTATTGCTTCATCTAATGAACTTGCTTGTATTTCTACAACTTTTTGTAAAGTTTCTTCTATCTCAATTTTATATACTTTAGCCATTGTTTCTACCTCACTTTCTATTTTATTTTTTTAATAATGGTTAGATATTTTATTTCGGTTTGAGTAGTAATCAATTAACTTATCAATTTCTTCTCTATCTTTATTTTGACTATAATAATAGTCTTCTAACCATTCTTTTTCTATTTTTCTTTTTTCTGCATTTCTTATTGAAAATTCCTTTTGTCTTTCTATATCTTTTTTAATTGTTTCTTTTTTTACTTCTTTTGTAGATTTTTTCTTTTCTATTTTCTTTTTTTCTATTACCTTTACATTATAATCAAATAACATTAGATTTATTAAATCTGTTATTTGTTTTATATTCGATTTTTCTTTTTGTGTTGTTAATATTACTTTCATTCTTCCCTCCTCGTAAAAAAGATAGTGAAATTATCTTTCTCTATCTCTTACTTTTCTTTTTATTATTTTTTCCTTATCAAATAAATCTTGATTTTCAGTTATTTTTTCTCCTCTATATAAATTGCTATTATTATTAAAATATATTGTATCTTTAATAGTTCCATATATCTGGTGTTTTAAAATCTTATTATATGCTAACACATCTTGCGTTCCTATAAATACTCTCGTTGATCCACTATTTCTCGCTATATTTTTAAAAAAGCCATTTAAATTTTTAGTATTTTGATTAAACATTCTGTTTGGAATATCTAGTATCATTCTCACTTTACACTTACTATCAGTTAAAATTGCAACTGAATATTCTTTATCATTTTTCATTTTCTTTAATAATGCTACAAGTTCAACACGACTAGAAATTTTTATATCGTAAAAAGTATTATCTTTTAGTTTTTGTTCCATTTCTTCAGCTATATCATTTCTTAAAATATTCTCTTTAGGCATTAAAATTAAACCTCTTGAATTTTCTTCTATTATTGAATATTTATCCTTATTTCCCAGTACAATATGACCTAGAAATCCGTTTACATTTGCAACAAATTTTTTTGTTATTTTCATATCTTCTTTTGATGGTTTAGCTGATTCTGATGTATGATTATGAGCTAAATAATACCCATCTGCCTTTAATCTATTCATTCTATTTCTCATTTTTTCATAAATTCTTATAGGGTAATTTTCTGAAAATTTATCACTTGAAAAAAGTAATACTGCATTTGGTATTTTACTTGTAACTATTTCTTGACCTACTATCATATTATCTCTCATATAGAATACTCTAAATGTTTCATAACGAGAATCTCGAAATATATTGCAAGTTTCAATTAAATCATTTTTCTTTTGTATTTTAACTTTACTTAAATCTATATAGCTTTGCTTATTTCTTTCTGTTTCTTCTAATTTGTTATAAACAACTTTTACATCTTTGTTCAATACTTTCTCCTTTCCAACAAAAAAAGAGATATTTAATATCTCTTTAATTTTATTTATTCTTTTTACTTAACTCCTCAAACTAATTGTAATTTGTAGTTATTTAACATTCTTTTTCCACTTTCTAATTTTACCTCTAAAATTTTTAAAATTAGCAATAGTGTTTAAATGAATTAATCTACATACACTAAACTCTTTACCATTCGTTTTAGCCCAATTCCTTTTTCCTTCTTCAAATAGTTCTTCATCAGATAAATTATTTACTAAATCTATTATGCTTTTCACATTTTGATTAAAGGTATTTATTAATTCATTTAAGGAATAATTATTGTACTTATCATAAAAACTTTGATATAACCAACCTAAATCATTCCACTTCCATTCTGTTGCAAGTGATGTTTCTTGTATTCCTTTTTGTTCTTCATCTTCCCAAGCTAAAACTAAATCCATCCAACCTATACAAAATGCTAACATTTGAAAAGGACTATATTCTATTTCTTCATCAATTTTCTTCATAGATGTTTCTTCTATATCATAGTATTCTTTTATAAACAAATTTGCATTACTTTTAATGGCTTCTATTAATTCTGATTTATTATTATATTTCATAATTTTAAATCCACCTTTCAAATTACTATTTTTTTCACACTTATATATTGTAATTTATTTGTTAGGTCTTTCCCATTCTCCTGTTTCCTCATTTTTTTCTAATACTAATTCATAACCTCCACCAGTTCTATTAAAATAAATTTCTGTATCATCTTCATCTAACTCTAATACATAATCAAATTTAGCACCCCAAGAACTATTTATCCCTCCAAAAGTATTATAAAAATTAAGATAATGGGATTTTACTCCACCACCTTTATTTTTGTATCCTCTAGTATATCCAATTGAATCAGGAATGCCAATAGTAAAATTTAATTCACTACCATCTTCATTTACTGAATAATTTATAATCGTAACTTTTGGATTTTTAGTAACGCCTGTTCCTAAAAATAAAATCAATAGAGCAGTTATTATTATACCTATAACTATTAGAACTTTCTTTTTCATATATTCACTCTCACTTTCAAATTACTATCTATAATACTTGTTGTAATTTGTATAACAACTTTTAAGGAATAATTTTTATATTAGTATATTTTACTTTTTCATCCTCGTCAAAATATATATTAATTTCATAATGCTCAGTAGTATAGCACTTGCCAAAATACCACTCTTTTCTCATACTTCCTGCATAATAAGAATATTCTTTTTCATTTTCCTCAGTATTGTATTCAGATTCTGGTTCTCCTAATATCTCAATAACTTCTTCTTTGGATAGTCCAACAAGGCTTTGATTATTATTAAATTCTTGCATTTTTATATAGAGTTCATTTGGTTTTTCGAACTTCCATAATGAGAATACACAAGATGCAGAAACACAAATAAATATGATAAAAATATAAATTGACATTTTAGATTTCTTATCTATATTAATTAACTTTTTTCTTATGAACAATATTATTATAGTAGTCAATAATATTCCGGGCAATGCCAACTGTACAAATATACCAAATATAATTATTAAACCTGCCATAATAGTCGTTTTAATTCCTCCTATAAATTACTATTTTTACAGCTCATATTATATAATAAAGAGCTGATAATTTCAACTAACTATCAGCCCTACTTATTGTAATTTTTTGTTATGATTTACTTATTACTTTTTTCTGCCAACTTTTTTCATTACATTTTGGGCATTTCATATATCTTGTTCTATTTATGTGCATAGCCCATAATACACTTGAATATGTTGGAACATATTTGTAATGACATTTTTGACATTCGTAATACCCTGCTGTTTGCTCTATTCGTAGTAATAAAAGACATACGATAAATATGAAAATTGTTGATGGTATTATTATTAAAAGCCTAACCCAATCTTGCATTTCTATAAGAGATGCAATCATTACTAATATAAAAAAAATTATTATACTTGCAATTCCCATTGCAATTTCCATTGTTAATATTCTTTTATCCGATTCCTCTTTTTGTTTAACTATATCAATTAAATTTTGTTCTAATTTTTTATTATAACTATTCATCTCTAATACCTCCCCACTTAATAATTCATTTACACTTATTTGAAGTTCTTTGCATAAATCTAGCATAATTGATGAATCAGGCATTCCTTTTCCATTTTCCCATTTGGATATAGCTCTATCTGTAATATTTAATTTTTCTGCAAGTTGCATTTGAGTTAAGTTTTTTTTCTTTCTACATTCAGCTATAAACCTTCCAATTTTAATCTGATCCATATCTTTACCTCCTTCAATTTAAGTGTATATTATTATCTAAAAAAAGTACACATACTAATCGTTGAGTGGGGTATTTTTTTATATCGACGATTAGTTGATATATTATAATTTACCCTGTAAATTACTATTTTAATGTCTTGTAAATTTCATATAATTTTAAAATTAAATCTTTTATTACAGATGTATCATAATTTTCTGCATCAGCCTTTTCTTTCATATTTATCAAGGCGTTTACTGTAACTCCTATAATATCTTTTTCTGCTTTCATTTTAGGTTTTACTTTGCAAATTGTTTCTTCTATCACATCTACACATTTGCCTTCTTTTAATGACTTTGTTCTAAATTCGTTTAATGCGTAAAATATAATTCTTCTTTCTTCATAAGTTAGATTTATTTTCTTTTTAATTCCAAACATTATAATTATCTCCATTATTTACTACTATTTGAATTATAGCATAAATATTTATAAAATAATATAGGAGATACTAATTTTTTATAATATCTCCATATCTTATTATAATAGATTCACTTGTCTAAAAAACTGTATTATTTCTTTAGCTCCTAATTTAAAACTAGATTTTAGTTCTATATTGTCTATACAGCCTTGTAATTTTAAAATATCTAAAACTGCATTCAATTCCACATCTGTTAGTTCTACTGCTTCTCCATCTTCTAAAAAAGTTCTTACATTTGGATTATCTACTTTTATTTTTTCTATTTGACTTGCTATTTCTCTATATTCTGTATTATTATTTAATATTTCTTTTCTATTTATTTCCATATAATCCAAAAAATTGTCTGTGTACTCATCAAAGAAAGTAACATTTTTATTTTGATTAGAACTTTTTTCTATATCATTTTGAATTATATTTTTTAATTCTGTACAATCATATATTCCTAATTTATAATACATTTTATTCCAAAGATCTGCCTCATTAGATAATTCTAATTCAAATTCATTTAGTTTGCTTAATAATTCTTTTTGTAGTTCTTCATCTTCTACTTTCGTTTTAATCTTATTAGTTAATTCTTCCTCCAACAATAAAGATTTCTCACACTTATTCTCTTTCTGCATTTCTTTTAAAATGCTGTTTTCAAAACTTTCGCTTTTTTCTTCGTAAAGCTCATCTAAAATATTTCTTTTCAAATATTTATTCATAATACATTTACCTCCTATGGTATATATATTATATTGATTTTGTAAATAAAGGAAATGTGCAATATAAATATTTTATTCTATTTTATACTATTGACTTCTATCTAACATATTCTTTTTGCTTTTTATATTCTCCAACTTCAATATCCTCTTCATCATCTATATCAATTACTTCGCTACTATTATTTTCTCCTATTTTTAATTCTGCATTTACTACTTTTAATCGTTTTAATGTTTCTTGTAGTTCATTTTCTTTTGAAAATGGTATTGATACATTTTCTTGTGCTATTTTTAATTGTTGTTGTAAATTTTTCAATTTGCTCTGTGCTGTTGGAATTGCTTTCATTATGGATTCTAGTATATTATTTATACGAGTTATTACTCCTAACTTATCACTTCCTAATATAGCTCTATAAGTCTGTCTATTTTTTAGTGCAACTTGAAATACTTTTGAAAAAGTATTAAATTCTAAATACATTTGAAAACCTCTGTATGTGCCTATATAAATTCCTTTGGTATCGTGTACTTTTTTACATAGTTCTAGTATTTTTTCTCCTGCTTTTACTTTTTCATTATATATTTGATTTTCTAATTGCATTGGACAAAAGTCTATATTCGTTGTATTAGCTTTTAAATATTCGTTATCTTCTGTTAAATTTTTTATTTCTTTTTCACATTCTGCAATTTCTTGTGGATATTTTTTATTTATCATATCTTCTAGTTCATATTTCTGACCTAAATAACTCTGTTTTAACATTTTCAGCTTGGTAGCTTTTGTTTCCAACTCTGTTTTTTCCCTTATAAGTGGATTGCCTGTTGCAATAGATTTTATTTCTGCATAACTCAAAGCTTTTTCATCTATATCTTCTATACTTCTTTCTGGTGATTTAGAAGTCATAATTTGTGAAATTCCCCTTTGCTTTTTTTCTACCATTTGATACATATATGCATCAAATGTTCCTTTTGTTACATAAATATATTGGTGTACTACTGGATTTTTATTTCCCTGCCTTACAAGTCTCCCACCTCTTTGTGTTAAATCGCCGTGGTCTATATGGACAGTCTAAATCGTGATATGCTATTCCTAAATCCTGCACATTCGTTCCTGCTCCCATTTTAAAGGTACTTCCTAATAATATTCTTATTTCTCCTGTACGAACTTTTGCAAATAGTTCTTCTTTTTTTGTTTCTGTTGTTGCATCGTGTATAAATGCTATTTGTTCTTCTGGTATTCCCAATTCTATTAGTTTTTTCTTAATATCATTATATACATCAGTAAATTGATATTCATTTTCTTGTGTTTCTTCTGTTTTTTCCAATTCTCCTTTATCTATTTCGTACACATTTTCTTCATTTTCTTCCATAGTCATACTATCTGTCTTTTTTGGTGTAGATAAATCACAAAAAACAAGCTGTGTTAATTTTTCATCAGCTGTGTCGTTCCATACATTATATATATAATTTATACACGCATTGACTTTACTTTGCTTTTCATCTGGTAACATACTGTTTATAATTCGTTGATCTAAAGCTAATTTTCTTCCTTCATTTGTAATATTAAGCATATTATCTTGGTATATACTAACTTCTCCGTTTCTTATTGCTTCTGCTCTTTCTCCTAATGCTTTTACCATATCTTCTTGTATTTGTGTAGGCTCTACTTCAATTATATGCTTTTCTAGTTTAGGTACTGGTAAATTCAATGTTTCTGCTGTTTGAATATCTGCAATTTCTCGAAACATACTCATCAATTCTGGTATATTATAAAATCGTGAAAAGCTAGTCTTAATTTTGAATTTATTTCCGTTCTGGCAAAAGTTCAACTGCTGTAACAGTTTCTCCAAAAGTACTTGCCCACGCATCAAAATGCTGTAAGTTATGTTTTAATAATGTATTGTATTGCAGGTATCTCTGCATTGTATATAACTCTACAATACTGTTTGATATTGGTGTTCCTGTTGCAAAAATAACTCCTTTTCCTCCGTGTTATTTCATCCATATATTGTGTTTTCATAAACATATCAGAACTTTTTTGTGCATCACTACTTCCAACTCCAGATACTCTTTTCATTTTACTCTGAAAAAATAAATTCTTATAGTAGTGTGCTTCATCTACAAATAGTCTATCTACTCCGTAATTGTTCAAATGTTATAACATCATCTTTTCTGCCTGCATTATTTAGCTTTTCTAGTTTAGTTTCTAATGTCTTTGCTGTTAATTCTAACTGTCTTATTGAAAATTTTTCTCCATTTTGTATTTTTAACTCTTTAATTCCTTGCATTATTTCATTTATTTGTTTTTCTAAAAAGTGCCTTTGTCTTTCGACAGACATCGGTATCTTTTCAAATTGACTATGTCCTATGATGATAGCATCGAAATCTCCTGTTGCTATTTTAGAGCAAAACTTTTTTCTATTGTTCTTTGCAAAATCCTTTTTAGTTGTTACTAGAATATTGGCTGTTGGATATAATTGTAAAAATTCACTTGCAAATTGTTCTACTATATGATTTGGTACTACAAATAAGCTTTTATTGCATAGTCCTAACCTTTTGCTTTCCATCGCCGCAGCAACCATCTCAAAAGTTTTTCCTACACCTACTTCGTGTGCAAGTAATGTATTTCCATTATACAAAATTCTTGCAATAGCATTTACTTGGTGTGGTCTTAATTTTATTTCTGGATTCATTCCATAAAAATTCAAATGACTTCCATCATATTCTCTATTATGAATACAATTAAATTTATCATTATAAATTCTTACAAGTTCTTCTCTCCTATCTGAATCTTTGAAAATCCATTCATTGAATTTCATTTTTATTTCATCTTGCTTTGACTGTGCTATTGCTGTTCTTTGTTTATCTAAAACTCTTATTTTTTCTCCATTACTATCATAACTATCTTTATATACTTTCGTATTTCTTAAATTTAATATATTTTCGATAATTCTAAAAGCATTTATTTTTGAATCTAGCCCATAGGTATTATTTGCTAAAACATTTGATTTATTTTCTGACTTTCCTGTTACATTCCATCCTGTCGTATATTCAGAATAATGTACCTTAATCCTTCGCCTATAATATTCACTAACATCTAATAGTTCATATATAAATTGTTCAATATATTTTTCTGGTATCCAAGTAGCACCTAATCTTACTTCTATGTCATTTGCTTTTATATCTTCTGGTATTACTTTCTCCAATTCCCTTATATGCACTTCAAATTCTGGATTTCCCTTTGCAAGTTCTTTAGCAATAGCAAGTTTTTCTCTAACATTTCCAGACAAATATTCATCTGCTGTAATATATCTTTTTTCTTCAGCAAGTGAGTTAGGTATTCTAAATATCTGCCCTTCTAATTCTTTTAGTATTTCATCTTCTGTTTTATCAGTAATTGATTTCATATATTCAATATCAACTTTTGCTTTTTCTGTTAATGATAATATAAGTGCCTCATTTGCTGTATCTACTTTTGCTATTTCTTTTTTTGCTTTAATAGTTTTCTTTGTGAATATATCTGCTTTTCTTTTAAAGTTACCTGTTGAATCTAATATTTCTAATGAGCATAACAAGTAATAACTACTATCTTCCGAAAAAGCTTGATTATTTCCTCTGCTATTTATTAATCCATATTTTTTTACAAAAGTATCATATACATTATTTAATCTTTTTTGTTCCTCTTTTATTTCATTTTCTGAACTATCTTCAACTTGTAATTCTATCAGTTTTCTTACACAGTTTCTTATTTCTACCATACCTCTTATTCTATTTATTGTTGTAGTTGGCAAATCTTTTTCAAACATTCTGCTATTTTCTCTATAATATACTTTTCCATCTATAATGGTATATGAATAATTTTTTACAGTTGGATCTGCTGGTATTGATTTTTCTTCTTCATCAATTAGTTCATCTAAATCAAATTCTTCTATCTCTGCTTGTATATTTGAAATAGCATTTGATAGCATATATTCTAAATCACTACCCTCTATTGATTTACAAGCTGACTCTTGTCCAAATCTTGAACTTTGCATTACCATTTGTCCCATAATCATTTGTGGGTTATCAATAAAATACTTATTCATTCTTATTCCATTTTCACTTGTATCAATATTTATCCAGTCTTCTTCTACATCTGTGATTTTATCTCTTTTCTTTAAGAAAATTATATCTGCTGTAACTTCTGTTCCTGCATTATTTTTGAATGTATCATCTGGTAATCTAATCGCTCCTACAAGCTCTGCTCTTTGTGATAAATACTTTCTTACATTATTATTTTCTTTATCTAAAGTACCTTTGCTAGTAACAAAAGCTATTATTCCTCCTGGTCTAATCTTATCAAGTGTTTTTGCAAAGAAATAATCGTGTATTAAGAATTTGTTTTTATCATATCTTCTATCATTTAATCTAAATTCTCCGGAATGGGACATTACCTACTGCAATATCAAAAAAGTTATCTGGTATATTTGTCTTTTCATAACCTTGTACTGCAATAGTTGATTTTTGATAAAGTTGTTGTGCTATTCTTCCAGATATAGAGTCTAGTTCTACACCATACATTTGGCAATTATCTAATTCTTCTGGTAACATTCCTATAAAGTTTCCTACACCGGCAAGATGGCTCTAAAATATTGGCTTGTTTTAGTCCCATATTTTGTAGAGCTTTATATATATTTCTTATTACTACTGGTGGAGTATAAAAAGCTGTCAAACTAGACTCTCTAGCATTTTTATATTCTTCTTCAGTAAGTAAATTCTTTAATTCATAATACTCATTTGCCCAGTTTCCATTGTTTTCTTCAAATGCAGACTTCAATCCTCCCCAGCACATGTTATTGTGAGATTTTTAAAAA
>ENA-OOZT01000472-OOZT01000472.1-human-gut-metagenome-genome-assembly--contig:-NODE-472-length-33383-cov-2.471976_pt1 | contig 33383 bp, 20 predicted proteins | sample MGYA00241192_ERZ501407 | MGnify/ENA primary metagenome ERZ501407 (study PRJEB25962, sample SAMEA2042911) | human gut metagenome | biome: human gut; feature: human-associated habitat; material: faeces...
ATCGAATTTCTTAATGATAGTGTCCAATATGATTGACAAACCTACATTATGAAAAAATAAAATTTAACAAAATTCTGTGGAAAAAGTCCTTTTTATATGGTATAATAATATATTACTAGACATAGTGATGATAAATAGTATAGGAAATTGTATGCCAAGGGGGAAGAGTACATGATAAGCTATGTGTTGAAAAACGACAGATATGAAATGAAAGTCCCTGCCCTGACTTTTGGTGCGGCAGGTTTTGAGAGAAACGATTGTGACGATGTGTATTTTGAGTTTCTCGACAAATATGTAGAGCTTGGCGGCTGGTGTATCGATACCGCAAGAGTTTACTGCGACTGGCTGGAGAATGGTCACGATTCCAGCGAGGGAGTAATAGGCAGATGGCTCAAAGCCAGAAACAATCGTGATAAAATTTGTATTGCCACAAAGGGCGGTCACCCTGAAATGGGTCATATGGACGAAAGCCGTCTTAGCAGGGAAGAGCTTACAAAGGATCTTGAAGCAAGCCTGAGAGTGCTGGGCGTTGACTATGTGGATATTTATTTTCTTCATCGTGACGACCCGAAGATACCTGTGGAAGAGATAATGCCAGTTCTCAATGATTTTTATGAGAGCGGAAAGATACATTTTATAGGCGTTTCAAACTGGACAACTCAGAGGATAGAGGAAGCAAATAAGTTTGCAGAGGAAAACGGTATGGAGCCTATCAGGATCAGTCAGATAAACTACAGCCTTGCACATTCGAGCGTTGAAACTTTCGGTGACAATACTCTTGTTTGTATGGATACAAAGGAGTTCCGCTGGTACAAGAAGCATGATTTTCCTGTTATGGCGTTCTCCCCGCAGGCAAAGGGCTTTTTTGCAAAGCTTGCAAAGGGCGACGCTGCAAACAATCTCCCTGAGGGACAGTATGCAGGCCCTGCTAATCTTGCAAGACTTGCAAAGGTAAAACAGCTCAGCGAGCAGACGGGGGACACTCCGGCAAAGATAACCCTCGGCTATCTGAACAGCCAGCCGTTTTTTGTATCGTCAGTTTTCGCAGTAACAAAGCTGTGGCAGCTTGACGAGGATATGGAAGCACAGGATCTTACATACGATCCAAAGACAGTGGCTTTCCTTGAAAATATGATATAAAATAAAAGCACTCTGCATTGACCGCAGGGTGCTTTATTTATTCTTGATACGTTGTAGGGGACGGCGTCCTCGACGTCCCACACCTTACACAAAAAAAACTTAACTATGTGATATCTGAATACACCACATAGTTAAGTATGTACGTTCATATTGATTATGCCATTGGTATTACGCCCTTCTGAAAATTCTAGTCGTAAACTCATGCTAAATTGTACTTTGGACTCACGCCTTTCAGTAAAATTCTGTCCGCATAATATAAGCTATTCCATTGGATCTATTTCCTTTCGGTAAAAATAATCTCTAAGTGCAAATTACCTTTCCATTGGATTTATTTCCTTTCAAAATATTAAGTTATGCCTCAGTAGATAAAACTTAACGTGCCATCGGACTTAACACCTTTCGTGAAAATTTATTGTCAATGAAACTTATTACATTTCCATTGGAATTATCGCCTTTCGCATAATTTCAAGATCTTATGCTCATCATATCAGATAAGCCTTGCTGAAGTAACTGGCGGATTCACCTCCAAATATCAGATGTTCAAAAGCCTTGAGTGCATTTTCATAACGCACCACTCCTTCAGTATATTATATGATCTTTAGAAAAATCTTAGTCAGTAAATCAAATCAGTAAGAGCATTAAGCTCGTAAATTTCTTGGCGGACTCACTCCATTCTATTTCATGTTCAAGTTCCTTTTGTGCATTTTCATATGCACCACTCCTCGAAATTTATTTGATTTTTATAGCTCTGTGAGCTTTTTATGTTCAGAAGCTAAATTTTACATTGGAATCACTCTTTCAGTTTATTTCTTTACCTCTGAAAAGCTGAAATTGTGCATTGGAAACACTCCTGTCTAAATTTTATTTGCAAACCTCCTGTAACCGATCATGTCGATCACTCCTTATATAAAAGTTGCAAAATATTCAATTGTAAATTTGAGAGTATCCTTAAATTGCAGTAACTCTGTGCTGTGATTAATCCATGAGGCTCTGCAATTTCTTCCTGTGTAAATCATATATGTCTGGATTCCTGTCAGCTCATTCGTCTGAGTCTTGATCCTTTTTTACTTTAAGAAATTGCCGAGCCTATGGATACTCTCCTGGATCTCTGATGCGTCCATTGGACTCGCTCCTTTCATATCTTATTAGGTATCCGATGAGCCTGCCCGCCTGCTGAACTGTAGTGTACCTAGTGTCGGGTATATGCTGTGTCCACCGATCTGCCTGTGATATATAAGGAAAACCTCTCGCCTTACTTCGCTTTGCCGTGCCCTCTGAAATCGTTACTGTATCGTCAGACCGTTGACCGTTTCAGCGAACCCTGTTGTCTGCTTTTGTTTGGCTCTTTGTTTTTCCTTGACTATACTATACCACATATTTTAGCACTTGTCAATAGTTTTTCTCAACTTTTTTGTATATTTTATATTTAATATTACTTTTACAAAATGCGCTTGACTTTGATTTTGCAGTGTAGTATAATTAAAATGTTGCGGTGGTCAGAAACAGTCTTTCTGTTCTGATTTTTTCGATATATCACACTCAGAAAGTGCCGATATACCGCACAAGATCATGTTAGGAGGATAATTATGGATAACGAGTTTCTGCCGGACCTCTACGAGCTGGAGGACGAAAATGGTAATAAGCAGACTTTTGAGCTGTTGGACGCAATGGAATACGGTGACGAGAAGTATTATGCTCTCACTCCTTATTATGAGAACGGTGACGAAGCCCTTGAAGATTCAGGCGACGTTGTGATACTCAAGGCTGAGTATGACGAGAACAATGACGAGATACTTGCTTCTATCGAAGATGATGACGAGTATGAGAAGATCGGTCAGATGTTCATGGAGCGTATCGATGAAATGTTCGAGTTTGACGATGAGGACGAAGACGATGATTGCGGCTGTGGCTGCGGTTGTCACGATCACGACCACCTGTCATAAGAAAGATATCTCAGCATATAGGCTTGTCAATATGTAAAATGTACAATTTTATGTACTTTGATTTGCTGAAATTACCTATTGATATTATGGATATGTTGTGATATACTAAATAACAGAAAAAGTTTCCTGCCTTGTGCGAACAAGCACAGTTATTATAAATCCAACACTTCTAAAAAGGGATTCAGACTCTGGAAAGGGATTGCAGACCTCCCGAACGAAACCGCATTTGCCGTTTCGTAAACGGACGAAGGGAGCGTGAAGCTTTCAGGCTGTTTTACCCACCCTGCTTTTATAGCGGGTTTATCGGCTGTGCGACGGCAAGGCGGCTTTTACTTAAACACTGAGCGTACCGATTTTTCGGTACGCTTTTTTGTGTCATAAAAACCATGTCGGCATAAAATGAGATAACGGAGCGTCTGCAGTGATCGTATGGCAGTGGGTGACGCAGCCGAAGATCTGCGTCCGCAGGGCAGCCCGTTGTCATTTACTGCAGGACGTTTCGTTTATATAGAAAAAAGCCGCTGTGCCTGTGGGCATAACGGCTTTCTTCTTGTCAGATAAATAAATTACTTTCGCTAGTATGTTCAGCGGTGGCTGATAATGCCTTTTCCGCTGGATATTTGCTGTTTATGTATTCGGCGGCAACGAAAATAAATTCGCTGTTGGTGGGGTAGTGGTCAGGCCTTATGGCAAAATTACCGAATATCTCGGCTTTGTCTTTGTCGTGAGCCTTTTCCCAACCGATCCTTATGGCGGTGCGCATGTTTCTTTCAACGCTTACTGTGGTTACTCCATGTGCCGCCGCTATCTCTGGATAAATGACCTTTGTGACACGTCTGTTGGCTTTGTCTGTCGTAAGAGCCATTTTTATTGCCTCTTTGATGTAGCCATAGCCGTTATAATTCGGAGTTATGCACAACCGCTTCATCACGGTGGATATAGCAGATTGTATGTCGCCATTGGTGTACCCCTCGTCAGAGCTTCGTGTTATTGTGATGTTCAGATCTGCAGAATCGTCAGGACACTGAAGCGCTCTGAGTGCGTTTTTGATATCCGCACAGCTTAGAGGACTTTTTATTATCATGTCTGCGTATTTTGCAAGTCCATTGTTTCCATTGTTGGTTTTTCTGTTGGAAAGCATGATTATTTTCAGCTTAGGACAAGCCCCTTTGAGATTTTTGCACAGCTCGTATGGAAATTCAGTTATTTCTGAAATTATCAGAAAATCAGGTTTGCTTTTAAGCACCTCAAGCTGTATCTCCAGTGGATTGTAGTCTGACTGTGCAACATTGTACCCCTGTTTTTTCAGATAGTCTGCCACCTTCATGCCGGCCTGATTGAGGCTTCCGACAAGGATTTTGATCACGTCTTTTTTACACATTTTAAATCTTCCTCCGGTTTTTTTATTTTTTTAACTTTATACTACACTTGCAGTATAACATTATTACGATATAATTTCAAGTTTTTTACTTAATTTTCTTGCTTTTTGTACTATGTTTTAAGAAACACGCAACAATTTATACATAGCAAATAAACAAATGTCGGTTATGACCAAATTTTAAATGAGATAATTGTGCAAATATTGTAATTTACACAGAGAAAATATGCTTTTGTGTCGTTTAAATCAATATATTATATGAATAAATTGACGATTTGCTATATTTTACATCAACTTTACATTGTTATGAAAGCTCATTTTATGTAGAAAAAAGTCGAAAACGCCAGCAAAGATTGCTATATGATTAATAAAATGTTAATATAAATGTGTGATTTTACATTTATTAATATTTGCGAAATGATATAGAAATATATAAATGAGCGGTATTTTTACATAGCTTTTACAAAAGATAATTTCTTGACAAAAGCTTTATTGCGTGGTAAAATATACGGGAGGATCGTTGCAAAAACATGGTCAGCAACTTTTTTGTGCCACCAGTTTGCAATGATGTCTTTGTAAAAAATTATAGATAATGTTGAGGGAGGCGACGTCGTTTTATGAAAAAAGACGTTATCAATTACATTTGGACAGATAAGAAAAGAACGATTTTTGGTCTGCCTATATCATTTACAAGATATTTTCTCACAGAAGATAAGTTTATAACACGCAAGGGTTTTCTCAGCATAGAGGAAGACGAGCTTGACCTTTATAGGGTCATCGACAAAAAGCTTGTCCTGCCGTTCGGACAAAGAATGTTCGGCTGTGGCACAATAGTAATGAATGTCAAAGACGTTGATACGCCTATTAAGGAAGTCAAGTCCATAAAAGCACCAAGAGATGTGCTTGCACAGCTTGATAAGTATATCAATATAAATCGTGATAGATACCGTGTAAGGGGCAGAGATATGGTCGGCGGTGACGGCGGTCATTGCCATGATCATGATGATTTTGATATCAATGACGATATCATATAAAGTTCTATAAGAATAAGGGGCTTTCGCAGATCTTTCTGTGAGAGCCTTTTTTGGAGAGGAAAGTGTGAATGTTTTCAAAAGAATATTTTCAGTCCCTTGAAAGCTCGTGGGACAGGCTCAAGACCTGCGAAAAGCCGATATTCATATACGGCATGGGCGATGGAGCGGAAAAGCTTCTTGATGAATTTGATAGACTTGGCATAAAATGCACAGGTGTTTTTGCAAGCGACGATTTTGTCCGTGGACAAAGCTTCAGAGGGTTTAAGGTGCAGACTTTCTCTCAGGTGCAAGCGCAGTTTGGGAATATCACAGTTGTGCTTGGCTTTGGCACGAGCCTGCCTGAGATAATGGAGCGTATCGACAATATTGAAAAAAGCTGCGAGGTCATAGTGCCGGAAATGTGCGTTGCAGGCGATGAAAATTTCAGCAAGGAAAAGCTTCTCTCAATGTATTCTCAGGCTGAAAAAGCTTACCGCCTTTTTGATGACGATATTTCAAAGCTTACCTTTGAAAAGCTGACAGCGTTCAAGATAACAGGCAAGCTTTCTTATCTTCGTGAGATATTTACGGATAAGGACAAGATAACCGAGATACTTCCCCTTGGAGAAAACGAGATATACTGCGACTTGGGAGCATACACAGGCGACACTGCCGAAGAGCTTATCTCACGCACAGGGGGAAAGTATGAGAGAATATATGCCCTCGAACCTGAGAGAAAAAACTTTCAGAAATGCCTGAAAAATCTAAAAGCCAATGACAATATAAGTCTTTACAATGCCGCCGCATGGAGCATTGATACCGAGCTTTATTTCGCTGGTGGCGCAGGCAGACAGGGCAGAGTAGATGCCGCAGGAAAAAAAGTTCGTGCAAGAAGTCTGGACAGCGTTCTTGCAGGCAAAAAATGCACCTATATAAAATATGACGTTGAGGGAGCAGACCTAGAAGCTATCAAAGGCAGTGAATATACCATTTCACGCTATGCTCCCAAAATATGCAGTGCGTTGTATCACAGACCATATGATTACATCACCCTGCCTCTGTATATAAACAGTCTTTGCAAGGGATACAAATTCTATATCCGTCAGGAAAGATATTACCCCGCATGGGAAACAAACCTTTTCTGCATTCATGATAAATAAGGAGAAAAATAATGAGTATAACAGTAAGCCTTAACGATAACTGGAAAATGAAAAAAGCAGGCTCGCAGGAGAGTTTTGACTGCAAAGTTCCATGCTCTGTATATAAGACCCTACTTGACTATAAAAAGATACCCGACCCATATTATCGTGAGAACGAGTATATCTCAACACAGATATGTGATGATGATTACGATTTTGAAACTACATTCATCGCAGACAAGTCCGCAGTGGAGTGCAAACATACTGTCCTGCACTTTGACGGCATTGATACCATAGCAAACGTCTGTCTCAACGGCATTCACCTCGGCAGAGTGAACAATATGCACAGAGTATGGGAGTTTCCTGTCCATGGTATTATCAAAGAGGGGGACAACACTCTCACAGTGAAAATAACCTCGCCAAACAGATACATAAAAGAAATGGACGAAAAACGTCACCTTTGGGGCGTTGACTCCACCATGACAGGCTATACACATATAAGAAAAGCCCATTGTATGTTCGGCTGGGATTGGGGTCCAATGCTCCCTGACATGGGCATATGGCGTTCGGTATCTCTTGTTATCCCACAGGACGGACGTATACTTGACGTCTACTACAGCCAGAAATATACCGAGAACAAAGTGACTTTGAAAGCCCTTTTGCATATAGAAAACCACGGCTGTAAAAAAGCTATGGTGGAAATATCCGACCCGCAGGGCAATATCGCCGCAAAAGCCGACATAAGCCTGGAGGAAAGTGCAGAATATTATGAAACAGAGCTAGTGATAAACGACCCTCAGCTTTGGTGGGTGAACGGCTATGGCGAACAGCCACTCTATAGCTGTGCCGTGACTTTGTATGATGAAAATGACGCTTGCACAGATAAAAATACACAGCGCATAGGTCTTAGAACTTTAACTGTCAGCCGTGAAAAAGATCAGTGGGGCGAGGAGTTCTGCTTTATAAACAACGGCGTGAAGATATTTGCCATGGGCGCAAACTATATCCCCGAAGACCAGATAGTCACACGCTGTAACGAAGTGAAAACAAGAAAGCTCCTTGCAGATTGCAAGGCCGCAAACTATAACTTTATAAGAGTGTGGGGAGGCGGTTATTATCCTGACGAGTATTTTTATGACTACTGCGACGAGAATGGTATCATAGTATGGCAGGACTTTATGTTCGCCTGCTCTGCATATCTGCTCACAGAGGAGTTTGAAGAAACTGTCCGAGGGGAAGTTCGTGACAACGTTATCCGCCTGAGAAACCACCCCTCTCTTGGTATGTGGTGCGGCAACAACGAGATAGAATCCGCATGGGAATATTGGGGTCTTCCCGAGGACGAGGAAGCAAAGCGTGACTATCTTATCATTTTTGAGGATATTATCCCACAGGTGCTTAAAGCCTATGACCCATGCGAAAACACCTTCTATTGGCCGTCATCACCTTCATCAGGGGGAGGCTTCAAGGACGCTTCCTCAAACCATGCAGGGGATATGCACTATTGGGACGTTTGGCACAACTTCAAGCCTATCGAAGCGTTCAGAGAATTTTATTACCGCTTCTGCTCAGAATACGGCTTTGAAAGCCTGCCTGATATAAAGACCTGCCGTGCCTTTGCTGATGAAACAAAGGGTGACTTTGACCTTTGCTCACCAGTTATGGCGGCACATCAGAAGTGTGTTCAGGGCAACGAGAAGATAATGTACTATCTCGCTCAAATGGTAAGATATCCATATGATTTCAAACAGCTCATCTATTCCTCACAGCTCGTTCAGGCGGATTGCATACGCTCGAATGTTGAGCATATGAGAAGAGCAAGGGGCAGATGTATGGGTTCTGCCTATTGGCAGGTGAATGATTCAAACCCTGTTATCTCATGGTCAAGTATCGACTATTTCGGCAGGTGGAAAGGTCTGCATTATTATGCAAAGCGTTTTTACGCTCCATGCCTTATCTCCTGCGACGATACCGATAGAAAAAAGCCTGTGCTTAACATATCCAACGAGCGAATGACAGCCTTTGAGGGCGTGGTAAAATGGACGCTGAGAAACAATAAAGCTGAAATTCTGCAAAGCGGCGAAAAATCCGTGAGCGTTCCGGCTCTTACCGCACAAAACGTCCTTGACATAGACCTTTCAGACGAGCTTAAAAACCGTACCGACCCTCGTGAAAAATATCTCGAATATTCCATTATGGAAAACGGCAAGGTGTTGAGCTTTGGCACAACGCTCTTTGTGCGCCCGAAAGAATTTACATTCTTAGAGCCTGCCATAACCTATGGCATATCAGAAAGCGAGGATAAATTCGCCCTGACATTCTGTGCCGAGAATTACGCCAAAAGCGTTTGCCTCAGCCTGAAGACCGCAGATTGCGTGTTCTCTGACAACTGGTTCGATATCCACGGAAAAGAGCCTGTTACCATAATGATAGACAAAGCCTCCCTCAGCAGAAAAATGACAGCGCAGGAACTTTCTGAGGAACTTGAGATAATGCACAATTAGGCTGTGATAAAGGTTATGCCTTGGGCATAGCCTTGTCATCAGCAGGGATATATTGAATGAGGATAGCAAAAACAGAGCATCGGGCTGTCATATTTCTGCAACGCAGAAATTATGCCATTCCCCTTCAGTGGTTTTGTGTAGGGGCGAACAGCGTCCGCTCGCAATGCTTGTGCTTTGCGAACGTACATATCAAACTATCCTGCGTATAAGTAGCCTGAAATAAAATTTTAGGAGGAACTGCTTTGAAAGTAAAACTAAGCAAATACTTGAAGCCCTATGCACTGTTTGCGGTGCTGACACCTCTATCCATGGTGGGAGAAGTGCTGGGCGACCTGCTTCAGCCAAAGCTTATGTCAAAAATAGTTGACGATGGCGTGCTGGGTCAGGATATGAACCTTATCATAAGAACGGGACTTCTCATGCTCCTTGTTCTTATAGGTGGCGGAGCTTGCGGAATTGCGGCTTCTGCATTCGGTGGGATAGCTTCCCAAAGCTTTTCAAGAGATCTGCGTGTGGACGTTTTTAAGCGTGTCATGGGTCTTTCATTTGAACAAACCGACAAGTTCACCACAGGCTCATTGGTAACACGTCTTACAGCGGATATAACCGCTATCCAGCAAATGGTAGACTTCATGCTGAGAATGTTGGTGCGTGACAGCCTGCTGTTCTTCGGCGGAATAATCATGATGCTCACTCTGAACGTTCGCTTTGGAATAATAATCCTATGTGCCTTGCCTGTCGAGATAATCATGATGATAGTAATTCTCAAAAAGGCAAACCCATACTATTCTATCGTTGCAAAACGTCTTGACAGCGTAAACTCTGTGGTTCAGGAGAACGTCACAGGCGCAAGAGTAGTAAAAGCCTATGTCAGAGAGGATACAGAAGAAAAGCGTTTTGACGATGCAAATATAAGCCTTATGGAATCAAACCTCCGTGTCCAGACCCTTATGGCTATCCTTCAGCCGCTTCTTATGATAATACTCAACCTGTCTGTTATCGCCGTTATTCTCATAGGCGGCTGGCAGGTGCAGGCACAAGCTATGAAGGTCGGCGAGGTCATGGCGGCTATCACATATCTTACTCAGGTCTTGCATGGCGTAATGATGATGTCTATGATGTTCCAGACCCTCGCAAAGGCTTCCGCGTCTGCAAACAGATTGAGAGAAGTCCTTGAAACTGACCCTGTTATAAAAAGCGGCAGCGTTTCCCTTTCAGATAAAACAGGGGGCACAGTGAGCTTTAAAAACGTTTCATTCTCCTATCCTGAAACCAAGGGCAGGCCTGTTATCTCAGACCTTACCCTTGATATAAAGTCAGGCGAGAGCGTCGCCATACTAGGTGCAACTGGTTCGGGAAAATCTTCACTTGTAAATCTTATTCCAAGATTTTATGACTGTACAGCAGGAGAAGTCCTCGTTGACGGCGTGAACGTCAAGGATTGCAAGCTTGACGAGCTTAGAAAGAAAGTTGGCATAGTCCTGCAAAAAAGCGAGCTTTTCTCAGGCACAGTTGAGGACAACATAAAGTGGGGCGACAAAAACGCTACCCATGAGGAGGTCATCTCCGCCGCACAGGCAGCTCAGGCTGACGAGTTCATTCAGAAGATACCTGCAGGCTATGAGGGTATTATAGCCGAAAAGGGAGCTTCACTGTCAGGCGGTCAGAAGCAAAGACTTTCTATCTCAAGAGCGGTACTTAAAAAACCTGAGATCCTCATTCTTGATGATTCCACCTCCGCCCTCGACCTTGGCACAGAAGCAAAGCTCCGTGCGGAGATAGACCGCAAAATGAACGGCACTACCCTTATCATAATCGCACAGCGTATCCAGAGCGTAAAATCATGCGACAGGATAGCCGTCCTTGACCACGGCAAGCTTTGTGCCTGCGATACTCATGAAAATCTGCTAAAGACCTGCGAAGTATATCAGGATATCTACGCCTCACAGGTAAAAACGTCAGGAGGTGAAGTGTAATGCCTCCAATGCCTCCAATGGGACCCGGCGGAAGAAAACCGGGCGGACCTCACGGTGCAAGGCTCACAATGGAAAAGCCTAAGGACGCCAAGAACACCCTTAAAAAGCTCATAGGCTACATAGGCAGAAACAGATATCTGTTTTTCGCTCTTATCGGTGTAATGCTCATCATAACTCTGCTCAATCTTGCCGCACCGTCAATACAGCAGATAGCCATAGACTGCATTACTCTCACCAAAAAGAAAACAAGCGTTGACTTTAGCGCATTGGGCAAAACGCTCATAGGTCTTGGGGCAGTTTATCTCCTGTCCTCTGTTTTCACCTATATGCAGGGCATCTTCTCTGCAAAGCTTTCACAGTACACAGTAAAGACCATGCGTAAAGACTTGTTCTCAAGCCTTGTAAGACTTCCTATAAAATATCTCGATACCCATAGTCATGGTGATATAATGAGCCGTATGACAAACGACGTCGAGAACATTTCCACAACTATCTCTCAGTCTATAGGCTCGCTCATCTCAGGCGTGCTGACCATAGTGGGAACAGTTGTAATAATGCTTCTGTATTCACCGCTTCTTACCCTTATCTCACTGTCTACAGTGTTCCTTACCATATTCGTTTCAGGCGTTCTCACAAAGTATATGAAGAAATACTTCATCAAACAGCAGGTGCTTCTTGGCGAGATAAACGGTGAAGTGGAAGAAATGGTCGTTGGCTATAGAACGGTCGTTTCCTACGGCAAAGAGCAGGACGCTGTTGACAAGTTCGAGAAAATGAGCAACAATCTGAAAAAATGCGGCATAAAAGCTCAGATATTCGGTGGTGTAATGGGTCCTTGCATGAACTTAATATCCAATTTCGGCTTTATCCTTATCGCTGCATTTGGCGGCTGGTTCGCAATAAAAGGCTTTATAACAGTGGGAACTATTCAGGCTTTCATACTCTATTCAAAACAGTTCTCACGTCCTATCAATGAGATTGCAAATCAGTTTGCGAATATCCAGACCGCAATAGCAGGCGCAGAGCGTATCTTTGAAGTCATGGACGCCGATAAGGAAACTGACGAGGGCAAGGCTGACTTTGAGGTGGAAAACGTCAAAGGCGATATCAGTTTCAAGCATATAGATTTCTCGTATGTTCCTGAAAAGCAGGTGCTAAAAGACCTCGATCTTGAAGTAAAAGCAGGTCAGAAAATAGCCATAGTCGGTGCAACAGGCTCTGGCAAGACCACCATAGTAAATCTTCTCACAAGATTTTATCCCGTTGACAGCGGTGAGATAACCATAGACGGTCAGAGCATTTACGATATCCCGAAAGACAAGCTCAGACGTTCCATAGCCATAGTTTTGCAGGATACAGTGCTTTTTAAGGACACCATAGAGGAGAATATCCGCTACGGCAGAGAAAATGCCACCCTTGATGAAATAAAGGCGGCGGCAAAGTTTGCGAACGCAGACGAGTTCATAGAAAGACTTTCCGAGGGTTACGACACAGTGCTTGCCGAGGGCGGCTCAAACCTTTCACAAGGTCAGCGTCAGCTTCTCTCCATAGCAAGAGCAGTGCTTGCCGACCCGAAGATACTTATTCTTGACGAAGCCACTTCCTCGGTTGATACCAGAACTGAGATGCACATTCAGTCCGCAATGGTGGCTCTTATGAAAAACAGAACGTCCCTTATCATCGCTCACCGACTTTCCACTATCCGTGACGCCGATAAGATAGTCGTTATCGACGGTGGACGTGTTGCAGAGCAGGGTAGCCATGAGGAGCTTATCGCCGCCAAGGGCTGTTACTACAGGCTTTATCAGACGCAGTTCTCAGGCGTTAAGACCTGATAGGGTAAAATATTGCAAATGTTGGTATAATGCGGGCTGTCGAGGGCGCCAGCCCCTACGTGAAAATTGGCGGTCTTATCAAACAAATCAAGGCACAGAAAAACCTCTCCTGTGCCTTTTTTATGCGCAAAAAAAGACGGCTCTCATAAGAAAACCGTCCTTAATGTTATCTGAAATATTACTTTGTAACAAGTGCCAGAGTATCTCTTGCAATGAGAAGCTCTTCGTTTGTTGGGATAACGTAAACCTTTGTCTTAGACTCGTCTGTGGATATCTCTTTGAGTATTCCACGGCAGAGGTTTTTCTCAGCGTCAATGTGGATACCGAGGATATCGAGATTTGAGCAAGCAGCAGCTCTTACCTCAGGTGCGTTCTCACCGATACCGCCTGTGAAGATAACAGCGTCAAGACCGTTCATTGCAGCAGCGTATGAGCCTATGAACTTCTTGATCTGATAAGCGAATATCTCGCTTACGATAAGAGCTCTCTCATTGCCCTCACTTGCAGCAGCCTGAATATCTCTGTTGTCAGAGCCGATACCAGAAAGACCAAGGAAGCCTGACTTCTTGTTCATGTATTCTGTCATCTGGTCAGGTGTAAAGCCCATTTTCTTCTCAACATAGTCAACAGCAGAAGGGTCAACAGAACCGCAGCGTGTGCCCATTACAAGACCGTCAAGAGGAGTGAATCCCATTGATGTGTCAACAGACTTGCCGCCGTTGATAGCTGTGATAGATGAGCCGTTGCCAAGGTGGCATGAAACTATCTTAAGCTCCTCGATAGGCTTGCCCATTACTCTTGCAAGCTCGCCTGAAACAAATCTGTGTGATGTTCCGTGGAAGCCGTATTTTCTTACATGAAGATCAGTGTAGCACTCGTATGGCAGACCGTAGAGATAAGCCTTTCTTGGCATTGTTGAGTGGAAAGCAGTGTCGAATACGACTACCTGTGGTGTGCCTGCTGGGATAACTGCCTTGCAGGCTCTCAGTGCAAGAGCGTGTGGGTGGTTATGTACAGGTGCAAGCTCAGCCAGTGCGTCGATCTGGTCGATAACTTCGTCTGTTACAAGGCAGGTCTCCTTGAATACCTCAGCACCCTGAACTATTCTGTGACCAACGGCTGATATCTCAGACATAGAGTCGATGACCTTTGTTTCGCCTGATGTGAGTACCTCAACGAGCTTTTCAAAAGCCTCAGTGTGAGTAGGGAAATTGCAATCCTCCTCGATGTGTCTGCCGTCGCCTGTCTTTGCGCTCACATGGCCGTCGATACCGATACGGTCGCAGTTGCCCTTTGCGATAACAGACTCGTCCTTCATATCCAGAAGCTGATATTTAAGTGATGATGAACCTGCGTTTACAACTAAGATTTTCATTGGAAAAAATCTCCTCCCGATTATAATATGTCAGATAACGGGCTTGACTTTAAGCCCATAATATCATATACTTATAGTATATCAATATTAATGATAAATTTCAAGAGCTTTTTTCATAAATATACATATTGCACAATTTTTTTACTAGGGCTTAACATATTAGTATCATAATTCGCAGTAAGCTTTTGAAAGACGGAATAAAATATGCATAGGGTAGAAAGAGGAGTAAAAAATGAAAATTGCGGGAATAGTTGCGGAATATAATCCGTTCCATAACGGACACAAATATCAGATACAAGCCACAAGACAGGCTGGCGCAGAGGGTATCGTCGCAGTAATGAGCGGCGATTGCGTGCAGCGTGGCTCAGCGGCTGTTTTCTCAAAATATGACAGAGCGCAGGCTGCTATAAGAAACGGTGCAGACCTTGTTATAGAACTGCCATGCCCGTTCTCATGTTCAAACAGTGAGGTCTTTGCAAGAAGTGCAGTAAGGCTTCTTGCAGGTCTTGGGGAGGACGTGGTAACGACCTTGTCTTTCGGCTGTGAAAGCGGTGATAGGAACGCCCTTGAACAGGCAGCTGAAATATCCGCAATGCTTGAAAATTCACAGCAGGTAAGAGAACTTTTATCTCAGGGAAAGTCCTACCCGCAGGCTATGTATGAAGCCTCCATAGGTCTTTATGGCAGAACCGCCGAAGAGATATTCTCCACACCAAATAACGTTCTTGCAGTGGAGTATATAAAGGCGGCAAAGCGTATAGCCCCATGGCTAGTGCCTTATGCCGTAAAGCGTGAAGCTGTTGCACATGATTCTCAGGCAGAGTCTGGTGATTTTGCTTCGGCTTCTCATATAAGAGAGCTTATAAAAGAGGGCGGTGAGTGGCAGAAATTTGTTCCATATGATTTTGAGGGCTGTAAGCCGTCCTTTACCCGGCAGGCAGGCAGAGAAATGCTTTTCAAGCTCTGCACAGCTTCAAGAGAAGATTTTCTAGCCCTACCTGACTGCGACGAACACCTTGCCAACAGATTTATGTCTGTCGTAAGCTCCTGCCCTGAAACTATGGATATCTTTGAACAGCGTATAAAGTCAAAGAATATCACCATGGCAAGAGTAAGAAGAATGGTCCTGCACCTTGTTCTCGGCATCAGAAAGGACGATATCAGACAAGTGCCATACGGCAGGATACTTGCCTTTAACCGCACAGGCACACGCATACTTGCGCAGGCTGAAAACAGAACTCTGGAGTATGATACCTCGCTGAAAAAGCTTGAGGATATCTCCGACTATGCAAAGCGTGTTGCTTTCCTTGAAAAGAACGCAGTAAGACTTAGAGAAACAGCGGCATACGGCAGATGTATTTCAAATGAGTATACAAGAAAGATAACCATAACCTGAGATAAACAGGAGGGCGGAAAATGAGAAGAATGAAAGGTGCGGCAGGGCTTTTGACAGCTTTGCTCATGGCTTTTCAGCTTTCGGCGCAGACTTTTGCACTTGCCAGCGAGGATAACGGCATAAAAGTCGTTCCCGTAAACTTTACCCATAACGGCTATAGCTATGAGATAGAGGGCGTGGCCAAAAGCACAGACGGTGACTATCAGATAAAGCCCCCTGCAAGACTAGCCGCCCGAAAGCTCCCATCCACCTATGACCCAAGAAGCTCAGGAGAGATCACAACAGTAAAAGATCAGGCTTCAACAGGTGCTTGCTGGGCATTCTCAGCCCTTGCCTGCGCAGAACAGGATCTTATCAAAAAGGGGCTTGAAAACCCCTCCGCAGAATTTTCCGTGCCAGCCTTGGTGCTGTCCTCAAATTCAGGCACAGCCACAGGTAAAGACGATTTCTCATCAGGAGGAAACTGGCTCTTTGCGGCATCCGCCCTTGCAAATGGTCAGGGACTATGCTATGAGGATTACGAGCCGTTTTTAGAATCCGGCACAGAGAATATGATAGTTTCCGAAAATAAGAAAAGCGTCAGCGAATACAGGCTGAATTATGTCATGGAGCTTTCAAGCACCACGCAGGTGAAGCGTAAAATAATGGAGCTTGGAGCAGTTTCCGCAAGCTATTTTGCAGGAAATGGCTATATGAATCATAACAATACTGCCTACTATGATCCCGACGCCTCAAAAAACACTATCATAAATCATTCCGTCACAGTGGTGGGCTGGGACGATAACTACAGTAAGGATAATTTCAGATATAAGCCTTCCAATAACGGCGCATGGCTTGTGAAAGGCTCGTGGGGCGCAGATCAGGACAATGACGGCTTCTATTGGGTGTCCTATGACGAAGCAGAGTTCGGACAGTTTTGCTGCTATGACTTTGAAGAAAGCTGTGATAATACTTATCACTACAGCAAAATGACAGGCTATGTTGTGAACGCCAGCAACGACGGCTCTGTTTACGGTGCAAATGTTTTCACAGCTAAAGCCGATGAAAAGCTTGATAAAGCAGGCTTTATGTATGTGGGCAAAACGGGCAGTGCGGATTACACCCTAAGCGTCTATACCAACGTTTCCGACAGCGACCCTATAGGAGTCCTTGAAACGCAGATAAGCGGCTCAGTGTCCGCAAACGGCTTTTATACAGTTGACTTTCCCGAGGATATCCTCCTTGAAGAGGGCGAGAAATATTCCATTTCAGTAAAATTCAGCGGCGACAGCGGCAGGGGATATCTCCTTGCAGAAAGCGACCGAACATCAAATGCACAGTCAGGGCAAAGCTATGTTTCCCTTAACGGCAAATATTGGTCTGACGTTGGAGCAGATAAGACCGACTCCATAGGAAGTCTTTTTATCTATGCTTATACTGACGATACTGCAAAGCCCGATAAAAGTTCACTTGAAAGCGCCCTTGCGAAGTACGGCACATTTGCAGGCTGTGAAAGGGAAGCAAACAATGCCCGAATGGTGCTTGCAGACGAGAACGCTTCTAAAAACGATATCTCAAACGCACAAAAGCTCCTTATCTCCGCCGCAGAAGAACAGGACGAAACCCTTGTTATAACCACCGAAGACCAGTGGGAAAGCTTTGCAAAGCGTGTCAGCAGTGGCGAAAGCTTCGAGGGCAGGCTAGTCACCCTTGAAGCTGACCTTGACTTTGACGGAAAAACTATCTCACCCGTAGGCGATTCTGAAAACCCATTCATGGGCTATTTTGACGGCAACGGACATCTTATAAAAAACGCAGTTATCTCCTCAGGGGAGTATTCAGGGCTTTTTGCATACATAAAAAATGGTGCAGAGATAAATAACATTTCCCTGAAAAACTGTATAGTGAAAGGCGATTATGCAGGTGGAATAGTGGGCTTTTATCAAGGAACAGCCATAAAAGCCTGCACCTTTGACGGCACAGTGTCGGGAGAAGTCTATTCAGGTGGCGTCATAGGAAGACAATCCTGCGGTATCATAACAGAGTGTTCTTCAAACCTAAGGGAAAACAGCTCCGCCATTACAAATGCCTTTATAGGAGGCAGGGATATTGCCGTTTCCGTTGTGAACGCATACGGCTGTTACAGCAATGACAGCGACAGCCTGGTTTCAAGCCTTTCTGCAAAAAATGCACTTTCTCAAGGGGCATATGCAATGAACACCTACGGTGAAAAGTTCAAAGACAGCGCAAAGTGGACAATGGACGGCACTCTTGTGCGCCAGACCTCATATAGCGAGCAGGCTTCCCATAAGATAACATTCTCCGCTGTGGCACAGACCATAGAAGTCTGCACCGACTATGCAGGCAAAGCCGTGTTCCCGAATGTGAACGTTCAGCAGGGCTTCACCCTCGGCTGGTATCGTAAAGGTGAACCTGTGAACAGCAACACAGTTTTCACAGAAAACACCACAGTTTCCGCAAAAATCACTCCAAGTGACAAAGCAAAGATAGATTATATCCTGAACGGTGGCGAAAACAGCTCCCTCAACCCTGATGAGCTTGGCGAGGGCGAAACTGCACAGCTTTCCGCCCCCACAAAAGAGGGCGCACAGTTCACAGGCTGGTATGCCGACTCACAGCTTAAGAGCGAGCCTATAACGTCCGTGAGCTTTTCAGACGGCTCAAAGACGCTTTATGCTGGCTGGAAAGCCAATACCTGTAAGGTCGATTTCACCGATATAAACGGCACAGTTTTGTCATCTCAGACCGTAGAATACGGCAAAAGTCCCGATCCGCCCAAAGCACCGACCATAAAAGGCAAACGCTTTACAGGCTGGGATAAAGACTTTTCAAAAGTCACAGCCCATATGACAGTGCAGGCGGTCTATACCGACAGAAAGCTTATAAAAGACTGCGAGATATCAGGCTTTAAAACACATATGACATTCACAGGCTATGAGCTTGCTCAAAGCAGTATAACGCTTTCCTATGGCGACACCACTTTGACAAATAATAAAGACTATACCATTGACTATGCCGATAATATAGCCGCAGGCAAGGGCAAAATGATAATAACAGGCATTGGCGGATACAGCGGCGCTATAGCCAAAGCATTCGACATTCTTCCAAAGTCCGCCCAATTGACAAGCGTCTATTATGTTGATACGCTCTCCTACACAGGCAAGCCTATAAGACCTGACGTTATGGTAACGGACGGAGGAAAATTTCTTCTTCCTGAACATGATTATACTGTTTCCTATAGCTCAAATACAAAAATAGGCGTTGGAAAAATAACCATAAGCTTCATGGGAAACTATCAGGGTACGATAACAAAAACTTTTACCATTTATCCTGCAAAACAGGAGATACAATCTCTGCAAACAAGATATAAAGGCTTTTTTATCGACTTTGCTCAGAAAGGCTCAGCCACAGGATATGAACTGCAATACAGTACACGCTCTGACTTTGCAGGTGCAAAAACCTTGATAATATCCTCAAACAAAACGGATAAAAAGACAGTTTCAAACCTGACGGCAGGGAAGAAATATTATGTAAGAGTGCGTTCGTATACAATAGTCAGCGGCAAGCGTTATAACGGTGCATGGTCTGATACAAAGAGCGTAACCACCGCAAAATATGATATTGCCAAAGCTAAGGTCGCAGGCATAAAAAACAAGTCTTTCACAGGCAAGAACATCACCCAAAGCGTAACAGTCACATATTCGGGCAAGACCCTTAAAAACGGCACAGACTATATAGTGAAATATTCCTGCAATAAGAATATAGGCACAGCTAAGGTAACAGTAACAGGAAAAGGCTCGTATGGCGGAGTGATAACGAAGTCTTTTGTCATCACCCCTGCCAGGCAGACCATACAAAAGCTCATGCCAGTGAAAAAAGGCTTTTATATAGACTATGCACAGAAAGGCTCTGCTACAGGCTATGAGATATCCTACGCTGAAAATATATCTTTCAGCGATGCAAAGACAGTTAAGGTGACCTCAAATAAGACCGACAAAAAGACCGTAACAAATCTTAAAAGCCAAAAGACATATTTTGTCCGTGTGAGAAGCTATACAGCCACAGGGAACAAGACCTATTTCGGACAGTGGTCTGATATAGCCAAAGTTTATACCAAATAATTATCCGTGTTATCGGGAGGGATAGCAATGATCACAAAAACAAAGCTTGTAAAAAGAATATTCTCATCGCTCTTGACAGCCGCACTTGCAGTTCCAATGACGGCTCTCACTGCCCATGCAACAGGGGAGGCTTTCTTCTATCCGCCTAAAAACCCCGTCATGACCGATCAGCAGTTTGAAGTGTCCGTGACATTTTCCGCAGATTCAGAGATAGGAAGCGTTCAGGCAAATATCGCCTATGACGATTCCGTTATAGAATTTGTGTCAAGCGACAACGCCTCAGGTGGCGGAGGAGTTCTTACAGTAAACGGATTTCCTGATACCCCCTCTTCAGAAGTGGATTTCAGCTTTACGTTCAAAGGTCTGTCAGCAGGAAATGCAAATATAAGCCTGCAAAGCTGTCAGATATATTCCCCTGATTCAGAGCTTATCGGCTCGCCTACCGCCTATTGTGTCATAACAGTTGGAGGCGATAAGGTGGAAACCAAGACCGAAACAGAAACCACGACCACCACCGAAAAGACCACTACCACTACCACCACTGCCACTAAGACCGCACCTTCAAACGGCATACCCGATAAAGGCGTTCTTACAGCCCTGACAGTGGATAACGGCGAGCTTTCTCCTGCCTTTGCCTATAATGTCTATAACTATACAGTGAACGTTGACAATTCCGTTACCAATGTTGAGATAGAGGGAACAACAGCAAGCCCCTCTGATTACATATGGTATACAGGCACAAGCGAGTGTCAGGTGGGCGAAAATGTACGAACCATAACCGTCACAGACGTTGACGGCAATGCCGCCACCTATACTGTCACCATAATAAGAGCCGCAGGCGGAGATGAACAGCAGACCCAGACCGTCCAAAAGAAAGACAGCTCCGATACTTCATCTGCCGTGTCCAAAAACGCAAATGTTATGGACCAGTATAAAAAGATGCTCAATACAGCCCTTGCTATCGTCCTTATTGTCCTTGTTATCGCACTTGTCGTAATAATTATCTGGATAAGAGGAAAGATCAAAGGCGGCAAAAAGGATAAATAAGTTCTGTGTAAAGAGATGATAAACAGCCAAAAGTGGCGTATCAACGTGCTTTTGGCTGTTTGTGACAGCATTTTTCACTCTGCTTACACGAGTACACATTTTTTTTACAAAAATCACACAAAAACAAGTATAATTTCGACACCTGCCAGAGTATAATGTAAACATACTGATGGTGATTCAGTTTAGAGAGTGGCTCCAATAGGGGCTGCTTTTTTTATGCTCCAAAAACTTTTTTCATGAATTCTTCTGTGGAGATGATCCCGCTGCGATTGTATCTGTAAAGACCAAAAAGGCAGCGCTCATCTTCTTTTTTTATTATATTGGTTTTTTCCTCTACTCCAAGACTAGCCTCAAACCCCATGTTCTTTACGAGCCGACTTGCACTTTCGCAGGTTATGCCGAAAGGATAGGTGTAAACGTTTGGCTGAAAACCACAGTGTTCATCGCAAAGCGTTTGAAGCTTCGTGGTGTCGTTAAGAAATATCTTTCGGTAATCCTCGTAGCTTTCCCCCTCTAGCTGACCGACTCCACGCCTGCCCTCAAGATTGTGCATATCGTAAGAGTGATTGCATATCTCCACATGACCGCTGTCACGAAGCACCGAAACGTCCTGCCAGTCAAGATAAGAGTAAGCAGGATCAGGCTCAGCCTCCTCGCAGGCAGCGTCAGTGTAAGCCCCCACAATAGATACAGTGGCTTTCATATCGTATTTTTCAAGAAGCGGCAGAAGATATTCTCTGTAGTTGTAAGTGCCGTCATCAAAGGACAGTATAATAGGCTTCTCAGGCAGCTCGCCCCCACGCTTCACATATCTTATAACGTCATTTACAAAAACAGTAGTGTAGCCGTTCTGCTTCAGATAAAGCAGATCCTTTTCAAGCTCGATAGGCGTTATGACATACTCGCCGCTGCGATCTTCGTTTTTTACGATGCTGTGATACATTATGATCGGAAGCTTTATCCCATCTGTTTTTTCTTCTTTTGCAAAGGTCGGCATAACAGCCACCGCCGCCAGCATAGAAAGCACAGCTATAACACAAAGCATCACCCTTTTTCTTATCCTTAGACTTATGTACATATTTTATTTACCCCCTTTTTTACCTATTTTTATTCACCTCCATATCATTAATTGCATCATAAGTTCACAAAAAATATGCTTGTGGTACTTGAAATAATTGTGCAATTATGATATAATAAACACGTAATATCGCAGTGTTGTGTGCTGCGTTAAAAACAAGTTCATAAGGGGGAACTGTATATGAAAACGTTGCGTTCAAAGCTGCTTTTGGCAATGCTTTCAATCGCACTTATCATCACGGTGCTGCTCAGCTTGGTTTCCGTGTATTTTATAAACGTTTCTGCAAAGGATACGCTCAAAAGCACCGCTGAACCACTGGCTGTTCAGGCGGCTAAGAATTTTGACTCGACGATCAGCTCTTATACGAATAATATAGTTTCGACCGTAAAGTCTGATTCTTTTTTAGAGGCAAAAACTGACGCTGACAGACTGAAGGCGGTAAAAAGTGGCTTTGCAGACAACACAGGCTTCTATCTGAATTTTACGGTTTTTGACAGCAATGGCATAGTGCTTGCAACAGATAATGAAATGGTATCGTCATCAGTTGAAAAGGAACACATCGTAAGCGCTTGCGAAAGAAGCTCGGCCTATATAACCGATATATATACCTTTGGCGGTAAGAATTATTTTTCTATACTTGCTTCAACAAAGTCTGGCAACACAGAACAAAAAGTCGCTTGTATTACCATTCAGAGCGATATGCTTATCAATGCTCTTAATGAATATACCTTCGGAAAATCCGGCTATGTTTATCTTGTTGGTAAAGACGGAGAGATCCTTCTTCATAAGGATACCGATCAGATAGGTAAAAATGCCCTTGAGATCGGTAAGAAAGATGAAGAATATGTGGAAGTGACAAATGCCGTAGAGAAAATACTTGCAAATAATAGCGGTACAACAGAGTATAAATTTAAGGATAACAATTATATCGTGGGCTATTATGGTTCGTCATATTTTGACGGTACTGTCGTCATGGTTACAAATGTTGCCGACTTCACCACTGCAAGCTCCAGCGCACTTACTAATATCTTTGTAATGGGCGTTGTGCTTATGTGCCTGACGGTGCTGTTCTCTCTGCTTTTTGCAAAGAGGATAACAAAGCCTATCATTTCTACCACAAACAGACTTCGTTCTCTCGCACAGGGCAACCTTACCGACCCTGTTGACGTGTGGTATTCAAAGGACGAGCTTGGCGTCCTTTCAAACTCTCTGGAAGAAACTATCGTCTGCCTCAGACAGTATATCAACCTTATTACAGTGGCTCTTACCCAGATATCAGAGGGTAACCTTTGCCACAGAATGGAAGGCACTTTCAAGGGCGACTTCTATAAGATAAAGAGTACGTTTAACGAGATACTCGACGCTCTGTCAGATACCTTTGCTTCTATCAATATGTCAGCCGAGCAGGTGAACTCAGGAGCGGTTCAGGTGTCAAATATCGCACAGTCTGTATCACAGGGTTCTACACAGCAGGCTTCTGCGATCGAGGAGCTTTCCGCTACCCTCAGTGATGTTTCAAAGCAGATAACTCAGAACTCTGAGGACTCTAAGAACGCTTATAATATCGTACTTAAGAATACCGAAGCCGTTGACAACTGCAACAGCGATATGGGCAACATGGTAAATGCTATGAATGCTATCCATACTGCTTCCGATGAGATCTCAAAGATAATCAAGGTCATTGACGAGATCGCATTCCAAACAAATATCCTTGCCCTTAACGCCGCCGTAGAGGCCGCAAGAGAGGGTTCAAAGGGCTTTGGCGTGGTAGCAGACGAGGTAAGACGTCTGGCGTCAAGATCAGCCGAAGCCGCAAAGCAGACCGCTTCACTTATCGAAAACCAGTCTGCCGCTGTTTCAAAGGGCTCTAAGATAGCCGAAGAAACTGCTGATTCACTGAACAATATCGTAAGCAATTCAAATACTATAAAGGATCTCGTAAAGAATATCTCAGACGCTTCTGAGGCGCAGGCAGAAGCTATCGTTCAGGTAAATACGGGAGTAGACCAGATATCAGCCGTTGTATCAGCCAATACCTCAACTGCGGTCGGTTCAGCTTCCGCAAGTGAAGAGCTTTCAAGTCAGTCGCTTATACTAAAGAATATGATAGCACGTTTCAAACTTAGCGAGAACAGTGAAAAGGATAAGAAGGAGCATCAGACTTCAAGATTCACATATATTGACGATGAGCCGGAAAGCGAGGCCACCCCTGAGGAAACTCAGCAGGATATCACTCCTTCCGACGAAGCCGATATAGAAGATTTCAGCACAAGCGATAAGTATTGATATCGTTGATAATGATAGAATTTCATTGAAAGGACTTGGTAAAATGAAGAAAAGAATAGGCATACTCACAAGCGGAGGAGATTGTCCGGGACTTAACGCAACTATCAGAGGCGTTGCAAAGGCTTGCTATGAAAAGTTCGGCGAAGACGTTCAGATAGTAGGTATCGAGGACGGCTATTATGGGCTTATCAATAATATGTGCAAAGAAATGAAACAGTCTGACTTTTCTGGTATCCTTACCACAGGCGGAACTATTTTCGGCACGAAGAGAACGCCTTTCAAGAAAATGCAGGTCATCGAAGAAGATAACGTGGATAAAGTAAAGGCTATGAAAGAAACCTATAAAAAGCAGAAGCTCGATTGCCTGCTCACCTTGGGCGGCAACGGCACTCATAAGACCGCTAACCTCCTTTCAACCGAGGGACTTAACGTTATCGGCCTGCCAAAAACTATCGACAACGATATCTGGGGCACAAGCGTAACATTCGGCTTCCATACCGCTGTTGACACAGCCACAGACGTTATCGACAGACTTCATTCTACAGCCAATTCCCACGGAAGAATACTCGTTGCAGAAATAATGGGCAATAAGGCCGGCTGGCTCACCCTCTATTCAGGTATCGCAGGCGGTGCAGATATGATAGTCATTCCTGAAATACCATATGATATCGAAAAGCTTGCCGCTGCCTGCGAAAAGAGAGAATCAAAGGGATTTTCTATCCTCGCCGTAGCTGAGGGTGCTTTTGATAAAGAAGAGGCAAAGCTTAAAAAGAAGGAAAGAGCAAGACTCCGTGCAGAGCAGGGTCTTACAACTGCTACCCCTAGAATTGCAAAGCAGATAGAAGAGCTTACAGGCAGAGAAACAAGAGTTTGCGTTCCTGGTCATATGCTCAGAGGCGGCAGTCCGTCAGCCTATGACAGAGTGCTTGCCACAAAGTTCGGTGTCCATGCCGCAGAGCTTATCGCAGCCGATAAATACGGCTATGCAGTGGCAATGATAAATGAAGTTGTGTCAGAAAACCCACTTTCAGAAGTCGCAGGCAAAACAAAATTCGTCCCTGCCGACCACCAGCTCGTCAAGACCGCAAAGGCTCTGGGCGTTGCATTCGGCGACTAAAATATGTGTAAACAGGCGGTGCAGTGTATGCTGTGCCGCTTTTTTGTATATGCCGATATAGCCTGAAACTATAGCAAACACAATAGTTTTAGTATTTTACAAATTCCTATTAAACCGATATAATATTATCATAAGCTTATGAAATAAAACCAAGAAAGGAATTTGATATATGAAAACAACAATAGTTGGCTATCCTAGAATAGGCTCTCTCCGTGAGCTGAAATTCGCTGAAGAAAAGTATTTCAGAAAAGAAATAACCGCCGCAGAGCTTGAAAAAGCAGCAGAGAAGCTCCGCCTTGAAAACCTTGACGTTCAGCGTCAGAGCGGTCTTGACCTTATCCCCTCAAACGATTTTTCCTACTATGACGGAATGCTCGATACAGCCGTACTCCTCGGTGCAGTTCCTGCAAGATATACCGCCCTTGGACTTTCTCCACTCGATACATATTTTGCAATGGCAAGAGGATATCAGGGCAGCGAGGGCGACGTAAAGGCGCTTGCAATGAAAAAGTGGTTCAACACAAACTACCACTACATGGTTCCCGAGGTAGATGACGATACAGAAATAAAGCTTTCCGATACAAAGCCTTTCGACCTGTTCAGCGAAGCCCTTGCAAACGGCGTGAAAACAAAACCTGTTATCATAGGCGCATATACTTTCCTTAAGCTTGCAAGATTTACAGGCAAGAAGAACGCCGGCGATATCGCACAGAGCGTTGTGAACGTGTATGCAGACGTTATTGCAAAGCTTTCAGCCCTTGGCGCAGAGTGGATTCAGCTTGACGAGTCTTGCCTTGTAAAGGATATGACCGCCGAGGATATCACATTCTTCAAGGATATCTATACAAAGATATTGGATAAAAAGGGCAGTGAAAAAATACTCCTCCAGACATATTTCGGCGACGTTCGTGATTGCTATAACGATATCTGCGCCCTTGCCTTTGACGGCATAGGTCTTGACTTTATCGAGGGCATCAAAACCGCAGAACTTGTTGAAAAGAACGGCTTCCCGAAAGACAAGGTGCTTTTCGCAGGCGTTGTGAACGGTAAGAATATTTGGAAAAACCACTATGCAAAAACTTTGGCTATCATTGACGATATAAAGGATAAGTGCGGCGAGATAGTCCTGGGCACTTCCTGCTCACTGCTCCACGTTCCATATACTCTCAAGAACGAGAGCAAGCTTTCTGATGACTATAAAAAGTATTTTGCCTATGCAGAAGAAAAGCTCTCCGAGCTTGCAGAACTTAAAGCCATCACAGAGGGCGAGTGCAGTGATAAGCTGGAAGCAAATAAAGCACTGTTCTCACAGCCAAGAAGCGGCGCTGATAAGTCGGTGACAGAGCGTGTTGCAAAGCTCACTGATAAGGACTTTGTAAGACTTCCTGAGTTTGCAGAGCGTGAAAAGATACAGAAGAAAGAATTTGGCCTGCCGCTCCTGCCAACAACAACTATCGGTTCTTTTCCACAGACTATTGAGGTCAGAAAAAATCGTGCGGCATTCCGTAAAGGCGAGCTTTGCGAAGCTGACTATGATAAGTTCATAAGCCAGAAAATAATAGATTGCATAAGACTTCAGGAGAAGATAGGTCTTGACGTCCTCGTTCATGGCGAGTTTGAAAGAAATGACATGGTAGAGTATTTCGGCGAGTGCCTTGACGGCTATATCTTCACAGAAAAAGCATGGGTGCAGTCTTATGGCACAAGATGTGTAAAGCCGCCGGTCGTATGGGGCGATATCTCAAGAGCAAAGCCTATAACAGTGAAGTGGTCAAAATTTGCACAGAGCCTCACAGATAAGCCTGTTAAGGGAATGCTCACAGGCCCTGTAACTATCCTTAACTGGTCTTTCCCAAGAGAGGATATCTCCCTTAAAGAGTCAGCAATGCAGATAGCCCTTGCTATCCGTGATGAAGTCCTTGACCTTGAAGCCAACGGCATAAAGATAATTCAGGTAGACGAAGCCGCTCTCCGTGAAAAGCTCCCTCTGAGAAGATCTGATTGGCACAGCGAGTATCTCGATTGGGCTATCCCTGCATTCAGACTTGTACACAGCGGTGCAAAGGCTGATACACAGATACACACCCATATGTGCTACAGCGAGTTCGCCGACATCATCAAGGATATCGACGATATGGACGCTGACGTTATCACCTTTGAAGCTTCACGTTCCGACCTGACTATCCTTGACGTTCTTAAGGAGAACAATTTCAGAACAGAGGTAGGCCCTGGCGTTTACGATATCCATTCTCCAAGAGTTCCGTCAGAGAACGAAATAGAGAATGCTCTTCATAAAATGCTCGATAGGATACCTGCACAGAAATTGTGGGTAAACCCTGACTGCGGACTTAAAACAAGAGGCGAAGCAGAAACAGTTCCAAGCCTTGAAAACCTTGTTGCCGCCGCAAAGAACGTAAGAAAAACATTGTAATTTTCATAAGGCATAAACAAAGCCCACAGAACATCAAAGTCCTGTGGGCTTTTTGTATTTATCTTATCCTATAAGCCAGTCATACATTTCCTGATATTTGTTAGCAGAAGCCTGCCATGAGAAATCCTGTGCCATTGCAGATTTGATAAGTCCGTTCCATTCGTCACGTCTGTCATCAAATATGTACTTTGCAAACATAACAGTGTTGTACATCTCGTGTGCATTGTAGTTTGCAAAGCTGAAACCAGTGCCGGTCCTCTCAAACTGATTGAACGGCTGAACAGTATCTCTCAAACCGCCAGTTTCACGAACGATAGGCAGCGTGCCGTAACGCAGTGACATAAGCTGTGAAAGTCCGCATGGTTCGAAAAGGGACGGCATAAGGAATGCGTCAGCGGAAGCGTAAATGCGGTGGCTCATTTCCTCACTGTAGTAAATGTTAGCGGAAACCCTGTCAGGATACTTGCCTGCAAACCAGCGGAACATATCCTCATATTTCTGCTCGCCCGTGCCAAGCACAACGAACTGTATGCCCTGTTCGCACATTCTTTCCATCATGTATGCAATAAGGTCAAAACCCTTCTGATCTGTCAAACGGCTAACAATGCCTATCGTAAAGCGATTGTCGTCCTGCGCAAGACCAAGCTCAGCCTGAATTGCCCTCTTGTTGTGTATCTTCTTCTCAAGCACGTTGTCATAATTGTATCTTACAACAATGTTCTTGTCCGTGTCAGGGTTGTAATCAACATAGTCGATACCATTTACAATACCACGAAGATCGTTAGCCCTTGCCCTCATAAGTCCGTCAAGACCCTCACCGTAGAACTGCGTCTTTATCTCCTCTGCGTATGTGTTGCTGACAGTTGTGATAGCGTCAGCATAAACAAGACCGCCCTTGAGCATATTTCCGTCAACGCCCGTTCTCAGCTTGTCGATAGTGAAGTAGTAGTCAGACAGACCGGATATCCTCTTGAACTGCTCAACGCCGTCATTTCCCTGGAATTTCAGATTGTGTATAGTCATAACGGTCTTTATGCCGCGGAAGAAATCGCCACCTGCAAAGCTGTCATGAAGATATACAGGTATAAGACCCGTCTGCCAGTCGTGACAGTGTATAACGTCAGGACGGAAATCAAGAAGCGGCAGAGCAGAAAGCACAGCTCTGTCAAAGTACATGAACTTTTCTATATCCCAGTGATGCTCAGTGTAAGGCTTGTCACCGGTGAAATAATGTTCGTTGTCGATAAAATAGAACGTAACGCCATCATAAACGCATTCAAGCACGCCCACATATTGGCTCTGACCTGCAAAGTCCATGTAGAAATGCGTTTTGTACTGCATCATGTCTTTCCACTGCTGTTTCATGCAGGAATATTTAGGAAGAATTACTCTGACATCATAATACCTCTTGTCAAAGCACTTAGGCAGAGAGCCAACAACGTCAGCCAGACCGCCTGTCTTGATAAACGGAACACACTCCGAAGAAGCAAACAAAACTTTTTTCATATTCAAGTTATCCTTTCCAACTTAATTTCTTGAATTTTCAGGGCAATAATTATCGCTATTGCCAATGTGAACATAACAATTATAACACTTTTTGTTGAAAACGTCAAGAGCAAAACCTCGTTTGCACCATAAAAGCGCAGTGATGAAAAATTAATAATTAAAAGTAGACATAAGCCGCTTTGTGTGGTATAATAAAGTGTCAAAGTATAATTATCAGATATAGGAGAGTTAAAATGATAACAGTATCAAACGTAAGCCTTTCATTCGGTGGTCAGCTTCTTTTCAAGGACGTTGACCTTAAATTTACAAACGGCAACTGCTATGGCATAATCGGTGCAAACGGTGCAGGAAAGTCAACATTTCTGAAGATCCTCTGCGGTGAGATAGAGCCTACCACAGGCGAGGTAGTGATCTCAAAAGAGGACAGACTTTCAGTGCTTCGTCAGGATCACTTTGCATTTGACGAGTATACAGTTCTCGAAACTGTAATAATGGGCAATAAGCGACTTTATGAGATAATGAAAGAAAAGGACGAGCTTTATGCCAAGGAGGACTTCACCGAGGAGGACGGCGACAGAGCAGGTCAGCTTGAAAGCGAGTTCGCAGAATTAAACGGCTGGGAAGCCGAGTCTGACGCTTCAAAGCTCATTCAGGGTCTTGGTCTTTCCGAGGATATCCTCTATTCACAGATGTCCACCCTCTCAGGTAACGAAAAAGTCAAGGTGCTTCTTGCACAGGCACTTTTCGGCAATCCTGATATTATCATGCTGGACGAGCCTACAAACCACCTTGATATCGACGCTATAAGCTGGCTTGAGGACTTCCTCGCAGACTATTTCGGAACAGTCCTCGTCGTATCCCATGACAGACACTTCCTTAATAATGTTTGTACCCATATCGTGGATATCGACTATACAAAGATAAAAATGTATGTTGGTAACTACGAGTTCTGGTATGAGTCCTCACAGCTTATGCAGAGAATGATAAAGAACCAGAACAAGAAAGCCGAGGAAAAGATCAAGGAACTCCAGGAGTTCATCAACCGCTTCTCAGCAAACAAATCAAAGTCCAAGCAGGCTACCGCAAGAAGAAAGCTTCTTGATAAGCTCACAGTCGAAGAAATGCCTGCCTCATCAAGAAAATATCCTTTCATAGGCTTTAATATGGATAGAGAGCTTGGAAAAGACGTCCTCAAAGTCAACGGCATATCCAAAACAGTTGACGGAGTAAAGCTCCTCAATAATGTTTCCTTTACCCTCAGTCGTACCGATAAGGTCGCTTTCATCGGCGAGTCCGAGCAGGCTATCACAATGCTTTTCAAGATACTTGCAGAGGAAGAAGAGCCTGACGAGGGTACGATAAAATGGGGCGTTTCCACATCACGCTCCTATTTCCCTATCGACAACTCAGCCTACTTTAACGACAATGACGAAAGCATCGTGGATTGGATAAGAAAATATTCCACTTCTGAGGTAACAGACACCTACCTCAGAGGTTTCCTTGGCAAAATGCTCTTCTCAGGGGACGAGATATATAAGCCTGTAAAAGTTCTCTCAGGCGGTGAAAAGGTAAGATGTATGTTCAGCCGTATGATGCTCTTCGGCTCAAACGTTATAATGCTCGACAGACCTACCAACCACCTCGATCTTGAGTCTATCACAGCCGTAAATAACGGACTTAGAGATTTCAAAGGCGTCGTAATTTTCGCATCTCATGACCATGAAATAGTTCAGACAGTTGCAAACAGAATAATTGAGATAACCCCCGACGGCTGTATCGACAGACAGGGAACTTATGAGGAGTTCCTTGATTGGCGACGTGAGCGTGGCATGAAGTCATTTATAGAGTAATTTTATTATGGAGAAGTATCCAAAATGGCAAAAATGAAAAACGTGACCGTAAGAGGTTACAATATTGATGACGTTCCTGAAATGGCAGAGATATGGAACGAAGTTGTAAAAGAGGGCAATGCCTTCCCACAGAAAGAGACCCTCGACTATGAGGGTGCGAAAAAGTTTTTTGCATCACAAACATTCTGCGGCGTTGCAGAGTATGAGGGCGAAACTGTAGGAATGTATATCCTCCACCCTAATAACGTTGGCAGATGCGGACATATCGCAAACGCAAGCTATGCCGTAAAAAACACCTGCCGTGGAAAAGGAGCAGGCAAGGTCATAGTCGAACATTGTCTTTTCATAGCAAAGCAGAAAGGCTTTAAGGTGCTCCAGTTCAATGCCGTTGTTGCGTCAAATGTCAAGGCGGTAAAGCTTTACGAAAACCTCGGCTTTGTTAAGCTCGGCACTGTACCGAAGGGCTTTGAAAACAAAGAGGGCGTCTTTGAGGATATCATTCTGTTCTACCACACTCTTTGATTAGTGAGGAATTAGGAGTGAGGAGTGAGGAATGAAGGTATCGCCTGAGGCGATGATATTTTTTGAATATTGAATTTTTATGGGTATTGAAAGGTGAAAGAAGTATGTTAAAAGTAGCAAATATTTTTTCAAACGATATGGTGCTCCAGCGTGACAAGAACATAACAGTCTGGGGACTTGGGGACGAGGAAAGAACTGTCACAGTTACTCTTAACGGCGTGTCAGTCCAGACGCAGGTCTGCGACGGCAGGTGGACAGCCGTCCTCCCTCCAATGAGTGCAGGCGGAGAGTATGAAATGACAGTTTCAGACGGCTGTACAGAGAAAAAATTCTGCCGTATCATGATAGGCGAAGTGTGGTTCTGCGGCGGTCAGTCAAATATGGAGCTTGAACTTCAAAACGCAAAGGGCGGCAAAGAAGTCCTCGAAAACCTCACCCCTGATTGCAACGTAAGATTTTATTACACTCAAAAGCGTGGCACTCTTGACGAAATGTTCTATGAGGACGAAAACAATACCGCATGGTCGCAGGCTTCAAAGGATAATTCAAGGGCATGGAGTGCAGTCGGCTTCTTCTTTGCAAGAAAGCTTGCCAAAGACCTTGGCGTAACAGTAGGACTTATCGGCTGTAACTGGGGCGGCACATCAGCCTCCGCATGGGTAGACAGACCGACCCTTGAAAACAACGCTGAAATAAGAAGCTACATAGACGAGTATGAAAAACGTATTGAGGGCAAAACTGTCGAGGAGCAGATAAAAGAATACAGAGATTATCAGAAATTTGAGCGTGTGTGGGATAAAAAATACGGCGAGCTTCTGCAAAAAGACCCAACAATGAGCTGGGAGAAAGCCAACGAGATCCTTGGCGATAAGAATTGGCCGGGCCCGATAAACTGCGTAAACCCATTCCGTCCAACAGGACTTTTTGAGACCATGGTGTCAAGAGTTTGTCCTTATACAATAAAAGGCTTCCTCTATTATCAGGGCGAGTCTGACGACCATAAGCCTGACAGCTATTATACCCTCCTCACATCTCTTATCAGGCTTTGGAGAGAGAAGTGGGGCGACGACGAGCTTCCGTTCATAATCGTCCAGCTCCCAATGTTCAAATATGCCGCCGACCCTGATTATAAGCATTGGTGTAAAATAAGAGAAGCACAGATGAGAGCATATAAGACAGTGAAAAATACAGGAATAGCTGTTATCTCAGATTGCGGTGAGTTCAACGAGATCCACCCAAAGAATAAAGTACCCGTTGGCGAAAGACTTTGTTTGCAGGCAGAAAAGCTTTTCTACGGCATGGACGTAAAAGCATTCGGACCTATCTATAAGTCGCTGGAGTATAAAAACGGCGGTATAGAGCTTAGCTTTGACCATGCCGAAAACGGCTTTGTAGTAAAGGGCGAAGCACAGGGCTTTGAGATAGCAGGCAAGGACGAAGAGTTCGTAAAAGCCGATATCACCATAAACGGCAGCAAAATTTTCATCAAGTCAGACGCCGTTGAAAAACCTCTGTATGCAAGATATAACTGGTTCAACTATTGCGAGGTAACTATCTTCAACGAAACAGGCATACCACTTGCTCCATTCAGAACAGAAAAATAATACAAGAACGTCCCCTGAATGGGGGCGTTTTTTGTTTTGCAGAAATCTGACACCCCGCTTTTTTGCACTTCAACGTTTTTGATTTTTTTACGAATTTTTTTGTAATTCGTACAAATATGGGT